>Ga0308159_1000284_pt1 | contig 146047 bp, 137 predicted proteins | sample PhyCR1_FD_201040 | JGI IMG/M metagenome (GOLD analysis project Ga0308159, IMG submission 201040) | Phyllosphere microbial communities from UC Gill Tract Community Farm, Albany, California, United States - DLSLC.R1 | ecosystem: Host-associated > Plants > Phyllosphere > Unclassified | place...
ATGCGAGTGATGCGGCCTTTATAGATGTTGGCCTTTTTCTGCTCGCGGGCTCCGGACTCGATGTCCAGGTCGTAGAGGCGCTGGCCGTCTACCAGAGCAACACGCAACTCTTCGGGTTGAGTTGCGTTAATCAGCATTCTTTTCATGTAGTACCGTCGGTTTCCGGGCTGCCGGAAACGGCGTTCGGCACACACGACTTCTCACGGTCGGTGTCAGGTGCGTCAGGAGTGGTTGACCACTCGAGTGTCTAGCGAGGTTCGTCCGGGTAACTAAGAACGAAGTCGCGACTTACGCGTCCTGCTTGCTGTGGTGACTAAGGCACCGCTTAAGCAAAAGTCTGTCAGGAGGAGGAATCAACCGGCGACTGTGGACGAGATGAAGCGTCTTGATAAAGCCTAATGCTACACAGTCCGACGGTTGTGCATCTCCACCCTACACGTATCCCTGATAATTCGGGTGCTGCCGCGCGCAGAATCCGCAGCGGGTTGGCATTTACCGTGAACTCCGAAAGGGGAGGTCACGCATCATGGCTAAAGGCGTTGTTTCCGCAACTTTCGCTCGGGATCGTTTGTCGCTGACTGCACTTTGTGAACTGGCCGTTAATCGCTGCGTAAAAGGCGAGTAGTCACTCTGCTTTCTACGGGTTTCAGGCCTCATGTCACCTGCGCTTGTTACAACGCCGAACTCTTCCGTTAGATAGTGAAAACTGCGTAGGACGGCCTTGCGTCCTTATGAATTGCGTTGGTCAGGGCCGGCTGTTTGCCGCTGTTCCTCTGCCCAGCCGCTTTTGGCGGCGTTCGCGACTATAGCAGCAATCATTAAGTGCTTCAAATCCATAAAAAATTGTTATCATTCGCGCCATGACGACTACTGCCCCCTCGACTCCAGGCGTTCAATTGCTTGAGGTCTCGCCGGAATATGCCGGCCAACGTATTGATAACTTCCTTCTCGCCCGGCTCAAAGGCGTGCCCAAGACCTTGATTTACCGTATTTTGCGTAAAGGCGAAGTGCGAGTGAACAAGGGGCGGATCAAGCCCGAGTACAAGCTGCAAGCGGGTGATGTGGTGCGCGTGCCTCCCGTGCGTGTGCCCGAGCGCGATGAGCCGGTGCCGTTGGCTCAAGGGCTGCTGCAGCGCCTGGAAGCCTCGATCGTCTTCGAAGACAAGGCCCTGATTGTGATCAACAAGCCTGCCGGGATTGCCGTGCATGGCGGCAGCGGCTTGAATTTCGGGGTGATCGAAGCCTTTCGTCAGTTGCGCCCGGACGCCAAGGAGCTGGAGCTGGTGCATCGCCTCGATCGGGACACCTCCGGCCTGCTGATGATCGCGAAAAAACGCAGCATGCTGCGTCATCTGCATGCCGCGCTGCGGGGCGATGGCGTGGACAAGCGCTACATGGCGCTGGTCCGTGGCCATTGGGCTACGGCGGTGAAGCAGGTGCGTGCGCCGCTGCTCAAGAGCAACCTGCGCTCCGGCGAGCGCATGGTGGAGGTCAACGAAGAGGGCAAGGAGGCCTTGACCGTGTTCAAGGTGCTGCGCCGCTTCGGTGATTTCGCCACCATGGTCGAGGCCAAGCCGGTGACCGGGCGTACTCACCAGATTCGTGTGCACACCCTGCATGCCGGGCACTGCATTGCAGGTGACAGCAAGTACGGCGATGACGATTTCACTCGCGAGATCCGTGAGCTGGGCGGTAAGCGCCTGTTTCTTCATGCCTATATGTTGACGGTGCCGCTGCCCGATGGCGGCGAGCTGAAATTGCAGGCCCCGGTGGATGAGATGTGGGCCAAGACCGTGGAGCGCCTGAGTGCACCCTGATTACAAACTGCTGATCTTCGACTGGGACGGCACTCTGGCCGATTCCATTGGTCGGATTGTCGAGTCGATGCACGCATCTGCTGATCGTTCCGGCTTTCCTCGCCGCGATGACTACGCCGTCAAGGGCATTATCGGTCTGGGGTTGCCAGAGGCGATTCGCACACTGTATCCGGAAATAGATGATGGGCAGTTGGTAGTCTTTCGTCAGCATTATGCGGATCACTACATTGCTCTCGAGGCAGAGCCTTCGCCTCTGTTTGCTGGAGTGGTGCAGTCTCTCGACGCCTTTCGGGATGAGGGGTATCAGCTGGCTGTCGCCACCGGCAAGGCCCGGCGAGGGCTGGATCGAGTGTTGAAGGCCCATGGTTGGGAAGGGTATTTCGATATCACCCGGGCGGCCGACGAAACTGCCAGCAAGCCTCATCCATTGATGCTGGAGGAAATCCTTGCTCATTGCGGGGTTGGGCCGCGGCAGGCTTTGATGGTTGGCGATTCGTCCTTTGATCTGTTGATGGCGCGCAATGCCGGAATGGATTCGGTGGCCGTGAGCTACGGTGCTCAGTCCATCGAGGCCTTGCAGGCATTCGAGCCGCGCTTGTCCATCGACCGTTTTCCTCAATTGCACGCCTGGCTGAGCCAGGGTGCCGATTAAGTTTTTGCTGGGGTAGCAGGCATGACCGACGAATGGAAGGCGCCGAGCAAGGCGGGCGCTGAAGGTGGTGATGATAAAAGCTGGAAACTGCTGGAGAAGACGCTGTTGGCCAGTGTCCAGGAACAGCGTCGCTCGCGGCGCTGGGGCATTTTCTTCAAGCTGTTGACCTTTGTTTACCTGTTCGCGGCGCTGGCGTTGTTCACGCCGCTGATGACCATGGAAAAGAATGCCACTCGTGGCGGTAGCTACACCGCGGTGATCGATGTCACGGGGGTGATTGCCGACAAGGAATCGGCCAGTGCTGACAATATTGTCGGCAGCCTGCGTACTGCGTTCGATGATTCCAAGGTCAAGGGCATTGTGCTGCGTATCAACAGCCCTGGCGGCAGCCCGGTGCAGTCCGGCTACGTCTATGACGAGATTCGTCGTCTGCGGGCTTTGCACAAGGACACCAAGGTCTACGCGGTGATCTCGGATCTCGGGGCGTCGGGTGCTTACTACATCGCCAGCGCTGCTGACGAGATCTATGCCGACAAGGCGAGCCTGGTGGGTTCCATTGGTGTGACGGCGGCCGGCTACGGCTTTGTCGGTACCATGGAGAAGCTGGGGGTTGAGCGTCGCACCTATACCTCGGGCGAGCACAAGTCGTTCCTGGATCCGTTTCAGCCGCAAAAGCCTGAAGAGACCCAGTTCTGGCAGGGCGTGCTGGACACCACTCATCGCCAGTTCATTGCCAGCGTCAAGCAGGGCCGTGGCGATCGCCTGAAGGACAAGGAGCATCCGGAGCTGTTCTCCGGCCTGGTGTGGTCGGGCGAGCAGGCGCTGCAATTGGGGTTGATCGATGGCCTGGGCAATACCAGTTCGGTGGCGCGGGATGTGATTGGCGAGAAAGAGGTGGTGGACTTTACCGTCCAGGAGTCGCCATTTGATCGCTTCTCGAAGAAGCTCGGTGCCAGCGTGGCAGAGCAGATTGCCATGTGGATGGGCTTTCAGGGCCCAACCTTGCGCTGATCGGGTGTTGCTCAATAAAAAGCCGGCTTGAGTGCCGGCTTTTTTATGGCGGCTCAGGGTGTCTCTACGCCCTCGGCCAGCAGCATGTCCACGAGGCGGATCAGTGGCAGGCCTATAAGGCTGGTGGCGTCGCTGCCGGCGGTGCTCTGGAACAGGCTGACCCCCAGGCCTTCGGCCTTGAAGCTGCCGGCGCAATCATAGGGCTGTTCGGCGTGCAGGTAGCGTTCGATGCGGGTGCTGTCCAGGAGGCGCATGTTGACCGTGAACGGGACGCAGTCGACTTGGCAGTGGCCGGTCTGGCTGTTGAGCAGGGCCAGGCCGGTGAGGAAGGTCACGCTGGCGCCGCTGGCGTCCAGCAGTTGCTGGCGGGCTTTTTCGAAGGTATGGGGTTTGCCGATGATGCGCTCGCCGAGCACCGCGACCTGGTCGGAACCGATGATCAGGTGTGCTGGATGGCTGCTTGCCAGGGCGCGGGCCTTTTCCTCGGCCAGGCGTTTCACCAGGGCCGTGGCAGACTCTCCGGGACGATGGCTTTCGTCGATGTCAGGAGAGCTGCAGGTGAAGGGCAGGCGCAGGCGGGACAGCAATTCCCGGCGGTAGGCCGAGCTTGAGGCGAGTAATAAAGGCAGCATGTGCGTCTCCTGAGGCAGGCCGGGAATTCTAGCGAGGCTTGCAAGTGACGGACAGGGCTGAATTTCCTTTGACATGGCCTGGGGCATCCCTATAATGCTGCGCCTATGTTGAATGACCCGATTCCACCTCACGTTGACCCGCGCAAATTGGCTGACCGTGGCACCACCCTTCAAGGTGAACTGCTGCTGGCCGATTTGGAGAGACTCTGCGACCCGCTTTCCGACAATGTCGGTACGGTGCAGGCTAAATTCGTTTTCGAGCGTGACGAGCGTAAAGCTGTAGTTATCCACAGCTCCATCGACGTCGAAGTCAAAATGGTTTGCCAGCGTTGTCTTGAGCTGGTCACCCTGCCGATCCACAGTGAGTGCAGTTACGCTGTGGTGAAGGAGGGTGCGAATACCCAGTCGTTGCCGAAAGGTTATGACGTGCTGGAACTGGGCGAAGATCCTTTGGATCTGCAGGCGTTGGTCGAGGAAGAGCTTTTGCTTGCCTTGCCAATCGTGCCTGCTCATCATCCGGAAGAATGCCAGCAGCCGGCGGGGCTCGATGAGCCCGAACCGAGCGAGGACGAGGTAACGCGGTCCAACCCGTTCAGTGTATTGGCGCAGTTAAAGCGTGACCCAAACGTTTAGGAGTTAATCAATTATGGCTGTTCAGCAGAACAAAAAATCCCGCTCTGCCCGTGACATGCGTCGTTCCCACGATGCTCTCGAGGCTAGCACCCTGTCCGTAGAAAAGACCACCGGTGAAGTTCACCTGCGTCACCACGTATCGCCAGAAGGCGTATACCGTGGTCGTAAAGTGATCGACAAGGGCGCTGACGAGTAATCCTTGTCCGCTCAAGTCATCGCGATTGACGCAATGGGCGGGGACTTCGGTCCCCGCAGCATTGTTCAGGCGAGTATTGCTTGTCTGTCTGCTACCCCCTCGCTGCACCTGACCCTGGTTGGTCAACCCTCCCTTCTTGAAGAACTGATTTCCGGTCAAACGGCTGTGGATCGCGCGCGCCTGACGATTACCCCTGCAAGCGAGGTGATCACCATGGACGAAAAGCCTTCCCAGGCCCTGCGGGGCAAGCCGGACTCTTCGATGCGGGTGGCCCTTGAGCTGTTGCGCGATGAGAAGGTCCAGGCCTGCGTCAGTGCCGGTAATACCGGTGCGCTGATGGCGCTGTCGCGTTATGTGCTGAAAACCCTGCCCGGAATCGATCGGCCGGCGATGGTGGCTGCCATCCCGACTCAGCGTGGCTATTGCCAATTGCTGGATCTGGGAGCCAACGTCGATTGCAGTGCCGAGCACCTGTTGCAGTTCGCCATCATGGGCTCGGTTGCGGCGGAAACCCTGGGCATCGTGCGGCCGCGGGTGGCCTTGCTGAATATCGGCACCGAGGACATCAAGGGCAACCAGCAGGTCAAGCTGGCGGCGAGCTTGCTGCAGCAGGCCCGCGGCCTCAACTACATCGGTTTCGTCGAGGGCGATGGGTTGTATCGGGGCGAGGCGGACGTGGTGGTGTGCGACGGTTTTGTCGGCAACATCCTGCTCAAGTCCAGCGAGGGGCTGGCGACCATGATTGCCGCGCGTATAGAAGCCTTGTTCAGGCAGAATCTGCTGTCCCGGGCTGTTGGGGCGCTGGCCTTGCCGCTGATGCGCAGGCTGCAGGCGGATCTGGCGCCGGCGCGGCACAATGGTGCGAGTTTCCTCGGCTTGCAGGGGATCGTGGTGAAGAGCCATGGTTCTGCAGGCGTTCAAGGTTTCCAGAGTGCCATTCAGCGGGCGTTGATCGAGATCCAGGAAGACCTGCCGCGCCGCTTGCATGGGCGTCTTGAAGACTTGTTGCTTTAGGCGTTTTCCCTGTGGAGTGCTTAAATGTGACCGCTCAGTTCAATTGGCCATCCAACTGTCAGTTTCTTGCGTCCACCACGGTGTGACGTCAATTCTCCGACGACAAGATCATTAGGGGCTTGTTACATGTCTGCATCCCTCGCATTCGTCTTTCCAGGACAGGGCTCGCAGTCCCTCGGCATGTTGGCCGAGCTGGGCGCGCAGTACCCACTGATCCTCGATACGTTCAAAGAAGCCTCCGATGCTCTGGGCTACGACCTCTGGGCTCTGACCCAGGAAGGTCCTGCAGAGCTGCTCAATCAAACCGACAAGACCCAGCCGGCCATCCTCACCGCGTCCATCGCCCTGTGGCGTGTATGGCTGGCCGAAGGTGGCGCGCGCCCGGCTTTCGTCGCCGGTCACAGCCTGGGTGAATACAGTGCCCTGGTCGCCGCTGGCAGCCTGACCCTGGGTGAAGCGGCCAAGCTGGTCGAGCGTCGTGGCCAGTTGATGCAGGAAGCCGTGCCGGCAGGGCAGGGCGGCATGGCTGCAATTCTCGGCCTGGAAGATGCCGATGTGGTCGCCGCCTGTGCTGAAGCCGCGCAGGGCGAGGTGGTCAGCGCCGTGAACTACAACTCCCCTGGCCAGGTGGTGATCGCCGGGGCAAAGGCGGCTGTGGATCGCGCCATCGAGGGCTGCAAGGCGCGGGGCGCCAAGCGCGCCATGCCGCTGCCGGTCAGCGTGCCTTCCCACTGTGAGCTGATGCGCCCGGCCGCCGAGCGCTTTGCCGAGTCGATCGCTGCGATCAACTGGCAGGCACCGCAGATTCCATTGGTACAGAACGTCAGTGCCGCTGTGGCCGCCGACCTGGACACCCTCAAGCGCGACCTGCTGGAGCAGTTGTACAAGCCGGTGCGTTGGGTCGAGTCGGTCCAGACTCTGGCAGCCAATGGCGCCACCGAGCTGGTCGAGTGCGGCCCGGGCAAGGTCCTGGCCGGCCTCAACAAGCGCTGCGCCGAAGGCGTGTCGACCTCTAACCTGAACACCCCAGATGCTTTCGCTGCCGCCCGTGCAGCGTTGGCCTGAACTAGGAGAAGCTTGCATGAGTCTGCAAGGTAAAGTTGCACTGGTGACCGGCGCCAGCCGTGGTATCGGCCAGGCCATCGCGCTTGAGCTGGGGCGTATGGGCGCCACCGTGGTGGGTACCGCCACGTCCGCTTCGGGTGCCGAGCGCATTGCTGCCACCCTCAAGGAAAATGGCATCCAGGGCACTGGCCTTGAGCTGAACGTTACCAGTGACGAGTCCGTGGCTGCAGTCCTGGCCAGCATCACCGAGCAGTTCGGTGCGCCGGCGATCCTGGTGAACAACGCCGGCATCACTCGCGACAACCTGATGATGCGCATGAAAGATGACGAATGGTACGACGTGGTCGATACCAACCTGAACAGCCTGTATCGCCTTTCCAAGGGCGTTCTGCGTGGCATGACCAAGGCTCGTTGGGGTCGAATTATCAGTATTGGCTCGGTTGTGGGTGCCATGGGCAACGCAGGCCAAGTAAACTACGCGGCCGCCAAGGCCGGTCTCGAAGGTTTCAGCCGTGCCCTGGCCCGTGAAGTGGGTTCGCGGTCGATCACGGTGAATTCGGTTGCTCCAGGTTTTATCGACACCGATATGACCCGCGAACTGCCGGAAGCGCAGCGTGAAGCGCTGCTGACGCAAATTCCGCTGGGTCGTCTGGGCCAGGCTCAAGAGATCGCGCAAGTGGTCGCTTTTCTGGCATCCGACGGTGCGGCATACGTTACTGGGGCTACAATCCCGGTCAACGGCGGGATGTATATGTGAGTCAAATGTGACGGATTGCTTCAAAAAAATGTCATACGAGCTGTCTAAAATCCGTTATAAAGCTGCAATCAATTTATAGGCAGATGGCCAAAGGGTTTGAGGGACAAAGCTTTCAGTTGAAAAGCTGAAAAGCCTTTCTATACACTTACCCACTGGCCAGCTGCCTGAATTTGTCCATTAGGAGTGAAAACAAGGTATGAGCACCATCGAAGAGCGCGTCAAGAAAATCGTTGCTGAAGAAGAAGTTGTTAACACCGCTTCCTTCGTTGAAGACCTGGGTGCCGACTCCCTTGACACCGTTGAGCTGGTGATGGCTCTGGAAGAGGAATTCGAGACCGAAATCCCTGACGAAGAAGCTGAAAAGATCACTACCGTTCAAGCAGCTATCGACTACGTTACCAGCCACCAGGCTTAATCGTTTGTAGTCGTCTTTTGCTGTCATGGAAAAACCGCACTGCCGTTACGGCGTGCGGTTTTTTCTTTAGGCCTGATACAAAGTGTCGTCATTAGAAAAAGGAGAGTGCTGTGTCGCGTAGACGCGTCGTAGTCACCGGTATGGGTATGTTGTCGCCACTGGGTACGGATGTGCCAAGCAGCTGGCAGGGCATTCTGGCTGGCCAAAGTGGCATCGGTCTGATCGAACACACCGACCTTTCTGCCTATTCCACCCGTTTTGGCGGCTCGGTAAAGGGCTTCAATGTCGAGGAATACCTATCGGTCAAAGAGGCCCGCAAACTCGACCTGTTCATTCAATACGGCCTGGCAGCCGGTTTCCAGGCGGTACGCAACGCCGGTCTGGAAGTCACCGATGCCAACCGTGAACGCATCGGCGTGGCCATGGGCTCGGGTATTGGCGGTTTGACCAATATCGAGGAAACCAGCCGCATCCTGCACGATTCCGGCCCACGACGGATTTCTCCGTTCTTCGTGCCTGGTTCGATCATCAACATGATTTCCGGTTTCCTGTCCATCCACTTGGGTGCCCAGGGGCCGAACTACGCCATTTCCACTGCGTGCACCACCGGTACCCACTGCATTGGCATGGCTGCGCGCAACATCGCCTACGGCGAAGCCGACGTGATGATCGCCGGCGGTGCTGAAATGGCTGCCTGTGGCCTGGGCATGGGTGGCTTCGGTGCGTCCCGTGCACTGTCGACCCGCAACGACGAGCCGACCCGCGCCAGCCGTCCCTGGGACAAGGGGCGTGATGGCTTCGTCCTGTCCGACGGCGCCGGCGCCCTGGTTCTGGAAGAGCTGGAGCACGCCAAGGCTCGTGGGGCCACCATCTATGCGGAGCTGATCGGCTTCGGCATGAGCGGTGACGCCTATCACATGACGTCGCCTCCCGCCGATGGTGCCGGTGCTGCGCGCTGCATCGCCAATGCCCTGCGCGACGCCAAGCTCAACGTGGACCAGGTGCAGTACATCAACGCCCATGGCACTTCGACCCCGGCCGGCGACCTGGCCGAGGCCGAAGCGATCAAGAGCGTGTTCGGCGATCACGCCTACAAGCTGGCGGTCAGTTCCACCAAGTCCATGACGGGTCACCTGCTGGGTGCCGCGGGTGCGATCGAGGCGATCTTCAGTGTGCTGGCAATCAACAGCCAGGCCGCGCCGCCCACCATCAACCTGGATGAGCCGGATGAAGGCTGCGATCTCGATTTCGTGCCGCACACCGCGCGCAGCATGGACATCGACGTAGTGCTGTCCAACTCCTTCGGTTTTGGTGGCACCAACGGCTCCTTGGTGTTCCGCCGGTTCTCCGAGTGATGCACAGCTGGGTCGACGGTCAGCCGGCTGACGCACTGTCGCTCAAGGACCGCGGCCTGGCTTACGGTGATGGTCTGTTCGAGACCATTGCCGTCAAATCCGGGCGCCCGCAGTTGCTGGAGCGGCATCTGCAGCGTTTGGCCGAAGGATGCCGGCGCCTGGCGCTGACGGCGGATCAAGCCCTGATCCGCAGTGAGCTGCAGGCTTATGCGGCGGCTTTGGGGGAGGGTGTGCTCAAGCTGATCCTGACCCGGGGCGACAGCCAGCGCGGCTATGCCGCCGATCCTGCAACCGCTGCACGGCGGATTCTCCAGGGCTCCGCATTGCCGGTGTATCCCCCGGCCCATGCCGAGCAAGGCATTCGTCTGTTTCCCTGTACCACGCGCCTGGCCGAGCAGCCGCTGCTGGCCGGCCTCAAGCACCTCAATCGTCTGGAGCAGGTTCTGGCTCGTGCCGAGTGGCGTGATACCGAGCATGCCGAAGGCTTGATGCGAGATACCTCTGGGCGAGTTATCGAAGGCGTGTTCAGCAACCTGTTCCTGGTCAGCCAGGGGCGGCTGCTGACGGCTGACCTGAGTCGCTGCGGCGTGGCCGGGGTGATGCGCGCTGAAATATTGTTTCAGGCCGAGTCATTGGGCATCCCCGCGCAAGTCGGGGATATCAGTCTCGATCAACTGCAACAGGCTGATGAAGTCTTTGTCTGCAACAGTGTCTATGGCGTCTGGCCAGTGCTTGGCTGTGCCGGGATGAGCTGGTCGGCGGGTGCGCTCACCCGTAAACTGCAGGGCATTACCCGCGCACTACTGGATGCTTGATTCGTGAGACGTAAATTACTGCTCCTGCTGGAAACCGGACTGGTCCTGGCAGGACTGCTGTTGGGTGCGAGTGCCTGGAAACTGCACTCGGCCCTGGAACAACCGCTGAACCTGAGCCAGGAACAGTTGCTCGATGTTCCCGCCGGCTCGACGCCCACCGGCACCTTCAATCGTCTGCAAGCCGAGGGTGTGCTCGATGATGCCTTCTGGCTGCGCCTGTACTGGCGCTTCAATATGGCGGGTCAGCCTCTGCACAGCGGCGAGTACCGCATGACCCCAGGCATGACCGCCGAAGGCCTGATCGGCCTCTGGCAGCGCGGTGAGGTGGTGCAGTACAGCCTGACCCTGGTGGAAGGCTGGAATTTCCGCCAGGTACGCAGCGCCCTGGCCAAGAGCGAAAAATTGCAGCAGACCCTGACGGGGCTTAGCGACAGTCAGGTGATGGAAAAGCTCGGGCATCCCGGGGTTTTCCCTGAAGGGCGTTTCTTCCCTGACACCTATCGTTTCGTTCGGGGCATGACCGACGCCGAACTCCTGGAAAAAGCCTACGACCGCCTGGACGATGTGCTGGCCAAGGAGTGGAGCAAGCGTGCCGACGATGCGCCTTACAGCGATCCTTATCAGGCGCTGATCATGGCCTCGCTGGTGGAGAAGGAAACCGGCGTACCCCAGGAGCGTGGGCAGATCGCAGGCGTGTTCGTGCGTCGCATGCAGATTGGCATGCTGCTGCAGACCGATCCTACGGTGATCTACGGCCTCGGTGAGCGTTACACCGGCAAGTTGACCCGGGCTCATCTCAAGGAAGCCACACCCTATAACACCTACGTGATTGCCGGCCTGCCGCCGACGCCGATCGCCATGGTCGGACGCGAGGCGATCCACGCCGCCCTCAACCCGGTGCCCGGCAAGAGCCTGTATTTTGTCGCGCGGGGCGACGGTAGCCATGTGTTCTCCGATGACCTGGATGCCCACAACAGCGCGGTGCGCGAGTTTCAGCTCAAGCGTCGCGCCGACTACCGTTCCAGCCCGGCTCCAGCCGCCACGCCAGCGGTCCCCGAAGCGGTAGGTCCGGCGCCGCAGACGCCTGCAGCCCCTGGCCCGGAGACGGCTCCGGCAAGCGCCCCGCAAGCTGCGCCCGAGCCGGCTGCGACTCCGGCACCTGCCGAGCCTGTGCCCGAGCCCGCGGCGAAAAGCCCGCAATGACATTGATTAAGGACTGCCCGTGACTGGCTTGTTTATTACCCTGGAAGGCCCGGAAGGCGCGGGCAAAAGCACCAATCGCGAGTACCTCGCCGAGCGCCTGCGCGCTGCGGGGATCGAGGTGCTGTTGACCCGTGAACCCGGCGGCACGCCGCTGGCCGAGCGGATTCGCGATGTGCTGCTGACCCCGTTGGAAGAGGTCATGAATGCCGATACCGAGCTGTTGCTGGTGTTCGCCGCGCGTGCCCAGCACCTGGCAACGGTGATTCGTCCGGCCCTGGAGCGCGGTGCGGTGGTGCTGTGCGACCGCTTCACCGACTCCACTTACGCCTACCAGGGCGCGGGCCGCGGCCTGAGCCTTGCGCGCATTGCTGCGCTGGAGGATTTCGTCCAGGGCGAGTTGCGCCCCGACCTGACCCTGGTCTTCGACCTGCCGGTGGATGTCGGCCTGGCGCGAGCCAGTGCTCGTGGCCGGCTGGATCGCTTCGAGCAGGAAGGCCAGGCCTTCTTCCAGAGGGTTCGCGAAGCCTTCCTGGCCCGCGCCGCAGCGGCGCCGCAGCGTTATGTGCTGGTGGATGCGGCGCAGCCCCTGGCCCAGGTCCAGCAGTCCCTGGACAGCTTGTTGCCGCAGTTGCTGGAGCGCGCCCGTGGCTGAAGTCTTCCCCTGGCAGGACAGCCTCTGGCAGCAATTGGCGGGGCGTACTCAGCATGCCCATGCCTACCTGTTGCATGGCCCAGCGGGTATCGGCAAGCGGGCCCTGGCCGAGCGGCTGATGGCGCGCTTGCTGTGCCAGCGCCCGGAAGGCCTGGACGCCTGTGGTCAATGCAAGTCCTGCCTGTTGCTGCTGGCCGGCAGCCACCCGGACAACTACGTGCTGGAGCCGGAGGAAGCGGACAAGGCGATCAAGGTCGACCAGGTCCGCGAACTGGTGAGCTTCGTGGTCCAGACCGCCCAGTTGGGGGGGCGCAAGGTGGTGCTGATCGAGCCGGTGGAGTCGATGAATATCAACGCCGCCAACGCCCTGCTCAAGAGTCTCGAGGAGCCTTCCGGCAACACTGTGCTGTTGCTGGTAAGCCACCAGCCCAGCCGGTTGTTGCCCACGATCAAGAGCCGTTGCGTGCAGCAGGCCTGCCCGCTGCCCAGCGAGGCCATGAGCCTTGAGTGGCTGGCCCAGGCCCTGCCTGATTGCTCCGAGGAGGAGCGGGTGGAGCTCTTGACCCTGGCTGCCGGTTCGCCGCTGGCAGCGGTCAGCCTGCAGGCCCAGGGTGTTCGCGAGCAGCGGGCGCAAGTGGTGGAAGGGGTGAAGAAGCTGCTGAAACAGCAGCAGTCGCCCACGCAACTGGCCGAATCCTGGAGTGCCATTCCCTTGTTGCTGCTGTTCGACTGGTTCTGCGACTGGTCGAACCTGGTCCTGCGTTATCAACTGACCCAGGATGAGCAGGGACTGGGCCTGCAAGACATGCGCAAGGTGCTGCAATACCTGGCGCAGAAGTCCGCCCAGGCCAAGGTGCTGAACATCCAGGACTGGATCCTGGCCCAGCGCCAGAAGGTCCTGAGCAAGGCCAACCTCAACCGCGTGCTGTTGCTGGAAGCCTTGCTGGTGCAGTGGGCGGCCTTGCCTACCCAGAATTGACCCGCAGCGCCTAGACTCAGCGTTGTTTCCGCCCGGGCGCCACAACCCGGGCCTTTCATTGATCGGATGTAGTTGTAGCCTCCTATGCTCGTAGATTCCCATTGCCACCTTGACCGCCTCGATCTCGCCGCTCATGGCGGCTCCCTGGATGCCGCGCTGGCTGCCGCCCGCCAGCGGGGGGTAGGGCACTTCCTGTGCATCGGTGTCAGCGCCGACAACGCGGCGGACGTCAAGGCCCTGGCCGATCGTTATGACGATGTCGACTGCTCGGTGGGCGTGCATCCGCTGGATGTGCAGCCCGGCGCAGCGCCGGCCCTGGACTGGCTGCTGGATGAACTGAACCACCCCCGGGTAGTGGCCATTGGCGAGACTGGCCTGGACTATCACTACGAGCCGGAAGCCGCCGAGCTGCAGCAGGAATCCTTCCGCCTGCACCTGCAGGCCGCCCAGCAGACCGGCAAACCGGTGGTGGTGCACACCCGCGGCGCCCGCGCCGACACCCTGGCACTGCTGCGCGAGGCGGCATTGCCCAATGCCGGTGTGCTGCATTGCTTCACCGAAGACTGGGAAATGGCCAAGGCGGCCCTGGACCTGGGTTTCTATATTTCCCTCTCGGGGATTGTCACCTTCCGCAATGCCGATGCCCTGCGGGACGTGGCCCGACAGGTGCCGGCCGACCGCCTGCTGGTGGAGACCGATTCGCCTTACCTGGCGCCGATCCCCTATCGCGGCAAGCCCAACCTGCCGCAGTACGTGCGCGAGGTGGCGGAGTTCCTGGCGATGCTGCGGGGCGAAAGCTATGAAGCCTTTGCCCAGCAGACCACGGCCAACTTCAAGCGTCTGTTCCCCTTGGCGCGGGTCAAGGGCTGAGCCTGGGTCGCACGGTGCACTGGCGCTGAATGGCGGGCAAAAAAAACCCGGGTTCTGGGGGGTGAATCCGGGTTAAGACCATTAGGAGTAAAACTAAGGCACGCGGTCCTTCGGTACCTTGATCGGCGTTTCACTTGGGGGAGATGTCCCGCCGACAGTTGAAGTATTGATCACTATTGCATTCAGTCCAGTTGCCCCTGCTCGTTTTTTAAACAAATTTGGAATACGCGCGCTTCGCTTGAGTTCTCATTTGGGTTGCCTGTATCGCAGTTTTCGACGCGATCGCTGAATATCACCTGATTTTTAGCCGATAAGACTAAAAATAACCGAATTTTCCTGAAAGTTGCCTACATAATCTGTTGCAGTTTGCTGTACCTGCCCGGCTGGCAGTTATCAACGCCATCGATACTTTCGGATTATTCTTCCGCTCTTCTAGGGCTTCTCTGATGCTGTGGGACGGCAGTTGCATTGGCCCCCCGCTGAGCGACGAATCAGCCGGGCAATGATGGAATTGCGACTTATCGAGGTCTTTGCGTCGCACGCAGGGCGTGGGGCAATCCAGGGTGCTGGGTGCGGGAAAAACCAGACTTCGCGGTCTGATCCGGAGCTTGGCGCCTGTGGAAGTTTGCTATTTGAACCCTGGCCCCGCCCCGTATTCACGGGATTTCCCTGGCTTTTGGCGCCTGTCTGGAAGGTTCTGACGGGGCGGCTTTTGCGCCAGAAACACCAGCAACGATGGATGATCCGTGCATTTTGGCGCAAGTTAGGCATAATACGCGGCTTCGATTTTGACCCCGAACAGACCTTTTCTTATGCAGAAAGAACCTCGTAAGGTCCGTGAGTTTCGTCGCCGCGAGCAAGAAATTCTCGATACCGCGCTCAAGCTGTTCCTCGAACAAGGTGAAGACAGTGTCACCGTCGAGATGATTGCGGATGCCGTGGGTATCGGCAAAGGGACCATCTATAAGCATTTCAAGTCCAAGGCGGAGATCTACCTGCGCCTGATGCTCGACTACGAGCGCGACCTGAACGAGCTGCTGCACTCGGCCGACGTCGACAAGGACAAGGAAGCCCTGTCCCGGGCCTACTTCGAATTCCGCATGCGGGACCCGCAGCGCTATCGGTTGTTCGACCGCCTGGAAGAGAAGGTGGTCAAGGGCAACCAGGTGCCGGAGATGGTCGAGGAATTGCACAAGATCCGCGCGTCCAACTTCGAGCGCCTGACCCTGCTGATCAAGGGTCGCATCAGTGAAGGCAAGCTTGAAGACGTGCCGCCGTACTTCCACTACTGTGCCTCGTGGGCGCTGGTGCATGGTGCGGTTGCGCTGTACCACTCGCCGTTCTGGAGCAATGTGCTGGAAGATCAGGAAGGCTTCTTCCAGTTCCTGATGGATATCGGTGTGCGCATGGGCAACAAGCGCAAGCGCGACCCCGACACCTCGAACAGCTAAGGCATTCAGCCGCTGTATTGCGCCATCGACAAACTGTATGGCGCAGTGCCCGAGGAATATACTCAGGCATGGGACTTGCCAAAACCTGATTTTTGGGTCAGGTTTTGCCCGGTTCTCCCTTCCTACGCCGGAGTCATCCATGATCGTTGATCGTCAAGGCAGGCGCTTTCGCAACTTGCGGATCAGTCTGACGTCTGCCTGCAACTACGCCTGTACCTACTGCGTGCCCAACGGCAAGCGGCTGGTGGCTGCCCAGGACGAGTTGTCGGCCGAGGCAATGGCTCGCGGCGTGGCGTACCTGATGGAAGCGGCGGGCATCGAGCGCTTGCGCATCACCGGTGGCGAACCCCTGGTCAGTCCCAAGCTGGAAGCCTTCATGGGCGCGGTGGGGCGCATGGGGCTGGACGACATCAGCCTGACCACCAATGGCCAATTGCTTGCGCGCAAGCTGCCGTTGCTGGTGGAGGCCGGTATCCGCCGGATCAACGTTTCCCTCGATACCCTGGATGCGACGGCTTTTCGCAGCATTGCCCGTGGCGGCGACCTGGCCACGGTGCTCGATGGCATGCAGCAAGCCCGCAGTGCCGGTTTGAAGATCAAGGTCAACATGGTGCCGTTGCGCGGGCAGAACCTGGATCAGGTGATGCCGTTGCTGGATTACTGCCTGGAACGGGGTTACGAGCTGCGTTTCATCGAGCTGATGCGCATGGGCCACCTGGCCAATGATGGCAACGCTTTCCTGCAGCAGTTTGTCAGCCTGCAACAGTTGCTGGACCTGATCGGCCAGCGCTACGAATACCTTCAGGCCGATGCGCCGGTGGATGCTACCGCGGTGCGTTACGCCATTCCCGGGCACGGTCATTTCGGCGTGATCGCCAACGAAAGCGTGCCGTTCTGCCGCACCTGCTCGCGTTTGCGGCTGTCCTCCACGGGCTGGCTGCACGGCTGCCTTTCTTCGAGCAATCGTCACTATGTCGGCGACCTGCTGGACAAGCCGCGCCATCAGGCTCTGCCGGCCTTGCAGCGGCTGCTGGTCAAGGCCTTGGGGGACAAGCAGGAGCTGGCCTTTTCCGGTGGTGCCACGGTGATGAAGATCATTGGCGGCTGAGGCGCTTTGCCGACGAATTCCCTTCCTTGGCGGAGCTGGCGCGGAAGCTGCATCCCGTGGCCATTCGCCGGTTTTCCGTCACCGGATTTTGGAGGGTAGGATGCGTAGCCTGGTTTTGCTGCTGGCCTTTTTGGCACTCGGCGGCTGCATGAATGTCAGTGATATGGGCGAAGGGGTGCGCTATCACCTGAGTGATGCGGGGGTGCTCGATCACAGTGATACACGCCGCACCAGCTCGTTCCGCATTCAGCCGGATTCGTTCATTTTCATTGCCCAGGGGCATTTCGTACCGCCGGGTGGCGCTTATCCGCGGCCCAACGTGGTAGCCGAGGAAGCCTTCAACGGCTTTGTCGAGTATTTCCCCATGGTGCGTCGGGCCAAGGCGCCCGAGGGCCTGAATGAAGCCATGGCCGAAGCCCGGGAAGCGGGGGCGCACTATCTGCTCTACGCCCGTTTCGCCAAGGCCGATGACCGTATCGGTAACTCTGACGAGTGGCTGGATCAGGAAGCCGTGGACCGGCTGGGGGTGGATACCAGTACCATCCAGATCATGTTGATCGAAACCAGTACCCAGTACCTGATCGATTCCGCGCGGATTCGCAGCCGTGGCGGTTTACTGACGTTCCACGACAACAAGCCACAGGATCTGCTTGGTCCGCCGTTGCAGCAATACGCGCGCGGCCTGCTGGGCCTGAGCGACTGATTGATTGAGGGAGGAGAGCGGTATGAGTGGTCCAGGCAAGGCCAACGACCTGTTGGCGCAGATTCCCAAGGCTGAAAAAGGCCTGCCGCCGGTCCACCTGTGGAACCCCGACTTCTGCGGCGATATCGACATGCGCATCGCCCGCGACGGTACCTGGTATTACCTGGGTACGCCGATCGGCCGCAAACCCATGGTCAAGCTGTTCTCCACCATCATTCGCCGCGATGGCGATGACTATTTCCTCATCACTCCGGTGGAGAAGGTCGGCATCAAGGTCGACGATGCACCCTTCGTCGCCGTGACCCTGGAGGTCGAAGGGCAGGGCGAGGCTCAGGTGCTGCGCTTTTCTACCAACGTCGAGGAGCAGGTGCTCGCCAATGACGAGCACCCGCTGCGGGTGGTGATCGACACCCTGACCCAGGAACCGGCGCCTTACATCCTGGTTCGACACAATCTTGAAGCGCTGATCCATCGCAACGTCTTCTACCAACTGGTGGAGCTGGCGCAGACCCGCCAGATCGACGGCCAGAATTGGCTGGGGGTGTGGAGTTGCGGGGTGTTCTTTCCCATTGGTCTTGAACCCTGACGGGCGTTTCAGACGGCTGTAAGAAGATATTTCTTGCTCTGGCTCGGGCCTTTCATGTATCAAGCCGGACATGATCAAACGTGTCCGATTCGATAAGAAAACAAGGGTGGTCGACGAGTTGATCCGGCGTATTGAAAGCGGTCTGTTGGAGGACGGCTTTCAGCTGCCGGGCGAGCATCAGTTGGCCGAAGAATTCGGTGTCAGCCGCGGCACCTTGCGCGAGGCCCTGGCCGAGCTCAAGCGACGCAACTACATCGCCACGCAAAGCGGCGTAGGCTCCATCGTCACCTTCGACGGTGTTGCCCTGGATCAGCATCATGGCTGGGCCCAGGCCCTGGCCGACAGCGGTGCGCTGGTCAACACCGAGGTGCTGCGCCTGGAAGCGATCCAGCGCCCGGACCTCAAGCATCGCCTGGGCACCGACCAGTTCATCGCCCTCGATCGCCGGCGCCGCAGCACCGATGGCCGGGTGCTGTCCCTGGAGCGCTCTCTGATCCCGGCTTCCGGCGAGCTGGAAGGCCTGCCTCGGGTCGGCCTGATCGATGATTCCCTGACCATTACCCTGGCCGCCTACGGCTATATCGGTGAGCGCGGCGATCAGTGGATCGGCGCCGAGCCCTTGAATGCTGAAGATGCCCAATTGCTCGGACGTGCTCCGGGCGAAGTCTTCCTCAAGGCCCTGCGTACCACCTACGACCGCCAGGGGCGCTTTATGGAGCAGGTCGAAAGCCTGCTGGACCCGCAGCATTTTCGCATGCACCTGCAGTTCGGAGAGTCGCGGTGAATGCATTGCAGCGCGCCCTGGGCGCCTTCTACGGGCTAGCCCTGGGCGATGCGCTGGGCATGCCGACCCAATCCTTGAGCCGGGAACAGATCCAGCAGCGCTTCGGCGTCATCCGCACCCTGGAGGACGCCGGCCCGGACCAGCCGATTGCCGCGAACATGCCCCGGGGCTCCATTACCGACGATACCGAGCAGGCGATCCTGGTGGCTCGCCTGTTGGTCCGGGGGCAGGGCCGGATCGCTCCGGCGGCCCTGGCCCAGAGCCTGATCGAGTGGGAGGCGCAGATGCAGGCCAAGGGTTCCCAGGATCTGCTGGGGCCTTCCACCAAACGCGCCATTGAAATGATCCTCGCCGGGGAGTCCGTTGAAGAGGCGGGCCGCTATGGCACCACCAATGGCGCCGCCATGCGCATCACGCCGGTGGGCATCGCCGCCGATGTGGCTCGGCCCGAGACCTTTCTGCAGGCGGTGGTCGAGGCCTGCCAGGTGACGCACAACACCAGCCTGGGCATTGCCAGCGCGGCGGCGGTGGCGGCGGTGGTGTCCGCCGGAATCAACGGCCAGCCTCTGGCCGAAGCCTTGGCACTTGGTGTGCAGGTCGCCTGGCAGGCCCAGGCCCAGGGGCACTGGGTAGCGGGTGCCACCATCGGTGCTCGCTTGGACTGGACCGGCACCCTGCGTGTCGACGGTGACCGGGAAGGCTTTGCGCGGATGCTCTACGAGCTGATCGGCACCTCGGTGGCTTCCCAGGAGTCGGTGGTGGTGAGTTTCGCCCTGGCCCGACAAGTGGCCCTGGGGCAATTGCCGGCCTTCGAGGCACTGTGCATGGCCGCGGGCCTTGGGGGCGACACCGATACTATCGCGGCGATTCTCGGTGCCATGCTCGGCGCTTGCCTGGGGATGGAGATCTGGCCTGGCGAACTGATCGGGCAGGTGCGAAAGGTCAATGAGCTGGACCTGCAGCCTCTGGTGGAACAGCTGCTGGCGCTGCGTTGAGCCGCCTTTAAGGTACAGGCCGCGGTGTGCGGCCATGTTGCCGATCGCTATGGAAAGCTATGACACGGCCAGGAATGCCGGGATGTTCTGTGACTTCCGAAATTGCCCAATACCCCTAACAACGGCAACAGGAGTTTTATAATGAGTTCATCCACGGCCGGATCAGGCGCCGGGCAACTGGAAACCCGCGGTATCGAGCCGGTTCCCGAGGCAGAGTGCGACGGGCACCCGCTGCAGCTGTTCTGGGTCTGGTTCGCGGCCAACATCAGTATTCTCGGCCTGCCCCTGGGGGCGACTCTGGTGGCGTTTCGCGGTTTGTCGATCTGGCAGGTGCTGCTGGTGGCCATCCTGGGGTCGGTGGGGTCGTTCGCCGTGGTCGGCCTGATCTCGGTAGCCGGCCGGCGCGGGCGGGCGCCGAGCCTGACCCTGTCCCGGGCAATCTTCGGGGTGCGGGGCAATATCGGCCCGACCCTGGTGTCGATGCTTTCACGGGTTGGCTGGGAGACGGTCAATACCACCACGGCGGCCTTCGTCCTGCTGTCCCTGAGCTCGATCCTGTTCCAGACCCCGGCCTCGGCCAAGGATGCGCCGCTGCTGACCCTGCTGTTCATCGGCATCTTCGTGCTGATGACCCTGAGCGTCTCCGGCCTGGGCCACGCCACCTTGCTGGTCATCCAGAAGTGGGCCACCTACGGCTTTGGTGCCCTGAACGTGCTGGTGGGCGGTTTCCTCTGCGCCACCATCGACTGGGCGGCGGTCTTCAATGCCGCGCCGGCCCCCATGAGTGCGATGATCATCGGCGTCGGCACCATGGCCGCCGGGACCGGGATTGGCTGGGCCAGTTCCGGGGCCGATATGTCGCGTTATCAGCACCGTTCGGTAACGGCCGGGCGCCTGGTGGCTTCGGCGGCGTTTGGCGCCGGCATTCCGCTGGTGTTGCTGATTACCCTGGGCGGGTTGCTGTCGGTGGGCAACGACCACCTGGCCTCGGCAGTGGACCCGATCATCGCGATCCGCGACATGCTGCCGACCTGGATGGCGGTGCCCTACCTGGTCGCGGCCTTTGGCGGCCTGCTGCTGTCCAACAACCTCTCTGTGTATTCCGCCGGCCTCACCGCGCTGACCCTGGGCCTCAAGGTCAAGCGGGTCTATGCGGTGCTGGTGGATATCGTGGCGATCTTCCTCGGCTCGATCTATTTCATGCTGATTGCCGACAGCTTCTATGGCCCTTTCATCAGCTTCATCTCCCTGCTGGCGGTGCCGATCACCGCCTGGGTGGGGATCTTCGTGGTGGACCTGATCCATCGTCATCACTACAGCGCCGATGATCTGCTCAACGTCGGCCCGAGCAGCGCCTACTGGTACCGGGGCGGCATCGAATGGCGAGCCTTTGGCGCCTGGGTGCTGGCGATTGTGCTGGGCTTCTGTTTCACCACCATCGGCACCACTGCCGAAGACGTCTGGTTCACCGGGCCCCTGGCCGATTCCTGGCTGGGGCATAACGGCCTGGGCTGGATCGTCACCTTCCTGGTGGCCGGCGGCGGTTACGCTCTACTGGGCGGTGCCCGGGACCGGCGCGCGGCCTTTGTCGAGAACGCCAATGCCTAGGTTGCTGCACACCGGCCAGGTGATAGTCGACCTGGTGATGGCGGTAGAGCGCCTGCCGGCCTCCGGAGGCGATGTGCTCGCGCAATCCGCGGGCTTCGAGGTCGGTGGCGGCTTCAACGTGATGGCCGCCGCGGCGCGCAACGGGTTGCCGGTGGTCTACCTCGGGCGCCACGGGCAGGGGCGCTTTGGCGACCTGGCGCGGGCGGCGATGCAGGGCGAAGGCATACAGATGAGCCTGGAGCCCGGCAGGGGGGCTGATACCGGTCTGTGCGTGGCCCTGACCGAAGCCTCTGCTGAACGCACCTTCATTTCCCATATCGGCGCCGAGGGTGAATTGTCGGCCGAGGATCTGGCCCGGGTCCGGGTGGAGGCGGGGGATTACCTCTATGTCAGCGGCTACAGCCTGTTGCAGGAGTGCAAGGCACGGGCCCTGCTGGACTGGTTGCTGGCGCTGCCTCGTTCGATCCCATTGATGTTCGACCCGGGGCCGTTGGCCGGTTCGGCAGATTCACCCTTGATGGCGGCGCTGTTGCCGCGGATCGACATCTGGAGCAGCAACCGCGCCGAGGCATTGCAATTGACCGGTACTTCGCAGATTGCCCAGGCGCTGGCGCAGCTCGAAAGCTGGTTGTCACCTGCGGCGTTGCTGGTGCTGCGTGATGGCCCCCGCGGCTGTTGGGTCAGCCGCCAGGGGCAGGCGGTGCAGGTGCCGGGGTTCAAGGTGGAGGCGGTGGACAGCAACGGTGCCGGTGATGCCCACGCCGGGGTCTTGGTCGCCGGGCTCGCAGCGGGCCTCGAGCCGCTGATGGCGGCTCGTCGGGCCAACGCCGCGGCGGCGATTGCCGTCACCCGGCGTGGCCCGGCCACCGCTCCGGGCAGTGCCGAAGTGGATGCCTTGCTGGCGCGCGGCTGAGTCAGCGGCGAGCAGCTGGCCGCCGGTCAGCCGGCCTTGCTCAAGGCTTCGATCAGCTCCTGCTTGCGCATGCGCGAGCGTCCCGGAATCTTCTTCGCCCGAGCTTCGCGCATCAGGCTGTCCTTGCTCTGGGTGCCCAGGGATGCCGCGCTGTTGCGGGCATGCCCGTGGCGTGTGGCCACTGCGCGCCGGGCCGACTCGCTGCGGGCCCGGGCTTTGTCTGCGGGGCTTTTGTCCCGACCGGAGCCACCCGCCCGTTCACCGCCACCGGACTGTTTGTTCACCGTGGCCCAGGCCCGTGCTTCGGCCTGCTCCGGCGAGAGCCCGCGTTCTTCGTAGCTGGCTTCGATGGCCGCGGCCTTGCGGCGCTGGGCCAGGGTGTATTTGGCTTTGCTTCCTCGAGTCATGACATCTCTCCTCAAGGCCCTGGCGCACAGGGCCTGCTGGATTGAACCGGCGGTTACTGGCTGCTGCCTTCAGAACCTGAGCCGCCGGTGGTGGTTTTCGAGCCGGTACCGGTCTTGCCACTGTCGGGTGTGCTGGAGTCCATGGTGCCGACACCGCCCTGGCGGCCGTTGTCGTTGCCCTGAATGCGCGGGTCGGTCCCGGTCGCCGGTGGCAATGAGCCTTCGTCCATGGCCGGTGGGTTGATGTTGATCTTCGGCGTGCCCTGGGTGGCCGGGGATTTCGGGCCTTTAACCGGGTTGGTCGGGCCGGTGGCGCCGGCCAGGGCAGCAGTGGACAGCAGCCCGGCCAGGGCCAGGGCGCAGAGTTGGACCTTGATCATGGTGTCGCCTCCATTCGTTAGAGTCGTTACCTGATATTGGTCCGCTGCCGGGGCCGGTTGGTGCCTGATGATCGACGAACGGTGTTATGCACCGGCTGCCATACGCCAGTGGCCCAGGCGCCGCCAGCCCAGGCGGCCAAGGCTGATCAGCCAGTTCAGCAACGCCACGCCGAGCACCGTGAACAGCAGCGCCTGGATGCCGGCTTCGACGATGATCCGCCCGGCCAGCCAGGGAAAACCGAAGACCCCGATGAAGTACGACAGGCTGAACAGCAGCAACGCCTGGGAGGTGCAGCCGGCTGGTGCTTCGTTGGCCGCCAGGCCGTTGATCACCGAGTAGGTCAGGCCATAGCCCACCCCCAGGGTCACGGCAGCCAGCAGGTAGCTGGCGCTGCTGTCGACAGCAAATAAAAAGAGCAGGATCGACACCAGCATCAGCCCCGAGAGCAGGCAGGCAGCACGATAGGGATCGCGCTTGACCACGATCCCGGCGATCAGCAGGCGGCTGGCGATGGCGGCGCTCATGAAGCCGAGGAAGAACAGCGAGTAGTCGACGCCGCGGGAGGGGCCGTAGCTGGTCTGGAAGCTCGACAGGCCGCCGAATACGCAACCTCCCAGGCCCACCATGAGAATCGGCCAGACGGCGCGGGAGGACAGCACCTGCGCGGTGCCAGCCCAGGTGATGCTAGCCGCCGCGGTGCCCAGGTGGTTGGCCTGCTGGCGCAGCCGGCCGCCCAGCCGCCAGAAGATCAGCACACCCAGCAGGCTGGCACCGGCGGCGATCAGAAAGGCGCTGGTCAGTGGGTAGCCCAGGGCACTGGCCAGGCGCCCCAGCAAGGGGCCGGAGCCGATGCCGGTCATCATGCTGCCCGAAAGCAATGCGAAGTAGCGGGCCCGTTGCGCAGGCTCCACCAGCATCGCCACGATGATCGGCCCCAGGGTATAGAACACCCCCCAGCCCAGGCCCAGGGTCAGGCCGAAGAACAGCAGGCCGGGGCCGAACCCCGGGGTCAGGGCAAAGCCCAGGCTGGCCACCGCCAGCAGGCAGCCGAACACTGCCACCGAGCGCGCGGCGCCGAGGCGGTCCGAGAGGTGCCCGGAGCCGATCACCGCAACAAAGGTGCTGAGCATGGCTGTGGAAATCACCGTGCCGGCATCGTGTTCATTGCCGCCACGGCTGCCGATCAGCAGCGACAGGAGAAAGGTCGAGCCGTAGGACAGCGACAGCAGGTAGCTGCCCAGGCAGAACAGGCCGAATAACGGGGCCGAGACCCGGGACTGCTGCGGGGTGCACGCCGACATGAAAGTGCCTCTTTATGCTTGAAGTCATGCCGGGCTTTCTAACATGGCGCCTCCGGGTGTTTGTTGTGTTCCTGCAGGCCTCAGGGTTAGTCGGCAGCGGAGTAAGTGCCGTGCGCAAGGAACGGGGCCGGGGGGCTTGGCATAAATGGTCGTGCATGTATTTCTGCTGCCGTTCTAATATGGCCGCCTGATTCCAACAAGAGAGCCGTCGATGACCGTAGAAATCCGTCCTGCACTGCCCAGCGATGCCCCGCAGATTCTTGCGTTCATCACCGAACTTGCCGATTACGAGCGGGCCCGCCATGAAGTGATCGCCAGCGTCGCCGATATCGAACGCAGCCTGTTCAGCGAGGGGGCCACGGCCCATGGCCTGATCTGCCTGCGCGAAGGCGTGCCGATCGGCTTTGCGGTGTTCTTCTTCAGTTATTCCACTTGGCTGGGCAGCAATTGCCTGTACCTGGAGGACCTTTACATCACTCCGGAACAACGGGGCGGCGGGGCGGGCAAGCAACTGCTGCGGCATCTGGCGCAGATCGCCTGTGACAATGATTGCGGGCGCTTCGAATGGAGCGTGCTGGAGTGGAACGAGCCGGCGATCCAGTTCTACAAGTCCCTGGGCGCCCAGCCTCAGGAGGAATGGGTCAAGTACCGCATGGATGGCGAAGTGCTGCGCGCCTTTGCTCGCGGCTGACGCCAGCTTGCTCGTGGAGGAGCCGGCGTGCCGGCGAAGGCGCACGCCATCGGCGCCCCCGGCGACCAGCCATGCTTTGACGGTGTCGAGAATCAGCCTTTCAAGGTTGCCATGTCGATCACGAAGCGGTACTTCACATCACCCTTGATCATGCGCTCGTAGGCTTGATTGATCTGGCGGATGTCGAGCATTTCGATATCGCAGGTGATGCCGTGCTCGGCGCAGAAGTCCAGCACTTCCTGGGTCTCGGCAATGCCGCCGATCAGCGAGCCGGCCAGCACCCGGCGGCTCATCACCAGCTTGCCGGCGTGCAGCGCCGGGTCCACCGGTTCGATCAGGCCCACCAGGATATGCACGCCATCGAAGCGCAGGGTGTCGAGGTAGGGGTTGAGGTCGTGGGGCACTGGGATGGTGTCCAGGAGAAAGTCGAAGTGCCCGGCCACCGACTGCATCTGCGCCACGTCGGTGGATACGATCACATGGTCGGCACCCTGGCGGCGGGCTTCTTCGGCCTTGCTCGCGGAGCGGGTGAACAGGGTCACTTCGGCGCCCAGGGCCTTGGCGAACTTGATGCCCATGTGGCCCAGGCCGCCCATGCCGAGAATCCCCACCTTGTCACCGGGCTTGACCCCGTAATGCTTGAGTGGCGAGTAGGTGGTGATGCCGGCGCAGAGGATTGGCGCAGCGCTGGCCAAGTCGAGTTTCTCCGGAATGCGCACCACAAAGTGCTCGCTGACCACGATGCTGTCGGAGTAGCCGCCCATGGTGTTGCTGCCATCGACCCGGTCCGGGGTGGCGTAGGTCATGGTCGGGCCTTGCAGGCAGTATTGCTCCAGGTCGGCGGCGCAGGCCTCGCAGTGGCGGCAGGAATCCACCATGCAACCAACGCCCACCAGGTCGCCGACCTTGTGCTTGCTGACGTTGGCGCCGACGGCTGTGACCTTGCCGACGATCTCGTGGCCCGGCATCAGCGGGTACACGGCGATGCCCCATTCGTTGCGGGCCTGATGGATGTCGGAGTGGCAGACGCCGCAGTAGAGGATCTCGATGGCGACGTCGTCCGCACGCGGACTGCGGCGCTGGAAGCTCATGGGGGCGAGGGGAGTGGTGGCCGATTGGGCGGCATAACCGATGGCGGTGTACATGGTGGACCTCGCAAAAGCATTGACGATTGAGGCGTGGCATTCTCGGCGTCGGGCCCTGGGCCAACCATGGCGATTCCTCGGCATGTCATGCCTATTCCTCCGGCATTGGCGGTTTTCACGCGGCATTGGCGTACAGACCTGCGATGATGTTTTCGTCCCTTTTTCCGTGAAGTTTTCCCCATGCTGCTGACCCGCCATCTGGACGCCAACGCCACCCTGGTCTCGCTGATCCAGCCCCTTGCCAGCCGTGACGGTTTCGTTGCCACCGCCTTGCCCGGGGTCCAGGTGCTGCGGGCCAGTTGCGACGTGGCGCGGGGCCCACAGATCTATGAGCCGAGCCTGATGATCATTGCCCAGGGCAGCAAGCTGGCCTACCTGGGCACGCGAACCCTGGAATACGGTGCCGGGCATTACCTGATCCAGGCCCTGTCGGTGCCCTTCGAGTGCGAAACCTTCGCCTTGCCCGATGCGCCGCTGCTGGGGGTTTCCATCGCCATCGACCGGGCGGTATTGAGCGAGCTGGTGCTGGCCATGGGCGTCACCGAAGGCCGGGCGGCTTCGGCGCAGACCCTGGAGTCGATGACCTCGGCTGTGCTCGACGACGCCATGCGTGGTTGCGTGGAACGCCTGTTGCGCTGCCTGCACGATCCTCTGGAGTGCAAGGTCATGGGCCCTTCACGGGTGCGCGAGTTGCTCTTTGCCGCTTTGCGCGGGCCCCAGGCCGATGCGCTGCGGGCGCTGGTGGAGCAGCAGGGGCAGTTCGCCCGGGTTGCGGCTTCGCTCAATCACCTGCACGAGCACTACACCGAGCCGTTGAACGTCGAGACCCTGGCCCGCTGCGCCAACATGAGCACCTCGACCTTCCACGAGCATTTCAAGCGCAGCACCCTGTTGTCGCCGGTGCAGTACCTCAAGCGCCTGCGCCTGCTCAAGGCCCAGCAGTTGCTGTTGGGAGAGGGGCTGGGCGTGGCCCAGGTGGCTCATCGGGTGGGCTACCAGAGCACTTCGCAGTTCAGCCGCGAGTACAAGCGCTACTTCGAACGCAACCCGGGCGAAGAACGCGCCGCTTGAAAACACCGCGCCCCTTGTAGGAGCTGGCTTGCCAGCGAATGCGCCCTTGGGCCGGAGCAAGGCTTGGGGGGGCTCTTCGCCGGCAAGCCGGCTCCTACAGGTGGCGGTGTCGCTGAATCCCGGGCATGAAAAAGGCCCCCATAAAGGGGGCCTTCTTTTATCGCACCGGCTTACATGTTCGGGTAAGTCGGGCCGCCGGCGCCTTCCGGAGTGACCCAGGTAATGTTCTGGGCCGGGTCCTTGATGTCGCAAGTCTTGCAGTGCACGCAGTTCTGCGCGTTGATCTGGAAGCGCTTCTCGCCATCTTCCTGGGTGATCACCTCATACACGCCGGCCGGGCAGTAACGCTGGGCAGGTTCGTCGTACAGCGGCAGGTTGCGGCTCAGCGGGATGCTCGGGTCGGTCAGCTTCAGGTGGCAAGGCTGTTCTTCTTCATGGTTGGTGCCGGAGATGAACACCGAGCTCAACTTGTCGAAGCTGAGTTTGCCGTCGGGTTTCGGATAGTCGATCTTCACGCAGTCCTTGGCCAGCTTCAGGCAGGCGTAGTCCGGCTTGGTGTCGTGCAGGGTGAACGGCAGTTTGCCGCCGAAGATATTCTGGTCCATCCAGTTGAAGCCCGCGCCTATGATCGGGCCGAACTTGTGCATGGCCGGGCCGAAGTTGCGGCTGGCGAACAGCTCTTCATACAGCCAGCTGGCCTTGAACGAATCGACGTAGCTCTTGAGTTCGTCGGCGCCTTCGGAGCCGGCGAACAGCGAGTCGGCTACCGCATCGGCGGCCAGCATGCCGGACTTCATGGCGGTGTGGCTGCCCTTGATCTTGGCGAAGTTCAGGGTGCCAAGGTCGCAGCCGATCAGCGCGCCACCCTTGAACACCATCTTCGGCAGCGAGTTCAGGCCGCCCTTGCAGATGGCGCGGGCGCCGTAGCTGACGCGCTTGCCGCCTTCCAGGTACTGCTTGAGCACCGGGTGATGCTTGAGGCGCTGGAACTCGTCGAACGGCGACAGGTAAGTGTTGGCGTAGGACAGGTCGACGATCAGGCCCACTACTACCTGGTTGTTTTCCAGGTGATAGAGGAAGGAGCCGCCAGTGTTCTCGTTGCTCATGATATCCAGCGGCCAGCCGGCGGTGTGCACCACCAGGCCAGGCTGGTGCTTGGCCGGGTCGATTTCCCAGATTTCCTTGAGGCCGATGCCGTAGTGCTGGGCGTCGGCGTCGCTGTCCAGGTTGAACTGCTTGATCAGTTGCTTGCCGATATGGCCACGGCAGCCTTCGGCGAACAGGGTGTATTTGCCGCGCAGTTCCATGCCGGGGGTGTACATGCCCTCTTTCGGCTGGCCTTCACGGTCGACACCCATGTCGCCGGTAAGAATCCCGCGGACTACGCCGTTTTCGTCGATCAGGGCTTCCTGGGCGGCAAAGCCCGGGTAGATTTCAACGCCCAGGTTCTCGGCCTGCTGGGCCAGCCAGCGGCACAGATTGCCCAGGGAAATGATGTAGTTGCCTTCGTTGTGCATGGTCTTGGGCACAAAGAAGTCTGGAACCTTGGTGGAGGTTTCGCCGCTGCGCAGGACATAGATGTCGTCGCGGGTGACCGGGGTGTTGAGCGGGGCGCCCAGTTCCTTCCAGTCCGGGAACAATTCATTCAGGGCCCGTGGTTCGAACACGGCACCGGAAAGGATGTGAGCACCGACTTCGGAGCCTTTTTCAACCACGCAGACGCTGATTTCCTTCCCGGCTTCAGCGGCCTTCTGCTTAAGGCGGCAAGCGGCGGACAAGCCTGCGGGGCCGGCACCGACGATGACCACGTCGAATTCCATGTATTCGCGTTCCACTAGGCTATCTCCTACTCAAGGCTCAACGGTTTTTTCTAATTGGAGGTTTGGCGTTGCATCCCCCGCTTTCTCCCATCGCGCATGGGGGGAGAAGGGGAGGACGGCCGACCTTTCTCTCTGGGCGGCGCATTATATCTACACCACTCTCAGCGTCCAATACAAACGTTTGTTTGAATTTGCCGCAGCCCAGATAAATCAAAGAAGCGCGGCTTATAAACGGCTATTTTGCCGTATTGACCGGAAAAGGCGTTCCGGTCAAGATACGGTCGGTTTTGCGCTCGCCGTAGGCTGACTGTTGGTTTCAAGAGCACCTCTAAAGACAGGGCAAAGGCAGTAAAGGTGACGCGCGCGCAGCTTGAAAGTGCGCAGTCTACACGCCGCGATAATGAATGACTCGTCGGTCACCACTGACGAACGGTCATCACCCCGTGAGCAAGGTCAACCTTTTTGTGCGCCAGCGTTTTTGGAGGTGCCCTTGTGCCGATGAGCATCAACCGCCAGGTTCTCGCCTAGGCGACTTTCTTTTCACCGGAGAGTAACGAGGAATCCATGAAGGTTCTTGTAGCTGTCAAACGAGTGGTCGACTATAACGTCAAGGTTCGCGTCAAAGCGGACAACTCCGGCGTCGACCTCGCCAACGTCAAGATGTCGATGAACCCTTTCTGCGAAATCGCAGTGGAAGAAGCCGTACGCCTGAAAGAGAAAGGTGTAGCGACTGAAATCGTCGTCGTCTCCATCGGTCCTGCTACTGCTCAAGAGCAACTGCGTACCGCCCTGGCACTGGGTGCCGATCGCGCGATCCTCGTCGAGTCCGCTGAAGAGTTGAACTCCCTGGCCGTGGCCAAGCTGCTCAAGGCCGTGGTCGACAAGGAACAGCCACAGCTGGTGATCCTCGGCAAACAGGCCATCGATAGCGACAATAACCAGACCGGCCAGATGCTGGCAGCCCTGAGCGGCTACGCTCAAGGCACCTTCGCCTCCAAGGTCGAAGTGTCCGGCGACAAGGTCAACGTCACCCGTGAAATCGACGGCGGCCTGCAGACCGTTGCGCTGAACCTGCCAGCCATCGTCACCACCGACCTGCGTTTGAACGAGCCGCGCTACGCGTCTCTGCCAAACATCATGAAAGCCAAGAAGAAGCCGCTTGAAACGCTGACTCCTGATGCTTTGGGCGTTTCCACCGCCTCCACCAACAAGACCCTGAAAGTCGAAGCGCCGGCTGCACGCAGCGCGGGCATCAAGGTCAAGTCGGTGGCTGAACTGGTCGAGAAACTGAAAAACGAAGCGAAGGTAATCTGATCATGACTATCTTGGTAATCGCCGAACACGATAACAAGGCGCTGGCTCCGGCCACCCTGAACACCGTTGCCGCCGCCGCCAAAATCGGTGGTGACGTGCATGTACTGGTAGCCGGCCAGGGCGTTGGCGCCGTGGCTGAAGCCGCGGCCAAGATCGCTGGCGTGGCCAAAGTGCTGGTGGCCGACAACGCCGCCTACGCTCACCAACTGCCGGAAAACGTTGCGCCGCTGGTGGCCGAACTGGGCGCTGGCTACAGCCACATCCTGGCAGCCGCTACTTCCAACGGCAAAAACATCCTGCCGCGGGTTGCCGCTCAGCTGGACGTAGACCAGATCTCCGAAATCATCTCGGTAGAAAGCGCTGATACCTTCAAGCGTCCGATCTATGCCGGTAACGCCATCGCTACCGTGCAGTCCTCGGCTGCCGTAAAAGTCATCACCGTGCGTGCCACCGGCTTCGACGCCGTTGCCGCTGAAGGTGGTTCGGCTGCAGTCGAAACCGTGGGCGCCGCTCACGATGCCGGCAAGTCGAGCTTCGTTGGCGAAGAGCTGGCCAAGTCCGATCGCCCTGAACTGACCGCAGCCAAGATCGTCGTTTCCGGCGGCCGCGGCATGCAGAACGGCGACAACTTCAAGCACCTGTATGCCCTGGCCGACAAGCTGGGCGCTGCTGTCGGCGCGTCCCGCGCTGCGGTGGACGCAGGTTTTGTGCCCAACGACATGCAGGTCGGCCAGACCGGCAAGATCGTTGCGCCACAGCTGTACATCGCCGTCGGTATCTCCGGCGCGATCCAGCACCTGGCGGGCATGAAGGACTCCAAAGTGATCGTCGCGATCAACAAGGACGAAGAAGCGCCAATCTTCCAGGTAGCCGACTACGGCCTGGTCGCGGACTTGTTCGAAGCCGTACCTGAGTTGGAGAAGCTGGTCTAATCCGGCGTCTTCACTTATAAAGAGCCCGGCCTTTTGGCCGGGTTTTTTTATGTGTGTTTTTTGCCGGGGGAGGGTTTCGCCATGGATCTGCGCCGCATGAGTGGCTGGCCAGTGCTGTTGGGCCTGACGTTGTTGCCATCGTTGTCGATGGCGGCGGGCAAGTGCGAGCGTCTGGTGGTCACTGGCAGTCCCGATGCACCGCCTTACCTATGGCGTGACCCTCAGGACCCCAAGCACCTGATGGGTGCCAGCGCCGACCTGCTGCAGCAGGTGGCCGGGGAACTGGGGCTGAAGGTCGAGGTGCTGTATGCCGGCAAGCGCTCCGAGGCGCTGGACGAGGTACGCACCGGGCGCATGGACCTGCTCGCCGATGCACCGCTGACCTTCAATGAGCTGGAATCGCTGGACTACATCCACCCGGCGCTGGTGCAGAACGACTATCTGGTCTGGACCCGCAAGGATTCGACCCTCAGCTACACCCAGCCGGGAGACCTGGCAGGCCATCCCGGCGCCATGTCGGAAAAGGCCCGGCTGACTCAGCCCTTTGTCGCCATGGCCAAGGAGCATCTGCAACTCAAGCGCCTGCCGAATCTGACCCAGGTCTTCCAGACGTTGCTCCTGGGGGAGGTGGACTATGTGCTGGCGCCTCGCTACGCAGGCATGGCCATGGCCCAGACCCTGGGCATGACGGCGGATCTGGCGGCGTTTCCCCAGCCCATCGACAAACCGGGGCTGTTCCTTGCGCTGTCCCATAACTCCGCCTGCAATGACCCATGGTTGCGCGGACAGTTGGCCAAAAAGATGACAGAATTGCCCGCGTCCGGTCTGACGGAGACCTTGCTGCAGCGCAATCTGGAGCGCTGGAAGGCCCAGTTGCAGCAACCCGTCAGCAGCCCAAAACAGTAGGAATCTTGTGTGACTATTCGACCTCTTTTCGCCGCCATGGCTGTTCTCGCCCTGGCGGGTTGTGCAACCGATCCGGCGCCCATCGAGCAGATGCGCCTCACCGCGCAGACGCTGGAGCAGGCCAAGGCCGTGGGGGCTTCTGCCGAGGACATGCCCGAGTTGAAACTGGCCGAAGACAAGTTCTCCCGGGCGCAGGGCAACATGCAGGATGAGTCCTACAAGAAAGCGCGGATGCGCGCCGAACAGGCCGAACTGGATGCGCGCCTGGCCGAAGCCAAGGTCCTGACCCGCAAGAGCCAGGAACAGGTGAATGCACTCAATACCCGCATCACTCGCCTGCGCAAGCAACTGGGAGATGCCCAATGAATCTGTCTACCCGGATCATCGGCAGTGCAGTGCTCCTGGCATGCGCCGGTCTCTATGGCTGCGCTGGCCAGCACAGCGAAGAAGCCCTGCAGCAGGCCAGTAACGACTTCCAGAAGGTCAAGGAAGACTCCAACGTGCTGCGTATCGCGCCCAAGGACGTGATCCGTGCCGGGGAGTCCCTGGCACGTGCCGATCGCCTCTCCACCTATTGGGGCAGCGGTGGCGATGTGGAGCATTACGCCTACCTGAGTCGGCGCTACAGCGAAATCGCCCGTGAGCATACCGAACAGGCACTCAACAACGAGCGTGCGGCCAAGCTCGAGCTGGAGCGCCAGCGCCTGCAACTGGCCCTGCGTGAAGCCAAGTTGCTCAGCGTGCAGCAGCAGGGCAAATGGCTGGAAGAACAGATCATCAGCCTGGCCACCACCCAGACCGATCGCGGTCTGGTGATGACTCTGGGGGATGTGCTGTTCGATACCGGCGAAGCGGAACTGAAGAACTCGGCGAACCGCACCGTGCTCAAGGTGGTGCAGTTCCTCCAGTTGAACCCCAAGCGCGTGGTGCGCATCGAGGGTTACACCGACAACACCGGCGAGCGCCAGAGCAATCTGCAGCTGTCCAAGGACCGCGCCCAAGCCGTGGCGGATGTGCTGGTGGACCTGGGTATCGATGAAAAACGCATCCAGGTCGAAGGCTATGGCGACGACTATCCGGTGGAGGCCAATGCTTCCGAGCGGGGAAGGGCGCAGAACCGTCGGGTGGAGATCGTGTTCTCCGACGAAAAAGGCCAGTTGGGCGCTTCTCGCTGAAGCTGCGCCAGTGCCACGGAAAAACCCGACGCCTTGCTCGCGTCGGGTTTTTTTATGCCTGCCAAGAGGTTCACAAAAACCCTACAGTTATGCTTTTCACTGCCCCGTGTCCTCGACTATTGTAGAAACTGTCCCAGTACACTTCTAAACTGTGCCGGTATTGTTTCACACAAGAATAAAACGCCGTGAAATCGAGTGCTGCGCCATGACCAATCTCTTGCTCTATCAACGTATCGCTCAGCAACTGGCTGAGGATATTCGCCGTGGTGTCTACCAGCCGGGGGAGCGCGTACCGTCGGTACGCAAGATGAGCTCGCAACTCAATGTCAGCCACGCCACGGTACTCCAGGCCTATGCCAACCTCGAAGACCAGGGGCTGATTCGCGCGCGCCCGCAGTCGGGCTACTACGTGCACCAGACGCCGGCGCTGACCGCGCCCACGCCGGATATCGCCCGGGTCGAGCGCCCGGGGCTGGTGACCCGCAGCAGTATCATTCAGCAGGTGCTGGTGGAGTCCCGTCGCGAAGGTGTGTTTCCGTTGGGGGCCGCAGTGCCCAGCGTTGACTATCTGCCAGTGCGGGCACTGCACCAGCAGTTGGCCAAGGTCACCCGGTTTCACAGCCCCCGGGCATTCAGTTACATGTTCAGCCCGGGCTTCGAGCCACTGCGGCGTCAGGTGGCCATTCGCATGCGCGATGCCGGGGTGGTGGTCGACCCGTCGGAAGTGGTGATCACCCACGGCTGCGTCGATGCCCTGCAGATGTCATTGCGGGTACTGACCCGGCCCGGGGACCTGATTGCTGCGGAGTCGCCGACCTACTACGGCCTGCTGCAACTGGCGGACTTGCTGGGGCTCAAGGTCATCGAGATTCCCAGTGATCCGTCCACCGGCATGAGCCTGGAAGCCCTGCAACTGGCGGCCAACCAATGGTCGATCAAGGCCCTGGTGCTGACCACACGCCTGAGCAATCCCCTGGGCGGCACCATGCCTGAGGAGCGGCAGAAGCAGTTGCTGCGCCTGGCATCGGATTTCGATATCCAGGTGGTCGAGGATGATATCTATGGCGAGTTGATGTTCGAGGTGGGGCGTACCAAGGCCCTCAAGGCCTATGACCGCCTGGATCGGGTGATCTACTGTTCGAGCTTCTCCAAGACCCTGTCTCCCGGCGTGCGCATCGGCTGGATGATTGCCGGCAAGTACCAGCAGGAGATCCAGCGCCTGCAGACCTTCAGCACCCATTCTGCGTGCAGCGTCACCCAGATGGGGGTTGCGGCCTACCTGGAAAACGGCGGTTATGACCGGCATTTACGGTACATCCGCCAGGAATACCGGAAGAATCTCAGCGCCTTTCAGCTGGCGGTGCAGCAGTACTTCCCTGAGGGCACGCAGATCACCCGGCCCAACGGGGGCTTCATTCTCTGGGTCAGCCTGCCGGGGCGGGTCAACACCCAGGAGCTTCATGTGCGAGCCTTGCAGCAGGGCATCAGCATCGCCCCGGGGCTGATCTTCAGCAACACCGAGCAGTTCAACCACTGTGTGCGGCTCAACTGCGGTACGCCCTGGAATCGCGAGGCCGAGCGGGCCCTGATGACTTTGGGAATGCTTGCCAGCCAGTTGTGCCAGGAGGCGGCGGGCGGATTTTAATCAGTGTGGCCCTGTGCTTGTCATGGGGCCTGCAACAAGCGAGCATAGAGGACCTTTTGTCGATCTACCTGTCTTTCATGAAAGCCTTTCTACCTGCCCTCTGGTTAAGTGTCTGTCTGTTGGGAACCGCCTTCGTGGCTCCTGTCCAGGCGGCTTCCTCCCAGGACAAGCCGGCTGCCGGGGCGGCCCATGCCACTAAGGCGGCCCCTGCCAAGAAGGCTCCGGCCAACAAGGCCAAGCCTTCGGCCAGTGCCAGCAAGAGCAAGTCCGCGGCCAAGAAGGCGCCCGCCAAGCCCAAGTCCAAATGGGCCTATCAGGACATCAAGAAGCCGTTGCCCAGCGCCAAGGTGGACTTGAGCCTGCCGCCGGAAATGGTCAAGCACCTGCAGCCGGTGGGCAGTGTGCCGCTACCCAAGCGCGAGCCGCTGCTGCCGCAGATGTTTGGCGAGAAGCCCAAGGAAAGCAGCCCGTTCCAGCTCAACGGCCGCTTGCTCAGCAATGAAATGCAATTGCAGCTGCGCAACGAGGAACGTCGGGATATCGAAGGCGCGGCCCTGGATTTCGAGTTCAAGCAGTAAATTCTTCATCCTCTTCTGTGACGGGTTGGCTCGACACTTTGTCGGAGACTGATCAGTCACGCACGGTTGTGCGTCAAATCCGTTCTTTGAGTAATTTTAAACGGCTGTTTTAGCGGTTACTCTTGGCGGGCGTCATTCAACACTCTGCTTGTCGCAAGGAGCTTTTCCTCATGAACTGCCGTGAAGGTTGTGGCGCCTGCTGCATCGCCCCTTCCATCAGCACCCCGATTCCTGGAATGCCCCAGGGCAAGCCGGCGGGAGAACGTTGCCTGCATCTTTCTGTCGAACACCTGTGCGGGCTGTTCGGCCTGCCGGAGCGGCCGGCGGTGTGTGGGGCGTTCCTGGCGGATCCCGAGGTGTGTGGCGAAAGCCGCGAAGAAGCCATCCGCCTGATTGGCTGGTGGGAACAAGTGACCGCGGCATAGAGTGTTCTCAATGAACGGAACTTCAACAATAAGGAATAAGACAATGGGTTCGCTGCAACGAATGGCTGTGCTCTGTGGTTTAACCGTGCTGTTGTCGGCAACGGCCCACGCCGAAGACTGGCAAACCGCCAAGGATGAAGACGGCATCAAGGTCTCCTTGAGTGAAGTGGCCGGCTCCAAATACAAGGCCTACCGTGGTGTGACCACCATGAAGACCTCCATCGCCAAGCTCCGCGCGCTGCAGGAAGACGTGGCGGGCGCCTGCTCCTGGATCCACGAGTGCAAGACCCAGAAACTGCTCAAGCACGAGGGCGATCAAAGCTGGACCTACACCCAGTTCAACACCCCGTGGCCAGTCACTGCTCGTGACTCGGTATTGCACATCACTACCAGCGAAGCGGCCGACGGCAGCCTGACCCGCAAACTGGAGGGCGTGCCGACCTACATCCCTGAAGAGAAAGGCTTCGTGCGGGTGGCCCAGGTCGAGGGCTACTGGAAGTTCGTACCCAAAGGCGCCGATCAGGTGGAAGTGACTTACCAGGTGCACACCGAGCCGGGTGGCAGCGTGCCGTCCTGGCTGGCCAACAAGTTCGTGGTGGATGCGCCGTTCAACACCCTGAAGGCACTCAAGGCCCGCGCCGAAAAGCCTTGATCGGCTGAGTTTTGCCAGCATTACCAGGGCCGCCTTCGGGCGGCCTTGTCATTGCTGTGTTCCGGCAGCGCGGTGGAACGATTGCCCGTTGCTCAGGGTCGAGATGTTGTCAGCCCACTCATGGGGCTATCGAGGAGGCACTGATGCAAAAGTGGCAAGTCACTTTCGTTGACGATCATGGTGTCCAGTCCGTCGAGCATTTCGACTGCGACCAGCAACCGACGATGGAACGCGCCGCACAACTGGTGCGGGCCAAGTTGTTGCCAGTGAGTGCCGAACTGGACCTGAACGATCTGGACGGGCGCACCGAGGACCCCACCCTCAAGAGCCTGAAAGAGCAGAACAGCATTCAGATTCTCAGTATCACGCCGATCTAGAGAGGGTAGAGCGCGCTTCGCAGTAATTTCTGGCGACGTCCAGAGCAAGGCGCTAATCTGCAAACGAGATCAGCGAATTCTTCGCTAGGCTCTGATCTTGTCAGCTCCATGCTTGTTTCCTGACGACCCGCCCCGGGTCGTGATGCCGGTCCCTTTGGCCGGTGGTTCGGGAAACACGGAAAGTCTATCCATCGGTTTGAGGAGGACGTTTCATGAGCACAGCCGTTCAAGAAGACATCAGCAGCAGTGTGCTGCGCCGCATGAAAGAAGGCGGTTTCGACTTTTCACGATTCCATCCCATCGAGTTCTACGCCATTTTTCCGGATGAGGAGCGGGCACGCAGGGCGGCAGGACATTTTCGCGGTGAATCCTTGAATGCCCAGGTCAGCGTGCGTGACGACGGCGCCTGGTACCTGGAACTGAGCAAGGTGATGTACGCCACCTATGGCGGCATCGGGGATTTTGAACAGGACTTCGAGGCGGTGGTCGAGCCCCTGGGCGGCATCATTGAGGGCTGGGGAGTGAAACAGGAGATCCGTGGACGGCTGGTATAGCCTGCGCTAGATATACCGAGACAGACAATTGGCTGGCCCCTGGGCCGGCCAATTGTGTTTTCGGGGCACGCACAAGGTAAAAAAAAGCCACCCGAGAGGGTGGCTAAAAGGGAAGACCGGTCAGGAGAGGGAACCGGTCGGGAGAGCCCGGACCCGGTTGTCATCGGTGTCATCAAGGTTGCAGCAGCGACTTCATCAGGCTTGGCGAAGTGTTTGCTCGATGGACGCGATTATCCCCAGTGGCCAGCGGGCAGTGAAATCAACTCTGACTATGCTGGTGATAGCCAAGACCGGTGCCAGCCATGGCCCGGGCAGGGGCGGTCCGCATGCATCGGTTATGCGGGCATCGGCCTTGGGCTGCAACGGACTGATTTTGGGGCGCTTGTGCCGAAGGCACAGGGCTGGCGAAGCCCGGGTGTGCAGGTGACAGGGAGTACGGCATGAACCACAGCGCTGTTGATGAAATGCATGGGGCCGACGGCCAGGTTCGCGAGCATTACCGCGAGTTCGCCCGCTGGCTGGCCAATACCCCCGACGAACTCCTGGCCCGCCGCCGTCGTGAGGCCGACCTGCTGTTCCACCGTGCCGGCATCACCTTCACCCTGTACGGCGATGAGCAGGGCACCGAGCGGCTGATTCCCTTCGACACCATTCCCCGCATCATCCCGGCCCGGGAATGGCGGATTATCGAACAAGGGTGCATCCAGCGGGTACGGGCGCTGAACCTGTTTCTGGCCGATCTCTACCACCAGCAACGAATCATCCGCGCCGGGATCATTCCCGCCGAGCAGGTCCTGGCCAATCAGCAGTACCAGCTGGCCATGCAGGGCCTGGACCTGCACGGTGATGTCTATGCCCATGTCTGCGGAGTTGATCTGGTACGCGACGGCGACGGCCGCTACTGCGTGCTCGAGGACAACCTGCGCACCCCCAGCGGCGTCAGCTACATGCTCGAAGACCGCAAGATGATGATGCGCCTGTTTCCCGAGCTGTTCGCCGCCCAGCGCATCGCCCCCATCGACCATTACCCGAACCTGTTGCTCGATACCCTGAAAAGCTCCAGCCCCCTGGACAATCCGACGGTGGTGGTACTGACCCCGGGGCGCTTCAACAGCGCATTTTTCGAGCATGCGTTCCTGGCGCGGGAGATGGGAGTGGAGCTGGTGGAAGGTGCCGACCTGTTCGTGCGTGACGACCGGGTGTTCATGCGCACCACCGCCGGCCCGCAGGCGGTGGATGTGATCTACCGTCGCCTCGACGATGCCTTCCTCGACCCCTTGGCGTTCAACCCCGATTCCCTGCTCGGCGTGCCCGGCCTGTTGGCAGCCTACCGCTCGGGCACTGTGGTACTGGCCAACGCCATCGGCACCGGGGTGGCCGATGACAAGTCGGTGTACCCCTATGTCACCGAGATGATCCGCTTCTACCTGGACGAAGAGCCGATTCTGCAGAACGTGCCGACCTGGCAGTGCCGCCGGCCCGCCGAGCTGTCCCATGTGCTGGCCAACCTGGCGCAACTGGTGGTCAAGGAAACCCAGGGTTCCGGCGGCTACGGCATGCTGGTGGGGCCGGCGGCCACGGCGGCACAGATCGAGGAGTTCCGTGTACGGATCAAGGCCCGGCCCGAGGCGTACATCGCCCAACCGACCCTGGCGCTGTCCACCTGCCCGACCTTTGTCGAAAGCGGCATCGCCCCGCGGCATATCGATCTGCGGCCCTTTGTCCTTTCTGGTGGTGAAACCCGTGTGGTGCCCGGTGGTCTTACCCGTGTGGCCCTGCGTGAAGGTTCGTTGGTGGTGAATTCCTCACAGGGCGGCGGGACCAAGGACACTTGGGTGGTCGAGGATTAAGGAAGCCTGCCATGTTGAGTCGAACCGCTTCGGACCTGTACTGGATGTCACGCTACCTGGAGCGCGCGGAAAACCTGGCGCGGATGCTCGATGTCAGCTATTCCCTGTCGCTGATGCCCCAGGACGGGCGCGGCGATGGCCTGCACGAGCTGGCCATGCCACTGCTGATCACCGGCACCCTGGAGGATTACCACGCCCGCCACCAGGCCTTGCACGCCGAGCAGCTATTGCAGTTCTTCGCCCTGGACCCGGCCAACCCCGCCAGTATCTACAGTTGCCTGGGATCGGCCCGGGCCTGCGCCCATGCCGTGCGCGGGCGGATCACCGCCGACATGTGGGAAAACGTCAATGCCACCTGGCTGGACATCCACCAGATCGCCAGCCAGGGCCTCAGTGCCTATGGCATGAACCGCTTCTGCGAATGGATCAAGGAGCGCTCCCATCTGTTTCGTGGCGCCTCCTACGGCACCATCATGCGCAACGACGCCTTTCGCTTTATCCGCCTGGGAACCTTCATCGAGCGCGCCGACAACACCCTGCGCCTGCTGGACGCACGCTACGAGATGGCCGGCGACCAGGCCGATGCGGTGTGCGACGGCACCGCCCATGCCTATTACCAGTGGAGTGCGTTGCTGCGGGCCTTGTCTTCCTTCGAGGCCTACACCGAGGTCTATCGCGAGGCGCCCGGTGCCCGGCATGTGGCCGAGCTGCTGTTGTTGCGCGCCGACGTGCCGCGCTCGCTGCGGGCCTGTACCGAGGAGATCGACCAGATCCTCGCCAGCCTGCCCGGCGACAACGGGCGCCCGGCCCAGCGTCTGGCGGCACAGATGGATGCACGCCTGCGCTACATCGGTATCGATCAGATTCTCGACGAAGGCCTGCACGCCTGGCTGACCGACTTCATCCCCCTGGTGCGCCAGTTGGGCAACGCGATTCACCGCTCTTATCTGGAGGCGGCATGAGACTGTCCGTGAGCCATGAAACCACCTATCGCTACGCCGATCCGGTAGGCGCCAGCATCCAGTACCTGCGCCTGACACCCCACGACAGCGAGCGCCAGCAAGTGCTCTGCTGGCAGCTGGATCTGCCACGACCGGTGCGTGCGCAACGGGACCCCTTCGGCAACATCCTGCACGTACTGACCCTGGACGAGCCCCACGAAGCAGTGATCATCGGCGCCCGTGGCCAAGTGGATATCGATGAGCTGCGCGAGGCCGAGCATGAATGCCAGTCGCCCTTGCCGTTCCTGCGTTTCACCAGCCTGACCGAGGCGGATGCTCAACTGCGCGAGTTCGCCGGCCGGCAATGCGCAAGGCGGCGTGATCGCACAGGGTTGATCGACCTGATGCATGGGCTGCACCAGCTCATGGCCTACACGCCTGGGGCAACGGACGTGGCCACCAGCGCGGCGCAGGCTTTCGCCGGGCGCGCCGGGGTCTGCCAGGACCACACCCACGCTTTCCTTGCCTGTGCCCGTAGCCTGGGCGTTCCGGCACGTTTTGTTTCCGGTTATCTGTACCGCGAGGACAGCGGGCAATTACTTGGCCACGCCTGGGCCGAAGCCTGGCTGGAAGGCGCCTGGTACAGCTTCGATGTGACCCACCAACTGGCGCGGCCCGAGCGCCACCTCAAGCTGGCGGTGGGCCTGGACTACCTGGATGCCTGCCCGGTACGCGGCATGCGCCGGGGCGCCGCCGGTGAGCAGATGCACGCCAGGGTGCTCCAGCAGTAACACGCGTTTTCGCTAGGAGCCGGCTTGCCGGCGAAGGCGCCAGAGGTGGCAAAGGCGATGTCGCAAGGCTCAGGGAACCTGCTTGCGCCCCGCCATGTGCCTGAGATACCCCAGCAGCAGGTCCAGCTCCTGATCCGGCAGCACGTTGTTGTTGAACCCGGGCATCTTCGCCTGGGGCCAGCGCCTCATGCTTTGCGGATCGCGGATATAGCGCTTGAGGAAATCGCCGCTGAAATACTCGGTGGGGCTGTAGGGGATATTCAGGTCCGGACCGAACTGTGAATCGCCGGCACCGTTGAGGCGGTGGCAGGCCAGGCAGTTTTTCTGGAACAGGGCAAATCCCTGGTTGATCGGATCAGTGGCCGCCAACTGCGGATCCGGAAGCAGGGTGGGGAAGCGCTGCGCCACTGGCTCCAGGCGCTGGATGCGCGCCACCTGGAACGGCCATTGCTCCGGGCTGATATGCCCGGCGGCAGGATTGGTCCACACCAGATAGAAAGGCCCGGCGCTGGGTTTGTCGGCAGCCAGCGCAGGCCAGGGCCGGCTCGGGTCCTCCACGGCCAGCCAGGCCTGGGCGCCCTGGCGTTCAAGCAGCGGCGCGGCGCTGAGCTCCGCGGCAAAGCCGTCCAGGGCCACGGCTTGAAGATGGTCTTCGGCCTTCAGGCCCTTGAGCAGGGTCGCCATGGGCACGGCGCGGTACTGCATGTCGCGCTTGTAGGACACATCGTCCTTGATGGTAATGGTCCGGGCCTGGGGGTGCATTAGCAGTTCTTCGGTCTGCCAGGTGTGGCTGGCGGAGCCCAGGTCGATCAGCAGTTGCGCGGCGTGCAGCGGGCTGCTCAGCAGCAGGGCAGCGCCAAGGAGGAATACTTTCAATTGATGGCCGTCGGGTCGTCGTCAGTGGGTTCGTCGCCGGGAAGCACGTCGTCCGGTCGCGACACATGGTCGAACAGGGCGTCCCGGAGCTCTTCGTAGTTGCCGCCGTTCACGATACCGAAATAGCCGTGCTTGACCAGCGTGTCTTCGGCTTCAAGGGCGTGCTGGTTGGTGTCGCTGTAGATCACCACGGTGGCGTTGGGGTCCAGCACTACTTTGCGCAACTGGTAGGCCAGGCCCTCGGCGCTGATGCCGGTGCCGTCCTCCAGTTCGAGATTGACCTGCAGCGAGTTGTGCACATTGCCGGCGGCAAAGTCGCTCTCGTTGCGCAGATCGAGGATCAACGCCCCATCATTGATTTCGTCCACCGCGCGGTTGACGTCGATGATTCCGGCGTGAGCGTGAAAGGCGCTCAGGAGTGTGGCGAGTGCAATCCAATGGCGCATGAGTCTTCCCCTTGGTGTTCCTCAGGAAGACTGGCACACAAGTTCGTGCCCCGGTAGGAACCGGGGACAATTTTCCGTCTCGTTGATCGAGCAGCCACAGATCAGCCGATCACTTTGGTGAGATTCGGCAAGATCAACAGCAGTGTGGTTGCGAAAAGAATGAGCCCCGCCTGACGTACTTTCGAATGCTTGAACATGGCTGAATGCCTTTTGTTGTTATTCCTGAGCGTCAATGCATGCCGGTGGGTGAACTCCATTACGAGTCACTATGAACCGGCTATGTGTCCTTTTTCTTACTTGCCCCAGTGCAGAATCCGTCTGGAACTTCCTACAGTTTCTACCTTAGGGGCCTTGAATCCTCTGGCTTAGATCCAATTCGTATGAATTTATATTTCTGATTTATTAAAAGGCTATATATCGGCCCGGGCGTGCCTTGGCCGCCCTCTGGCTAGACAGCTCGCGACCCTTCATCGGCAGAGCCCTTAGCTGCCTACCGTTCGTCTGAGCGTCGGCGTCAAGGCGGCTGAGCGCATCGGTCATTGAATCCGACGCTGCCGCGCCTAAGGTGGGAGCTCGACATTTTCCCCTGCACAGCGGTTCGAGGACGTCATGACCCAAGCTTTGATATTCGATGCGTTACGCACGCCCCGCGGCAAAGGCAAGGCCGATGGCGCCCTGCACAGCGTGAAACCGGTGAACCTGGCCGCGGGCCTGTTGCGCGCCCTGCAGCAGCGCTGCGAACTGGACACCAGCCAGGTGGACGACGTGGTCCTGGGCTGTGTGACGCCGATCGGTGATCAGGGCGCCGATATCGCCAAGACCGCGGTCCAGGCTGCGGATTGGGACGTAAGCGTGGCCGGGGTGCAGATCAATCGCTTCTGCGCTTCCGGGTTGGAGGCAGTCAACCTGGGGGCGATGAAGGTGCGTTCCGGGTTCGAGGAACTGGTGGTGGTTGGCGGCGTCGAGTCCATGTCGCGGGTGCCCATGGGCAGCGACGGCGGGGCCTGGGTGCTGGACCCGGAGACCAACCTGCACAGCCATTTCACCCCCCAGGGGATTGGCGCCGACCTGATCGCGACCCTGGAAGGCTTCTCCCGGGAGGACGTCGACCGCTTTGCCCTGCACTCCCAGCAGAAGGCCGCCCGCGCCCGGGCTGGCGGGGCCTTTGCCAAATCCCTGGTGCCGGTGCAGGACCAGAACGGCATCGTGCTGCTGGACCATGACGAGTTCATTCGCGCCGATTCGACCCTGGAGGGCCTGGGCAAGCTCAAGCCGAGTTTCGAGATGATGGGGCAGATGGGCTTCGATGCCACGGCGCTACGGGTCTACAGCCATGTGGAGCGGATCGACCATGTGCACACCCCCGGCAACAGCTCGGGCATCGTCGACGGCGCGGCGCTGATGCTGATCGGCTCCGAAGCCAAGGGCCGCGAGCTGGGGCTCAAGCCCCGGGCGCGGATCGTGGCCACGGCGGTCACCAGCACCGACCCCACCATCATGCTCACCGGCCCGGCGCCGGCCACCCGCAAGGCCCTGGCCAAGGCCGGGCTGCGGGTCGAGGACATCGACCTGTTCGAAGTCAATGAAGCCTTTGCCTCGGTGGTGCTCAAGTTCATCAAGGACATGGCCATCGACCCGGCCAAGGTTAATGTCAACGGCGGCTCCATCGCCATGGGCCACCCGCTGGGGGCCACCGGCTGCGCGATCCTCGGCACCTTGCTCGATGAGCTGGAAACCCGGCGCCAGCGCTATGGCCTGGCGACCCTCTGTGTCGGCGGCGGCATGGGTATCGCCACCATCATCGAACGCCTCTGAGCCCCGACTTCAAGGAATCCCTTTCATGACCGATGCCATCCGTTACGAAAAAGGCCAGGACCAGATCGTCGTCCTGACCATCGATATGCCGGGCCAGAGCGCCAACACCATGAATGCCCTGTACCGCGACGCCATGGCCGGTGCCGTGGCGCGCTTGCAGGCCGAGCAGGAATCGATTGCCGGGGTGATCATCACCTCGGCGAAAAAGACCTTCTTCGCCGGCGGTGACCTCAATGAGCTGATCAAGGTCGGCAGGCCCGAGGCCAAGGCTTTCTACGACATGGTGCTGGCCCTCAAGGGCCAGCTGCGAGCCCTGGAAACCCTGGGCAAGCCGGTGGTCGCTGCAATCAATGGCGCGGCCCTGGGCGGCGGCTGGGAAATCTGCCTGGCCTGCCATCATCGCGTTGCCCTGGACGATAAATCGGTACAGGTCGGCCTGCCGGAAGTCACCCTGGGCCTGTTGCCCGGCGGCGGCGGGGTGGTGCGCATGGTGCGCATGCTGGGCCTGGAAAAGGCTCTGCCCTATCTGCTGGAAGGCAAGAAAGTGCGCCCGCAGCAGGCGTTGCAAGCTGGCCTGATCGATGCCCTGGCGACGGACCGCGACGACTTGCTGGCCAAGGCTCGGGCCTGGATCCTCGCCAACCCGGGCGCGCAGCAGCCCTGGGATGTGCGCGGCTACCAGATCCCTGGTGGCTCGCCGTCGAACCCGAAGGTTGCGCAGATGCTGGCCATCGCCCCATCGATTCTGCGGACCAAGACCCAGGGTTGCTTCCCCGCGCCGGAAAAGATCCTCTGCGCTGCGGTCGAAGGCGCCCAGGTGGATTTCGACACCGCGCAACTGATCGAGACCCGTTACTTCACCGAGCTGACCACAGGCCAGGTGGCGAAGAACATGATCGGCACCTTCTGGTTCCAGCTCAACCAGATCAATGCCGGCAGCTCACGGCCACAGGGCGTGCCGCCGCAGGTCACGAAAAAGCTCGGGGTGCTTGGCGCCGGCATGATGGGCGCGGGCATTGCCTATGTCAGTGCGGTGGCGGGTATCGAGGTGGTGCTCAAGGACATCAGCTCCGAGGCGGCCGAGAAGGGCAAGGCCCACTCGGCGGCGCTGCTGGAGAAAAAGGTGGCTCGCGGGCAGTTGAGCCGCGAGCAGCGGGACGCCACCCTGGCGCGGATCCGCACCACCGCCGAGGATGCCGACCTGGCCGGTTGCGACCTGATCATCGAGGCGGTGTTCGAGGATCGCGAGCTCAAGGCCAAGGTCTCCCGGGCTGCGCAGCAGGTGGTCGGCGGTGACGCGGTGATCGCCTCCAACACTTCGACCCTGCCCATCACGGGCCTGGCTACGGCAGTGCCGAACCCGGACAAGTTCATCGGCCTGCATTTCTTCAGCCCGGTGGAAAAAATGCCCCTGGTGGAAATCATCAAGGGGGCGAAAACCAGCGATGAAACCCTGGCCCGCGGCTTCGACTTTGTCTTGCAGATCAAGAAGACCCCGATCGTGGTCAATGACAGCCGTGGCTTCTTCACCTCCCGGGTGTTCGGCACTTTCACCAACGAAGGCATCGCCATGCTCGGCGAGGGCATCGCGGCGCCGATGATCGAGACCGAAGCGCGCAAGGCCGGGATGCCGGTGGGGCCGCTGGCGATTTCCGACGAGGTTTCCCTGAGCCTGATGAGCCATATCCGCCAGCAGACCGCCAAGGACCTGCAGGCCGAGGGCAAGCCGGCCATCGAACATCCGGCATTTGCCGTGATCGACCTGCTGCTCAACGAATACAAGCGCCCGGGCAAGGCGGCCGGTGGCGGTTTCTACGATTATCCGGCCAGTGCCCAGAAGCATTTGTGGCCGCAGTTGCGCACGCGCTTCTACAAGGCCGACGGGCAGATCTCGCCCCAGGATGTGCGGGATCGCCTGCTGTTCGTCCAGGCCATCGAGACCGTGCGTTGTGTGGAGGAGGGAGTGTTGCACTCCACGGCGGACGCCAACATCGGCTCGATCTTCGGCATCGGCTTTGCCGCCTGGAGCGGGGGCGCCCTGCAGTTCATCAATCAGTACGGGGTGCAGGATTTCGTCGCCCGTGCGCAGTACCTGGCCGAGCAATATGGCGAACGTTTCCGGCCGCCGACGCTGCTTCTGGAAAAGGCTCGCCTGGGCCAGTTGTTCTGACACCGACAGGCGCTCAATGAGCTGATCCGGGGCTTGCCTTGCCGTGGTATTTCAAGGCAGGCTCTGGACTGTTCATTATTGCCATCGCCTTGTCAGGAATTTTTTATGTCGCTACGCATCTGCATTCTTGAAACCGATATCCTGCGTCCCGAACTGGTCGATCAATATCAGGGTTACGGGCAGATGTTCCAGCGCCTGTTTTCCCAGCAGCCCATCGCTGCCCAATTCAGCGTCTACAACGTGGTCCAGGGGGAGTACCCCAGCGATGACCTGGAATTCGACGCCTATCTGGTGACAGGCAGCAAGGCCGATTCGTTCGGCACCGATCCCTGGATCCAGACCCTCAAGACCTACCTGCTGGGGCGCTACGAGCGTGGCGACAAGCTGTTGGGCATCTGCTTCGGCCATCAGTTGCTGGCATTGCTGCTGGGGGGCAAGAGCGAGCGCGCGAGCCAGGGCTGGGGTGTCGGTACCCACAGCTACAAGCTGGCGGCCAAGGCGCCGTGGATGAGCCCGGTGGTGGAGGAGCTGACGCTGCTGATCAGCCATCAGGACCAGGTTACTGCCTTGCCGGAGAATGCCACGGTGATCGCCTCCAGCGATTTCTGCCCGTTCGCGGCCTACCATATCAATGATCAGGTGCTGTGCTTCCAGGGCCACCCCGAGTTCATCCACGACTATTCCCGCGCCTTGCTGGACCTGCGCCAGGAGTTTCTCGGCGAGCAGATCTACCAGAAGGGCGTGGCCAGCCTTGAGCACGACCATCACGGCACCACTGTGGCGGAGTGGATGATGCGTTTCGTCGCTCACAAGCCCGAGGCTGCCTGAACCCGGCCATGGCCCTGCCGCAAGGCGCAGGGCCGTCGCTCCTTCAGAGCCAGCCGGAACGCTTGAAGCTGGCCCAGAGGCCGACACAACCCACGCTGATAAAACCCAGGACGCCAAAGTAGCCGTAGTGCCAACTCAGCTCCGGCATGTTCTGGAAGTTCATCCCGTAGATTCCCGCCACCGCCGTCGGAAACGCCAGGATCGCGGCCCAGGCGGCGAACTTGCGTTGCACGATGCTTTGCCGTGAAGCCTCCAGCAGTACGCCGATCTCGATGGTCTGGCTGGCGATATCGCGCAGGGTCGAGAGGTCTTCCATCTGCCGGGTGACGTGAATCTGCACATCCCGGAAGTACGGCCGCATGTTCTTGTCGATAAAGGGAAAGCTGAGCTTCTGCAGCTCTTCGCTGATCTCCACCATGGGCGCTACATGCCGGCGCAGGCGCAGCACGTCGCGGCGCAGGCCGTGCAGGTGCTGGATGTCCCGTTCGTTCAGCGAGTCGCAGAGGACGTTGCGCTCCAGCTCGTCAATTTCCGCGTGGATGGCTTCGCTGACCGGCTGGTAGTTCTCGGTAACGAAGTCCAGCAGGGCATAGAGCACGAAGTCTTCACCGTGCTCCAGCAGCAGCGGGCGCGCCTCGCAGCGCTGGCGCACGTAGCCATAGGAGGCCGAGTGGCCGTTGCGCGCGGTGATGATGTAGCCGTTGCCGGCAAAGATGTGGGTTTCGATGAACTCCAGCTTGCCCTGCTCGCGCACCGGCGAATAGGTGACGATGAACAGCGCATCGCCGAAGGTTTCCAGCTTCGGCCGGCTGTGCTTTTCCAGGGCATCCTCGATGGCCAGTTCATGCAGGTTGAACTGGCGCTGCAGGTTGGCCAGCTCGTGGGCGTTGGGTTCCTCCAGGCCGATCCAGACGAAGTGGCCGGGCTTGGCGGCCCAGGCGGCCCCTTCGTCGAGGCTGATATCCGTGACTTTTTTTCCGCCGCTGTAGACGGCGGCAGCAACAACTCTACCCATGGTTCCGGTTCACTTCTTCTTATCAAGGGGGCGGTGACAGATCAGGTGCAGCTTAGCCTGCAATGCTCCATCAGAGTCACTGGCCGCGAGGGAGTTCGCGGACAAATAAAAGCCCGCGCAAGGCGGGCTTTTTGTGGCGCCGGGGTCAGGCGGCCTGCAGCTGGCGGTCCATGCTGGCGATGCATTCGCGCATCTGTTCGCGGCACTGGGCGATCAGCAGGGGCATGTCGTCCAGGGTCAGCCCGGCCGTGGGGATGGCGGGCAGCGAGCGGATCAGGATTTTGCCGCTGTTCCAGCGATCCAGGCGCATGTGCTTGATGTAGCTGCTGACGCACACCGGGACTATGGGCACGCCTGCGGCGATGGCCATCTGGAATGCACCTTTCTTGAAGGGCAGCAGCTCTTCCCCGAGGTTGCGGGTGCCTTCCGGGAAGACCCAGATCGAGGTGTCCTTGTGCTGCAAGGTGTGGGTGGTGGTGAGCATCGAGCGCCGGGCCTTGTGCGGGTTGCCACGGTCGATCAGCACGTTGCCTGCCAGCCAGAACAGCTGGCCGAACAGCGGCACCCATTTCAGGCTCTTCTTGCCGATGCACACGGTCCTTCGCGGCACCACGTTGCCGAATACGAACAGGTCGTAGTTGGACTGGTGGTTGGCGATGATCACGCAGCCCTGGGGTTTGTCCATCAGCGGGCCGACCTCGGCCTTGACCCGCAAGCGCAGGATGCACATCGCCGGCCAGGCGTAGAGGCGGGCGCACAGTCGGCTGTTGTCCGGGTTGAATGGGCGGCACAGGCCGAGCAGCAGGCCCAGGCTGCCTGCCAGGATAAAGTGCAAGCCCATCAACGACATACGAAGCAGATACAGCATCTAAACGGCCCACCCGGGGACAAAAGGTGGCGCAGTGTACGGATGTGCACTGTTTTCGGCAATTGCCGTTCTCAGCCGGGAGATGGGCGATGTTTAAGTACATGTTTCCAGCAATGACTGACGATGGTGATCTAGAGCGGTCGCGGCTTGTTGGCAAGGCATGCAGTAAAAAGCCCGGCGCGAAGGCCGGGCTGGTTCAGGTAGCAAATCCGCGGGTTTCAGCCCAGGTGCTCCTGGTCCTGGATGATCGCGTTGTCCAGGGCATCCAGCAGTGCCTTGCGCACCTTCAGCTTGGTGTTCTTGTGCGCCACCATGTTGATCTTCTTCAACTGGCGTGCAGCGGCCAGGGCGGCGCCTTGCAGTTCATCGGGCGCTACCACCTTGTCGAGGAAGCCGGCATCTACCGCGCTTTGCGGGTCGAACATCTCGCCATTGATTACCGAGCGATGCAAAGCCGAGCGACGCAGGCGGTCACGGGCCAGCTCGATACCCGCGTGGTGCATGGTCATGCCGATCTGCACTTCATTGAGGCCGATGCTGAAGGGGCCTTCGACACCGATGCGATAGTCCGCCGACAGCAGCAGGAACGCGCCCTTGGCCACCGCGTGCCCCGGGCAAGCGACGATCACCGGGTAGGGGTGGGAAAGCAGGCGGCGGGCCAGGGTCGAACCCAGGGTTACCAGAGCCACGGCCTCCTTGGGGCCGGCTGTCATGACCTTGAGGTCGTAGCCGCCAGAGAGAATCCCCGGCTGGCCGGTGATGATCACCACCGCGCGATCGGCGGTAGCCTGATCCAGCGCCGCATTGAAGGCGGCAATCACGTCCGGGGAGATGGCATTGACCTTGCCATTGCTCAAGGTCAGGGTCGCGATACCGTCTTCGAGATGGTAGGAAATCAACTCACTCATGACGCAATTCCTTGTATTGAAGTGCTGCAGAAGTTACCCACCACGGTAGCTGCGGTAAAGCGCCATGACTGACTGGTGAGTCAGCCCCGAGGCCGCCAAGGGCCCTGCATCACACAGCGGGTAACGCATGGTTTCTTCTATAGGGTTGTGGGCAAGGCTGAAGAATGGCCGGTTTGCCTTATTGCATGGGGGGCTGCATTGCCCTTGGCCGGGGATCGAGCTTAAGCGCATGAAAATTCTGAAAAAAAGTTTGCCATCTGAAAAGCGATCGACTACATTAGCGCGCCTCGACAGACTGAATCGGTTTGAAGAGATACGGTGAAGTGTCCGAGTGGCTTAAGGAGCACGCCTGGAAAGTGTGTATACAGGAAACTGTATCGAGAGTTCGAATCTCTCCTTCACCGCCAAATTCTTGAAACCCCCGCAGATCAAAGGTCTTCGGGGGTTTTTCATTTCTGGTTTCTACCCAGCGATTCTACCCAGTCTTTTGTAGTCGCGCCTGATGACAGGATGGCATTTCGGCACTATCCTTTGAGGGCCAAGGAATGCGATCTGCATAAGTGATACCCCCACCAGTTTTAGGCTATGGGTTAGGGACATCATCATTATCTTGTTTGTCATCTGCTCCTTGGTTGTTTTTCCAGCTATCGACGTGCGCTCCTATTCGTCGATTGAACGGTTTTTCACCTGATGAAGCATTGATAATGACGGCAGACAGCAAAAATCTTATGGTGGTATCCGAGTCATCCTCGGGCGTAGTGATGGGCGGCAGTGATGCAGGCGTCTTCAATGCAATTAAGGCTGCTACTGAGGTTTTGTCTGGTATTAATGTTATTAAAAGAACAGATTTTCTGACTAGGATTGCAAATATTCCTACGCAGCAATTTGTTGACGATCTCGAAAGTTATCTAGGCCTCCACACTGTTCAACAGATACTTCGGAGTATGGGGTTAATCTCTGCGCGCAGTTGGTCGGAGGTTAAAGCACTGGTTTCAGGTGGTGTTAGAAGTAAGCCAGAACTTAAAATCAAACTTGCCGATGCTGTGGTTATGCAGCAGGCTTGTGATTTGAAGGCGGTTGCATACAATGTGATTAAGCCTTCTGACGTTGCCAGCGTAGAGGCGGCTATCAAGTCTATTTCTGTTCCCCCCACTAGTATGGCAAATGCGTACCCTCTCAGGCTTTCGGTAGAGCAGTTGCTGCAAGATGATGGCGAGTTGAAACCGATATATACTTTCGATGATGAGTTCGGATGTGGTGTCGTTTTGGGGCGCAAAAGAGTTTTTACTATTTCAGAAGACATATCGTACGATAAGTTTGACGATTCATTGCGTCAGCAGTTCCCGAATGCGGAAAAGATCGTCGCGGTGAGTTCTATTAGTAGACAGACATTCGATGTCTTGTATCTAAACAAAAGTTCAATGTTGCTGGAAATGCGCGCGGACGTAATGCGAGATGCAACTCTTATGCAGACTTCCAAGCAAATAGAAAAATCCAATAATGATTTGCGTGCATTTGCGATTCGTCTATTGTCATCTAAGGTTCAGGGTTTGGTGATTGATTCGCCGATCAATATGTTTCCCCTTACATCTAAGGTTTATGCTGACCCGTCAGGTACTATCAAAAAGTTAGGCTTTGCAACCGATACTGATTCGGTTAAGCGTGAAACGATGAAGGCTGGTGTTGATTTGCGTCAAGAGTTATTCCATAAAAACGGTGCACACGCGATTGACCATAAGATGAGAATATTTGAGATTGCAATCCAGTGGCACGGTAGTGAAGTAGTCGGAGGGGTTGCAGGCAGTAAGCCGGAGATTCATATACCTGGAACCTATCGTGATTATGTGAGTCTGAATCCCCGTACTGATTATCTAGTTGTCAAAGGGGTTCGAACTTTTGCCGATGCCGACTTTATTGTGAAGAAAATTAACAGCTACCGATCATGATAACCCTTGGCCAGCTGCATAACTACATAGATCGAGCCTACCTGCATGGCGGTCGAGATGTGGGTTGCTGTAAGAAAATTGCGGCCGATTTGCTAGCAAGTGATCGTGAAGTTTATACTTACGGTGATCTTCTGCAAAGTGCTAATATCGATTCGGCTGGTTATTACAAGATCGAAGACATTCAATATGCAGTCAATGTGTTGAAAGCTGATCATGTGGGGTTATTGCATGAGACTTATAGATACATTGATGATGATGTGATCTACGACTTGAGTCTGGAAGAACTTCAAGTTGCTATGGAGGATGGTTGTCTTGATCTGGAATTGCGCGGATATCCTGATCGAGATTTCAAATCGAAAGTTTACGTGATGTTTTCGGCGGATCGAGCCGCAGTTTCATTATGAACATAACAATAGAAGATATTGAAAATCTACCTGATGACCACCCTGTAAGGGTAGCGCTAGTTGGGGCTGGTGGGCTCGGCTATGAAGCGTTTTGTGACAGGGTCGAAGATTCAATTTTGTCGGCCATTGAACATGTCGAGAAAGGTAAGGGCATGTATTCGAAGCTGGGCGAAGATGCGATTTCGTGCATGATTATTTTTGCACTCGGCAAGGATGGGTTAAATGCTGATCACGACGCCTTCCGAAACGGTCATTGCGATATTTTGGTCAAAAAGGGGCGTTTTGAATGGTATGGTGAAGCAAAATTAGATAATGGGCCGAAGTATGTTTTGGGCGGCTTTCGTCAGCTCACTGACAGATACGCACCGGCCGGACCCACAACCAATCGTGGTGGTCTTCTTGTATATACGAAGCAACCAAATAAGTTAGCTAGGTTGAATGGTTGGTTGAAGGAGATTCAGAACGAATTTGAGTCACCAATCACCCTGCTTCCTGTTTGCATGAATACTCTAACTGGTAGAACAACTCACACTCACCCTGCAAGTGGGCTGGAATTCAGGGTTCGGCATTTTCCTGTCAGTATGTATCATCGTCCTACAGATTAGTATTTAGCCCAATAAGAATTGCATGTTAGGTGGGGGCTTGCTCGTACAAATGCCTCCAGAGGCTCCAGAAAGGCATATACCGCCGAAATAGGGTGGTAGCTTTTTAGACCCCCGCTGGGGTACTGGGGGCGTTCCAGTGGCGTTTGGCCGTCGCAATGCCGATGCCTAGTTCGTTAGCAACCTGTGTCTGTGTCAGGCCTTGTTTTTTCAGTCGCTGAACTTTGTTTGTGGTCTCGATCGCGATGGGTCGACCAAGCTGCTTTCCTTCAGCTTTGGCACGTATCAACCCTTGCTGCGTACGCTCTATTAGCAGATCACGTTCAAACTCAGCTACGGCGCTCAAAACCTGCATTGTCATCTTGCCTGCCGGACTGGTCAGGTCTACGCCGCCTAACGCTAGGCAATGTACACGAATTCCAATTCCAGCTAGATGTTCTACAGTCTGACGCACATCCATTGCGTTTCTGCCCAAACGGTCAAGTTTGGTCACGATCAATACATCACCTGTTTCCATCCGATCTAATAGCTTTTGAAACCCTTGGCGTTCACTGGCAGCGATGCTGCCCGATATGATTTCTTCTATTACCCGGCTTGCCTGTACGTCGAATCCGGCTGCTTTCACTTCCTGCACTTGGTTTGCAGTGAATTGAGTGGATGTTGAAACACGGCAGTATAGAAATGTGCGGGACATGGTGTGTGCTCACGTATCATTAAACGTGGTATCACTATAAGTTGGTATCAACAACCATGCAAGGCTATTTTTTTGATACGTTTATGACATCTAATTTCACGCATCACCAAACGGTCGTTTTCTGGTACCTATTCACTACGCAGTAATCTGATAGCACTAGAAATACCGTCTGCATTGAGGTCGATCACTTCCAAGGCAGAAACTGCATTTTGCTCAATATCTGTTGAGCCTCGTTCTCCAACCCATTTTGCGAGTTCTTCAATTGCGGCCCCTAGGCCGTTCTGATTGATCGTTAGAAGCTCCAAAGCATTTGCCAGCGCTTCGTTGTGGTCTGTCATGAGATTGCGTCCTTGATGATGTCGGTATCAAGGAATCCTAGTCCACGGATACCGGCCAAGCTCGCATTTTTCGTGTGGGGCGGGGAGGCGCGAGCAGATTCTTCACTCACGCATATCTCTACCCGCTTGTGCGTCAATGACCTTTGGTTCTACTCTGACTAGATGACTTCGATTACGCCTGTATACTGTATGAAAATACAGCCAAATTATGTGGTAGTGCTTCCCCATGACTGATCTATTCAATTCACCCACGTCCGAATTTGGTGCGATCTCGCCGATGCTGGAGATGGGCGCCTATGAATGGCTATGGCAGCAGGACGGTGGTGCCCGCAGACCATCGTTCAAAATGCTCGCTGAGCTTTTTCGTGGGCGGCCTGGTCATTGGCCTTCTCAATTTGTTGACGTTGAAGATGCTCGTGAATGCGCAGAACAAGTCTTGGAAAGATTCAGCAAGCGTGGTGTTAACACGTTTAATGTTCAGATGCGCGGGCTGAGTGACTTTCCCGACGCACTTCAAGATGCCGAAAACCCGCTGCAATTTCTTTACTATCAGGGTGATTGGGATTTGGTGTACTCACCAAAAAGGGTTGCCATTGTTGGTACGCGAAATCCTAGTCCCGAGGGGATTCGCCGCACTGCAAAGCTAGCAAGCCTGTTAGTCAGAGACGGATACACCATCGTTTCTGGTCTTGCAAAAGGGGTCGATACGGTTGCGCATGAAACAGCGATCAACATGGGTGGGAAGACGATTTCAGTCATCGGCACTCCTTTAGATCAAGTCTACCCAAAGGAAAATGCGGAGCTGCAACGTCGAATTGCCCATGAGTACCTTTTGATCAGCCAGGTCCCTGTGTTGGTATACGCCCGCCGACCACCTACGATAAACCGGCTATTCTTTCCGGAACGAAACGTCACGATGTCCGCGCTCACACAGGCAACTATCATAGTCGAAGCGGGTGAAACGTCTGGTACTTTGATTCAAGCACGTGCTGCGCTGAAGCAAGGTCGCAAATTGTTTATTCTTGATAGCAATTTTCATGATCCAAAACTCAAATGGCCCCATAGATTTGCCGAGAAAGGTGCAATCAGGGTTCGCGAACTCGATGACATAATTTCAAACCTTCATGCCGATACCGCCAAGACTGATTGATCCGACCAATAGGGCTGACCACTTCTACCTCGTAGAGGGTGATGAATGCCTGTATTTCCACGACTACACACCGCGCCAGGGCCCACGGCATAGCCCTGGAAATCAGTTCGTTTTCAATTTGAAAAAGTCAGTGTTGGCGCGTGGGCAAGGTCACTACCAGTATAAGACTCAAGCTATCGTCAGAGGCGCTGGAATGCTGAAGGCGGCGTTTGATCAGTCTCCATGGGTTTATGATCGTGCAACGATCTGCCCAATCCCACCTTCTAAGGTTCCAGGTCATCCGGAATATGATGACCGGATGACGCAAATCATACTGAGGGCATGCCTTGGGACAAATGCTGATGCAAGGGAGTTGATTCTTCAGGGAAATGGTTATGAGGCGTCCCACAGGCAAGCTGATGGTGCGCGGCTTAGACCGGCTGAACTCGAAGCTATTTATACCCTTGCCGAACTACCGCCACGTGACGTGGTGATTCTGGTTGATGATGTGCTAACAACCGGTTCGCATTTTGTTGCCGCACGAAATGTAATTCGGGCTACGTATCCGGCTACCAGAGTAGTTGGGTTTTTCATGGCTAGACGCGTTGTCCCGAATCCTTTTGAAGACGAAATCGAGATAGATTTGGTTCTTTAACGTCTTGGTGAGATGTAGTCAGCCGCATACGGTTCAGATTCAATAGACACAGTTATTTTTGATGTCTGTCCAGTTCGTTTTCCAAATCAACGACCATGGATGAGGCTTGGCACTTCAGGGCTTTGGCTAGCTTGAAAAGCACTGCCACCGTAGGCTGATGCACGCCCCTCTCAATAAGACTCACGTAGTTACGCTGCACATCTGCTTCATGGGCGAGTTGTTCCTGTGTCAGTCCAGCATCCTTGCGCTTTTGGCGAAGGACCCTTCCGAAAGCCATGCCGATATCCACTTTTACAGTCCGGAGTTAAAGACCGGTCACTGTCGGGTATGGCTGTGAATGCGTCCTCACAGTATACTGTGAATATCAAATTCAATTTCACCGTGGTGGAGATCAGTATGGGTATGTACACGGCTTTATTTCTTGCGTCGATCAGCATGCCGTTAGCCAGTATTGCCGGAATTTGCTCATTGGAATTTGGCTACGTTTCAAGCATCCGACAAGCATTTGGCATTGGTGTCCTGCTGGGCTCTGTGATGCTTCTGGTGGCGTTGATCTTGTTTTTGGCTGGGGTCCCCTCGACCGTGCGGCGTCTCCGTACCAAGACCAATGCCATCTGACCTCCAATGACAAATCACATGAGTATTCCTGGACGGTCGTGTTGGCTGACGTGCTCCGGCAATGCTACCGATTGACCCAATTCATTAACCACTTGCTCCATGGAAATATCATGCGAAACGCGATTTTTGCTTTGGCTTTTTTGCCAACAATCACATTGGGTCAGAGTTATAGTGAATCCTACATAAAGGCCTTGGAAGACGCTAACCATGTGAAATATTCAGGCGGGCTTTCAAGCGCTTTTTCAAGCAACCAAAACCAAGGGTTGAATTGGTTCAAAAACAAAGCATTTGAACTGGATAAGGAATTCACAATTAGAATGTGTGGGGATGGACTTTGTTACTTACAGAATGATACCGGTTCAATGATGATCGCGGTAAAGCATGAGAAAAGTGACTTCAACGGTCGAAAGCTTCAAGGGCAGTTCATCCAGATTGTCGGCACTGACATGTATGGAACGATAGTAGCTGAAAGATTATCGCCCAATAAAAAAGCAGTGACACAGCCAGCCAAACAAGCGGTTGTGGTGCCAGCCCCAACCAAGCCGGAATATGATTTTGCTGCGCACTTTGATGAGCTAATAAAAGCTCGTTCCGCTGAAGGCTGGACACGACCACCATCGGCAAGGAAGGGAATGGTGGTTGAACTGGAAATCGGTATGACGCCAGACGGCACCGTTAAATCGGTCACCATAGCCAAAACCAGTGGTGATGAACCGTTTGATACTTCAGCAGTTGCCGCAGTCAAAAACATTGGCCGATTGACCGAAATGCAGGAAATGAAACCATCCGATACCAACCGATATCAATCATTCAAGATGAAATTCACACCAGAAGATTTGTCTTTTTGACGATATGAACATGAATCTATTCAACCCGGCATAAAAGTTATGTGTAAGTCGAATAAGAACTAGGGGCTGTCGGCACTTAGTTGTTTTGGACGGCTTCAGTAGAGGCGGTGTTTCATGTGGTGTGTCGTTGCCCTGCTGTAAGGGCTTGTAACGCCTCTGGCGGCGTTATCTGTCCCAGTGCCTCAAGCATCCATAGGGGTGTTTCCAGTTCGTCTTGTAGGAGTTCTGGTGCGCTTCTGAGATGTTGGTGTTTGATTGGCTGGGTTTCGGATAAGTCTTGCTTTCCCTTGCTTTTCCAGTCAGCAATGTCCCTTTGAGTTTTTTTGCAGCAGCTTATCGATTGTGCTTGGGACTTTTTTGTTTTCGTCTTTGCCAAGTAACTCATCCATTCAAGGTATTCGTCTCTTTCATTTCGGCTATTGAGGTTCTGGCCGTGTTGATTGCTGGTGGGTGGGATTACTTTGTAATCGTGGAGAAAATTGCCGGTTTTGAGTTCCGCTAAGAAATGCTGAATGCTCTTCTTCTTGTTTATTTTTCCATCAATTACGATTGCGATATGATAATGCACTCCGCCGTCGTTAGGGTCATCTTCTTTGACGGTAACTCGTAGCGGATTGTAATCAAAGTTTCGTTGGTAATGTGTTGTTAGTCGGGCGGAAAATGATCGCATATCCATGCGTTCCGTGAATCTTACCCTTATATGAAATCCAAGTGGGCAGCGAAAGCATTGGGCTGAGCGGTAGGTCATAACGTATAGGGCTTCAAGGATGTTCAATCTACTTGATAGAACCATATTGCATTTTACTTTCTTTCCCATGAAATGATCTTGGTTGTATTTGTTGAGCATTGATGTGTCGTATTCTTCTATCTTAGTATGGGTTTTTCCTTAATCATTTTCATGTGCCGAATTCTTGTATTTCGATATGTTCTCATTTGAATGTGAGACCTGCTGTTTGCTTTGGATATCGGATGAGAAATAATAATCCCCCCGGAAAACTTGACCTCCAGCCAGGCTATTCAAGGGGGCCAGGGTGTTTTCGGCGTTTGCAAGTCGGTTGCCTTCACCGGATTGTGTTTGAGTGGTCCAGTAGAAGGTATTGTATGAAATTGATTAGGTGTGATGGCGTTGCATTTGCTATAAATTTAGCATACTTGCTCGCCATTCTAAACATTCAATCAAATCTTCTCGGTTGTTAGGCCCAGTTCCTATGGCTACTTCCATCGCCTGGAACGGGTGATCACTATGTCACTATCCAGACGGCCCCATGGTTGCGCATGGGGTGATTTGCTAGCTCGGGTTTGGGGTTGATGGGTGTTGCGGGCATGCTCCCCCACGGCGTATGTGGGGGTTGTAACATGGTGATCGAGTCAAAAATTGAATTTGATACAGTCTAATGCTTTTTGCATCTGCTCTACTGTTGGACCTTTGGCATATACGTCAAAAGTGACGGTTCCGCGTGCATGGCCTAAGATTGACATGATTGTTAGTGGTGCTACGCCTTCTCGTTCTAATATCGTGGCAGCAGTCTTTCTGATGCTATGGAATACTTTGTCATTTTCAAAGCCCATTCTCTTTTTCAATCTTCCAAATCGCTTCGATATGGGGTCTGATCGTTTACCGTATTTGTTGTTGTCACTTGATTTTATCAAAAAACCGTCGATGGTTTGTAATGAAAGTTTTTCAAAAATCGGTTTCAGTTTTGTGGGGATTGCAAGTGTACGATTCCCGGCCTTTGTTTTGGCATCAATAACTGTGAATGAGGTTTCGGTGATTCTCGATGTGTGTATTTGGCATATTTCTTCTATTCGGCAACCTGTATAGGCACCGATCATAATTGTGTGGGCAAGAACTTCATCTCCAGAAGTTATTGCTTTGGCGTATATGCTCTCAACTTCTTCTTTGGTAAAAGCGACATACGGGTTTTTGGTTTGCTCATTGCGCATTGACGGAATTTGATGGTCGATAAATGGATTGGCTTTGTCTTTCAGTCGCTTATCTTTACCTATCAAGAATTTCCAGAATGCGCGGCACGCAAATATCGCCGTTTGCTTTGACTGTTTTGAAAGTTTCAGTTGGGCTAGGAATTTTTCAAATGAATCGTGATCGATTTGAAGTGATTGTGCTGTGAGAAATTCTGAGTAGCGACGTACAAATGAAGCTTGTGTGTGTGCGGTCTTTTCGATTACGTTGTAATCAGATTGATGTTTTTGAAATTCTTCTATTAGGGCGCTGTTGATGCTGGGGGTTTGCCTAACTTCCCCCTTAACGATTTCTTTCAGTTGCTTGATGTTTGGTTCGGAAAGGCCGTGCTTGAGAATGATCTTTACGATTCCCACGTCACGAACTTCATGTGGTCCCGTAATATCATCGGAAGGCGCACGTGCAATAGCTTCATAGACCTGATGTCGAAGGTCTTCTGCTTCCATTCTCCACATCGGAGAAATCTGTCCGGCCCTTGCGGCTTGGATTTTACTTTTCCATTCGGCGAGAATCGATAGGCTCGCGGTTTTGGCCGCTTGTCTGTTGCCCGTTGCAAGGCTCTTTGTCAGAACTTTCTTCATGAAAAAGTCTGGGTGAATGCGTACATCGATCGGCACATCCAGCCGAACATGCCATGTGCCGCCTTTCAGTACTAGGTGATCTGCCATTATCGCGCTCGGTGAATTCTACCCAATGATTCTACCCAAAGCTTGCCTACAAGACTATAGCTACCGTACTGTTGGGTTTTTATCAAATATGGCGGTGAATCTCTCCTTCACCGCCACATTCTACAAACACAAACCCCTGACTTTCCTAAAGAAAGTCGGGGGTTTGTGGTTTTTGGCGTCTGAAAAATGTCCCGATCGAGCAGGTAGGGGGAAGTTGTGTTGGGTTGACCCCGGGGCAGCCTGTAGCAGGCTCTGGTGCGCGCTCATTCGGCAAACCACGCACCAGCTACGCCTGAAGGGTTACCACTGGCCGCTTATGAGGCAGCCGACGATTTCCCAACCGCTGTATTCCCACCAGGAATATCGGCTATCGGAGCAGGTTCTGGCCAGGCTGGCCATCTGGATTTCGCCCGCTGCTTTTTGGGTTCCGAAAGGGGTGTCAGTAGAAGCTGTCACCTGATTGACGGTCTGCGGAGCCTTGATCGGGGTCGGATGTACGGAAGCGTTCGCGACAGTTGCGGTGAAAGCGATCGTCGCGGATACGGCCAGAGCAGTTATGGACTTTTTCATGTGCGAATCCTTTCAGTCATCTGACAAGCGGCTTGTACCTGAGCCTGACCTGCCTTTATCAATAGCCTGAACAGATCGGGCGCGCGCATGGTGTGACGCCAGGAAAGCCTAGCACCGCGTTATTTCCCGCACAGTCGCTCAACGGCACTATTGACAAAGATATAAAAAACTGGGTTTTTTAGATGGTGGCGGCTGGTGAAGTAATGAAGAGCTTGAGCACATGCTTCCAGGCTGGTCTTTAAAGCTTTAATGCCAGCTGTAGTAACCCGACGACAACCGGCCCATTTTCAGCCTTTACGTGCGTTTGGGAGGTGGAGCGATCCATCGTCGCCCATGGCGTGCAGCCACTCGTCGGCGCCTGTCTGTTTTGAACGGCGGGTCGGCAAATGACTATCTAGTCTGAAATGCCGTGACGAGCAGTATTTTCCAGGCAATCAGGAGCTTGCCGGTACTGGTCGGTTGTTGGAGGGAGCTGGGTATGAGGAGTCTTGCTTATATTGAAGACAACGGGGATGAGTTCCCAATCAACAACTTGGTGCGTTGCGGTCAGGCTGCATTCGAAGCAGAGGTTGAATCTTCTGGCACAGTTGTCAGCAAGAGAAAGGCGGCGGTGCCTGTAGCCAGCAACAAGATGTTTTTCCCCAGGGCGTTGCCGAAGAGAAGGTAACGTAGGATGCAGGCGGCCCCGCTTTATGCGGGGCTTTTTATTGCCTGGAGGTTTTTCAGGGGAAAGATTGGCGAGGTCCCATTGTTCGCTAGGGAGCTTTTTGGGCTATTTGTTAAGATGTTTTCTATGTGTTTAGGAATTTTCTTATCTCAATTTGTTATAAGTGGCGATATGTTCCTTATCCCGATTCAAACGGGGCTGCGCATCCAGCGATGATGCCTTTTATATGAAACGCGATAAGGAAATAAACGTGAAAGCCATTTTCAAACTCCTCGCATTGTCCACGCTTGTTGCCACCGCCGCAGGTTGCACCAGCTACAACATCAGCCAGCCATCTTCGCCAATCGACAGTCAGGTCAAGGCTGACCTGAAGGCGGATGTAGCAGTGGGCGAAGCGATTTCCGGTCAGTCGTCGGTCAACATTCTGTTTGGTTTCCTGAAGTTCGGTGGCGATAGCCAGTTTGCCGACGGTGTGGCTTACGGTGGTGACGGCGGTGGTGCGCTGGGTGGCCTGGGCCTCGATCCGGTCAGTGCGGTCAAGTCCGCTGCGGCTTTCAAGGCAGTCAAATCTTCGGGCGCCGACCTGATCGTTGCTCCGCGTTATGAAGTGAGTGAAGAAAACTACTTCGTCTTCAAGAAAGTCTCGGTCACGGTCAAAGGCAATAAAGGCAGCATCCGCAGCATTCGTTGAGTGCAACTGCGTTCGAGCCTCTGTGGCGGAGATCGGGGCGTTGCACTGGTAACGTTCCAAGGCGTTGCCTGCCAGCGGCCCGGTCTGAACATTTTCGGTAAGGTGAGCTGAAGATGCCTCGGGATAGGTGAAGCCCAAGGTTTGTTGGTGTTGCTCCCACTGACAGGCTCTTTTCACATAATCTTCACATCTGCCTGAGTAGGCTCGAACCATCCGTTAAAAGCAGCATCCCTAGCCCGTTCCCCAGCGGGCTTTTTTTTGCGCGGGGATAAAACTCTTTTAAAATCAGCTGTCCAAGGCACCTGGGAGCAACCCGGGTGCGGCCGCGATAGCTCGAATTGGCCAGCGTGGCACTGGGCTTTCTTGTCAGTCCGACAGTCTTTCTTTGAGGTTCAAGTCATGCGTTTAACTCTACCTGCCCTGGTTGTGGGACTTCTGCTGGCTCAAGGCGCTATGGCCGGCGATGGCACTGCGGCCATTGGTGGCGGGCTTGGCGGCGCGTTGGGCAATGTGGTCGGGCAGAAGCTCGGTGGCAGTACCGGTGCGGCAATCGGCGCGGGTGTCGCCGGTGCGGCAGGCAGTGCGGCCGGGGCGCGCAAAGGCAGCCGGGCCAAGGCGGCCATCGGTGGTGGCCTGGGTTCGGCCGGTGGCTCGCTGATCGGTAATCGCCTGGGCGGTAGCACCGGCTCGACCGTCGGTGCCGGTATCGGCGGCGCGGCCGGTGGCGCCCTGGGTAGCAGCATGGGTCACAAGAAGCGTCACTGATTCTGCCTTGCCTGAAGAAAACCCGGCCCTGCGCCGGGTTTTTTGTGTGGCTTGCCCCAGGCTTCGCCATACTCAAGGCTCTGAGTCCCGATGTTCAAGGAGACGATCATGCCCCGCGAGACGCCAGGCCAGGCACAGCCCGCTTCCGACGAGCCGGAGGTGATCAACGACCCCGGGAATGAAGACCCCGGTTCATTGCAGGACGATGCACGCGTACCTCTGCAAGAGGCGCCAGAAGGCGACAAGAGCCCGCCTGGTGCAGCCGACTAAGGTCCGCAGCAACCGCCGTCCAGCCCCCTCGGTTGCTCCCGACCCAAGCCCGCCGCTATGCTGCTGAATCCTTTAATTGATGAATTGCCAAGAAGAACTGGCCGTACCTGAGCCGCTCCCTGGAATGTATTTTTGCTAACGGATCAGATGCGATGAATGCACAGTTGAATGATTTGGGGCCGATCAAGGCCGTCATTTTCGACATGGACGGCTTGCTCCTGGACACCGAGGGCATCTACACCGAGATCACCCAGTTGATCGCCGAGCGTTATGGCCGCACCTACGATTGGACCATCAAGCAGAACATCATCGGCCGGGGAGCCGGCGACCTGGCGCGCTATGTGGTCCAGGCCCTGGACCTGCCCATCAGCGCCGAAGAGTTCCTGGTGATGCGCGAACCGTTGATGCGTGAGCGCTTTCCCCGCGCCCAAGCCATGCCCGGGGCCCAAGAGCTGGTGCGGCACTTGAAGGAACACCGGATTCCCATTGCCGTGGGCACCAGTTCGTCGCAGATGTCGTTCGGCGAGAAAACCACCCGCCATGGCGACTGGTTCGCGCTGTTCGACACCATCGTTACCGCCGACGATCCGGAAGTGACGGCGGCCAAGCCGGCGCCGGATATCTTCCTCACGGCTGCCCGCCGCCTGGGGGTGGCTCCGGCCGAGTGTCTGGTGTTCGAGGATTCGCCGTTTGGCGTGACCGCGGCCAGAGCCGCTGGCATGAGCGTGATCGCAGTGCCCGATCCGGCGATGGCCGATAGCAAGTTTGCCCATGCCCACGGGATCATCCGTTCCCTCAAAGGCTTTCAGCCGGCTGCCTGCGGCTTGCCCCACCTGCACTGGGACTGATGGGCTGAGCGGCAGCAAACCGCTGTTTTAAAGGCACTGAAAAACGGGCCACCGGTCGCCGGCGGCCCGTTTTTTTGCGGGGGATCAGGCGCTGAAGCCACCGTCGATGCTCAGGCTGGCGCCGGTGATGTAGCCGGCCTCGGGGCTGGCCAGGTAGGCGACGAAACCGGCGACTTCCTCGGCATGGCCATAGCGACGGATAGCCATCAGGTCCATCAGGCTCGCGGCGAAGTCACTGTCCGCCGGGTTCATGTCGGTGTCCACCGGGCCGGGCTGGACGTTGTTGATGGTGATGCCCCGCGGGCCAAGGTCCCGGGCCAGGCCCTTGGTCAGGCCCACCAGTGCGGCCTTGCTCATGGCGTAGGGGCCGCCACCGGCGAAGGGCATGCGGTCGGCGTTGGTGCTGCCGATGTTGATGATGCGGCCACCTTCGCCCATGTGTCGTGCGGCTTCCTGGGTGGCGATGAATACGCTGCGCACGTTGATGGCCAGGGTCCGGTCGAAGTCCTCCAGCTTGAACTCGTCCAATGGCGCAATGGCCAGCACCCCGGCGTTGTTGACCAGGATATCGAGTCGACCAAAGGCCTTGACGCTGTCGTTCACTGCGCGGCGGATGGCCTCGGCGTCGGCGCTGTCGGCGTGGATCGCCAGGGCCTTGCCACCCTTGGCGATGATGCTGTCCTGCAGGGCCTGGGCCTTGCTCGCCGAACTGACGTAGGTAAAGGCGACGCTGGCGCCTTCTGCCGCCAAGCGCTCGACAATGGCTGCGCCAATGCCACGGGAACCGCCTTGGATCAAGGCTACTTTGCCGCTGAGGTCATATGTGCTCATGTGCTTCTCCAGAGATTCAAGGCCGGGTGCCTTGTGCTTGGAGCGAGTATCTGCCGCGGATTAGCCTCTGTGTAGCCGGTAATTTCTATACTCTGTGTAAACCAGAAGTTTAGAGTGGCCTCTATGGAAGCCTTTAGCAGTATCGAATGTTTTGTCCGCAGCGCTGAAGTCGGCAGCTTTGCCGAGGCGGCGCGGCGGCTCGGCCTGACCCCGGCGGCGGTGGGCAAGAGTGTGGCCAAGCTGGAAACCCGGGTTGGTGTGCGCCTGTTTCAGCGCAGCACCCGGCGCCTGACCCTGACCGAGGCCGGCCGCCTGTTTCTCGCGGAAGTCGCCGACAGCCTGCAGACCATCCAGAACGCGGTCAGCACCCTGGCCGATGCCCAGGGGCGCCCGGCGGGGACGCTCAAGGTCAGCATGGGCACGGTGTTCGGCGGGCTGTACATAGTGCCGATGCTCGGCGCCTTTTTGCGCCGCTACCCGGATATTCATCCCGACTGGCATTTCGACAACCGCCAGGTGGACCTGATCGGCCAAGGTTTTGATGCGGCCATTGGCGGCGGTTTCGAATTGCCCCAGGGAGTGGTCGCCCGGCGGCTGTCGCCGGCTCACCGGGTGCTGGTGGCAAGCGCCGATTACCTGCGGGGGCGGGCACCGATCAACGGGCCCGAAGACCTGCGACATTGCCGGGGGATTCTTATCCGCTCCCCCCAGACCGGGCGCATCCGCACCTGGCAGATGACCGGTCGGGGAGGGCTGATGTGCCCGCTGGAGCTCAAGGCCAGCATGACCATGAGCGATTCCGAGGCCGCCTGCATCGCCGCGGCCCAAGGGCTGGGCCTGGCCTTGGTGAGCATGCCGTTTGCCGTCAATTACCTGCGTTCCGGGGCCTTGCAGCGGGTGTTGCCGGACTGGTACGTGGACGATGGCTTTACCTCGATCTACTACGCCGAGCACAAGATGCTCCCGGGCAAGACGCGGGCCTTCGTCGACTTCGTCATTGAGCAGTTCGCCGAGCAAGGCCTGGCTCAGGCCTTCAGCGCCTTGTAGGAGCCGGCCTGGCGACGACTCTATGTACCGCCGGCCTCAGCGCCCCGCCCGCAAGGGCCAGCCCAGCACTCGCTTGGGCCGGGGCGTGGCATAGGTGCGTACCTTGGAGGTGGATAGCCCCAGACGCACCAGGGACTCGGCAATGGTCACTGCTGCCGTTACTCCGTCCACCACCGGCACCCCGGTGCGCAAGCGAATCTGTTCATCCAGGCCGGCCATGCCCCCGCAGCCCAGGCAGATGACTTCGGCCTTGTCCTCGGTCACTGCCCGTTCGGCCTGGCGCACGATGGCTTCCACGGCGCGCAGCGGGTCTTCCTCCAGCTCCAGTACCGCCAGGCCGCTGGCCCGCACCGAGGCGCAGCGGTCATAAAGGCCGGAGAGCTTGAGCCGGTCTTCGATCAGCGGCACGGTGCGGTCCAGGGTGGTGACCACCGAGTAGGCGTGGCCAAGGAACATGGCAGTGCTGGCGGCGGCGTCGGTGATGTCCACCACTGGCACGTTCAGCAGTTCCTGCAAGCCTTCGCGGCCGTGCTCGCCGTAGCCGGCCTGGATCACCGCGTCATAGGGCTGGTCGTAGGCCAGCACCCGGTCCATTACGGCGATGGCCGCCAGGTAGCTTTCGAAGTTGCCTTCCACCGATTCGGCACCGAAGTAGGGAGTCAGGCCGATGATCTCGGTACCCGGCGCTGCCACGCTTTGTGCCTGGTGGGCGATGGCCTGGGTGATGGAGTCGGTGGTGTTGACGTTGACCACGAGAATTCGCATGAGGGTTCCTTGCAGGTTGGGCAGTTCAGGCCCGGCGCGCCGGGCCGGGCAGGTTCAATGGCTGACGTTGTCCACGGCGATGCTTTCGCCGCTGACGTCCGCGTAGCCGGGCTGGCGCTTGGCGATGATCAGGTAGAGCATCCCGGCGATGCCGGCTCCGATCAGCCAGGAGAATGGCGAGACGCTGGCAAAACCCGGCACCAGGGCCAGCACGATGGCGATCAGCGCCGCGGGAATAAAGGCCGCCACTGCCCGCAGGTTGACCCCGCGGCTGTAGAAATAGGCGCCTTGCGGGTCTTCGCTATAGAGCTGCGGCACGTTGACCTGGGCTTTGCGCAGGATCCAGTAGTCCACCATGATCACCCCGTACAGCGGGCCGAGCAGGGCGCCCAGGCCGGAGAGGAAATACACGATCACCAGCGGGCTGTTGTACAGGTTCCACGGCAGGATCAGCACCGCCAGCGCCGCGCTGATCAGCCCGGCGCGGCGGAAGGTCAGGTACTTGGGCGCCAGGTTGCTGAGGACGAAGGCCGGGGCGACGAAGTTGGCCATGATGTTCACCGCCACGGTCACGATCAGAAAGGCCAGGCAGCCCAGGACCAGGAACAGTGTGTTGGGGATCGAGGCGATGATCTCCGTGGGGCTTTCGATGACCCGGCCATTGATCTGGAACTGCGCGCCGCACAGCAGCACGGTGATGGTGGCGAACACCAGGATGTTCACCGGCAGGCCCCAGAAGTTGCCGACCTTGATGGTCTTGCGGCACGGCGAGGAGCGGGCAAAGTCGCAGAAGTTGAGGATCAGGGTGCCGTAGATTGCCAGCCACAGGGCGCCGCCGGCGAAGATCTGCCGCCACATTTCGCTGCCGGTCAGAGGTTCGCGGATCGACCAGGCGATCTGCCCGTCGGCCTGGGTGTACATCCAGGCGGCCAGGCAGGCCACGGTCAGCAGGATGATCGGCCCGGCGAAGGCTTCGTAGCGCCGGATCATTTCCATGCCATAGGCGAGGATCGCCAGTTGCACCAGCCAGATCACCAGGAAGCAGGCCCAGCCCAGGGTCGAGAGGCCGAGGATCGAGTTGTGGTCGTAATCGGCGAAGCCCGGATGGATGGCCGTGAGCAGCACGCGAAACACCACCGAGGCCAGGTAGGTCTGGATGCCGAACCAGGCGATGGCGATCACCGCCCGGATGAGTGCCGGAATCTGCGCGCCATGGATGCCGAAGCTGATGCGGCTGATCACCGGGAACGGCACCCCGGTCTTCTGCCCCATGTAGCCGGACAGGTTCATGAAGAAATACACCAGCGCCGCGCCTATCCCCAGGGACAGCAGGATCTGCCAGCCGCCCAGGCCCAGGGCGTAGAGGCCGATGGCGAAGGAGTAGTTGGCGATGTTGTGCACATCGTTGGTCCACAAGGCGAAGATGCTGTAGCCACCCCAGCGCCGGCCTTCGACCTTGGTCGGTGCCAGGTCGCGGTTGTGCAGGCGTGGGCTGAGCGCGATGGGGGCCGCATCGGCGACAGGTTGTTGGACGTTGTGCGAATGCGGCGAGGAGGGCAGATCCAGTGCGATGTTGTTGGAAGGGCTGGTACGCATTCCGGCATGCTCCTGACTCCGGCCCTGGATGACTGTGCTTGAGCGAGGGGGCTCGACAATCTTCGTCACAGGGGAGGAATCACTGGGTTCGGGGCATCTGCAGCTTGAGTCGTGGGTCAGGCGTGCGGACGGTTAGTGTATGTATGTTTTGGTTTTTTTGTATACAAAACATAAATCCACTAAAGCCACTTCTGTGCCAATTTCACGACTATGAAATTGGCTGCTGATTTCGTTTTGTTATGGGTTATTCCTAACCTTCTGAAAAGACGAGATTAAAAATTGACCGTTTGAACAGGTATTTATTTTTCGCCAGGCACGGCTTGGCGCCCAATGGATATCGGCGCAGGAAAGGCTTGTAACCTTTTGGGGCGGGGAATCTTTGAAGTGCACACAAAAATGGCACCTACGGTGACATTCTTGTGTACAGGTTTTGCTGCGAGTTGGCTTTCAGTGCGGGCGTCCTTCAGGCGCGCCCGCAGGGAAGGGGGTCAGGCTTTGCTGATGATGTTGCCGGCGTGCAAGCCGCATTCTTTCTGGGTGGCTTCCTCCCACCACCAGCGGCCTTCGCGCTCGTGCTGGTTGGGCAGTACCGGGCGGGTGCAGGGCTCGCAGCCGATGCTGATGAAGCCGCGTTCATGCAGGCTGTTGTAGGGCAGTTCGAGCATGCGGATGTAACCCCAGATCTCCTCGCTGCTCATTTGTGCCAGTGGGTTGAACTTGTACAGGGTGCGCTCCGGCGTGGAGAAGGCTGTGTCGACTTCCAGCACCGCCACCTGGCTGCGGGTACCCGGGCTCTGATCACGGCGCTGGCCGGTGGCCCAGGCGCTGACGGTGGACAGCTTGCGCCGCAGCGGTTCGATCTTGCGGATACCGCAGCACTCGCCATGGCCGTCCTTATAGAAGCTGAACAGGCCCTTTTCCTTGACGAAGGGTTCGAGCTTGCTGTGGTCCGGCGAGATCAGCTCGATCTGGATCTTGTAGTGTTCACGCACCTGATCGATGAAACGGTAGGTTTCCGGGTGCAGGCGGCCGGTATCCAGGCTGAACACCTTGACGTTCTTGTTCAGCTTCCAGGCCATGTCCACCAGCACCACGTCCTCGGCACCGCTGAAGGAAATCCACAGGTCATCGCCGAACTGGGCAAAGGCCAGTTTGAGAATGTCCTGGGCAGACTTGTTGGCATAGGTCGCGGCGAGTTCAGCGACGTCGAACGATGGGGTCATCAGGGCGGTTTCCTACAGGTCGGTGGCGCTGTGCGCTCTATAGGGGGGCGATCTTAACAAAATCCACACCGCCCTGGCGCGCTCCTCTGCGTTGCGCCTGTGCAGGCGAATCGCTAGAGTTCGGCAGTCCTTTTGCTCGCTCAATTTAAATAATCAGAACCAATGGGAGTGTCTTGTGGAAATTGCCTGTCTCGATCTGGAAGGTGTACTGGTCCCGGAAATCTGGATCGCCTTTGCCGAAAAAACCGGGATTGAATCCCTCAAGGCAACCACCCGGGATATTCCCGACTACGACGTGCTGATGAAACAGCGCCTGCGGATTCTCGACGAACACGGCCTGAAGCTTTCGGATATCCAGGAAGTGATCGCCACCCTCAAGCCACTGGACGGCGCGGTGGAATTCGTCAACTGGCTGCGCGAGCGCTTCCAGGTGGTGATCCTTTCCGACACCTTCTATGAATTTTCCCAGCCCCTGATGCGCCAGCTGGGCTTTCCGACCCTGCTTTGCCACCGCCTGATCACCGATGACGGCGGCCGGGTGACCGGCTATCAGTTGCGCCAGAAAGACCCCAAGCGCCAGTCGGTGCTGGCCTTCAAGAGCCTGTACTACCGGGTGATTGCGGCGGGGGATTCCTACAACGACACGACGATGCTCGGTGAGGCGGATGCCGGCATCCTGTTCCACGCCCCGGACAACGTGATCCGCGAGTTCCCGCAGTTCCCGGCGGTGCACAGCTTTGCCGAGCTGAAGCAGGAGTTCATCAAGGCTTCCAACCGCACCTTGAGCCTGTAAACCGGTTCGCCGGCGAAGAGACCCTTGGATTTTTCACAAATCCTGCCGACGCCTTCGCTGGCAAGCCAGCTCCTACGGGGGGAGAGCGACGCGCTCTTGTAGGAGCCGGCTTGCCGGCGAAGGGGCCCCTGGATTTTGCGCAAATCCTGCCGACGCCTTCGCTGGCAAGCCAGCTCCTACGGGTGGGAGAACGGCGCGCGCTTGTAGGAGCCGGCTTGCCGGCGAAGGGGCCCCTGGATTTTGCGCAAATCCTGCCGACGCCTTCGCTGGCAAGCCAGCTCCTACGGGTGGGAGAACGACGCACGCTTGTAGGAGCCGGCTTGCCGGCGAAGAGGCCCTAAAGCCCCTGCAGCGTTTCCAGCAACACCCGCACCTTGGTGATGGATTCCTGGTATTCCTCCTGCCAGTCGGAATCCGCGACTATTCCGCCGCCGCCCCAGCAACAGATCTGCCCATCCTTGGCCAGCAGGCTGCGGATGGCGATCGAACTGTCCATTTCTCCGCGCACGTCCAGGTACAGCAGCGAACCGCAGTACAGCGCACGCCGCGTGGGTTCCAGCTCATCGATGATCTGCATCGAGCGGATCTTCGGTGCTCCGGTGATCGAGCCACCGGGAAAGCTGCCGGCGATCAGGTCCAGGGCGTCCTTGCCGTCCGCCAGCTCGCCAGTGACGCTGCTCACCAGGTGGTGCACGTTGGGGTAGCTTTCCAGGCTGAACAGCTCCGGTACCCGTACCGAGCCTATGCGGCAGGTGCGCCCCAGGTCGTTGCGCAGCAGGTCGACGATCATCAGGTTTTCCGCCCGGTCCTTGGGGCTGGCCAGCAGCTCGGCGGCATTGGCCGCGTCTTGCGCCGCATCCCGGCCGCGGGGGCGTGTGCCTTTGATCGGGCGGGTTTCCACCCGGCCCTGGCTGACGTGGACGAAGCGCTCCGGCGACAGGCTCAGCACCGCACCGCCTTCCGGCAGCCGCTGGAAACCCGAGAACGGGGTCGGGCAGGCGGCGCGCAGGGCGCAATAGGCCGCCCAGGGATCACCCTGGTACTGGCCGCGAAAGCGCTGGGCGAAGTTCACCTGGTAGCAGTCGCCGGCCTGGATGTAGTGCTGGATGCGCTGGAACGCCTGGCGGTAGTCCTCGGCGCTCAGATCAGCCAGCATGGCTCCGGTCAGCTTGAATGTCGGCTGCGACGCGGGCAGCGGCTGGCTGAACAGTTGAATCAGGCGCTGGCGCTCGGTGGCATCCAGGCTGGGGTGGAACACCAGCTGGCTGGTGCCTGCCTGGTGGTCGTTGATCAGCGCCCAGGCATACAGGCCAAAGCGTGCGTCAGGCAGTTGCAGGTCATCCCGGGCCTGGCTTGGCAGGCGCTCCAGATGGCGGCCGAAGTCATAGCTGAGGTAGCCGATCAGGCCGCCGGCGAAGGGCAGTTCATAAGGCGCGGGCAGTTGCGCCGGGCCCAGTTGCCCCAGGTTGTCCCGCAGGCGCTGGAGAAAGCCCCTGCCGCTTTCTTCGGCGGCCACGGTCAACTGCGCCAGGGGCCAGGCGCTGAGCAGGTCATAGCGCCCGCGCTCGGCACTGGGCCGGCCGCTGTCCAGCAGCACAGCGCCGGGGGCGTGCTCGATTGCCGCGAAATACTCGGCGGGGTTGGTGCGGTAGGGGAGCGGGTGTACGGAACAGGTCAACATGCGGGGCAAATCAGCCATCGGAGCGCGGTTGGCGATTGTATGCCTCTGCAGGAGTTGCTCCTAGAGGGGATGTCGGTGTTTGCCCGGTTCGTGGCGTATTCATCGACCTGTAGCTGCTGCCGCAGGCTGCGAAAAGGTCCGCAGGACCTTCCGTTCGCACCCTGCGGCAGGCGCCATCAGCCTTCCACGGCAGGGATATGGCCGAACAGTTCCTGGGCGAAGCGTACCCGCTCCTCGACGCTTTCCTCGATGCCCTGGGCCTTGAGCTCCTCAAGGTGGGCTTCGATGGCGTGGGTGCGCTGGGTCAGGCCGCAGTCGTTGGCGATCTGGATGTTCAGCCCCGGCCGCGCGTTGAGTTCGAGAATCAGCGGGCCCTTGTCCTGGTCCAGCACCATGTCCACGCCGATGTAGCCCAGGCCGCAGAGTTCGTAGCAGCCGGCCGCCAGCTTCATGAAGCCGTCCCAGTAGGGCAGTTGCACGCCGTCCACCGCGTTGGTGGTGTCCGGGTGCTTGGTGATGATGTTGTTCAGCCAGGTACCGCGCAGGGTCAGGCCGGTGGCCAGGTCGACCCCGACGCCGATGGCGCCCTGGTGCAGGTTGGCCTTGCCCCCGGACTGGCGGGTCGGCAGGCGCAGCATGGCCATCACCGGGTAGCCCATGAGCACGATGATGCGGATGTCGGGCACGCCTTCGTAGCTGATGCTCTTGAAGATCTGGTCCGGGGTCACCCGGTACTCGATCAGCGCGCGATCGCGGTGGCCGCCCAGGGAATACAGGCCGGTGAGGATGCTGGAGATATGGTGCTCGATCTCTTCGTGGCTGATGATCTTGCCGGACACCGTGCGATAGCGGCCCTCGAAGCGGTCGGCGATCACAATGATCCCGTCACCTCCGGCACCCTGGGCCGGCTTGATCACGAAGTCGTTGCGCCCTTTGAGGATCTCGCCGAGCTTGTCGATTTCCTTCTCGGTGGAGATCACCCCGTACAGTTCCGGCACATGGATACCGGCCTTGATCGCCCGTTCCTTGGTGATGATCTTGTCATCGACGATGGGGTACAGGCTGCGCTTGTTGTACTTGAGCACGTAGTCGGCATTACGCCGGTTGATGCCCATGATTCCCCGCGCTTCCAGGGCTTTCCAGGTCTTCCACAGGCCGAACATCAGGAGTCGGCCTTGACGAAGGCTTTGAAACGCACCAGCTCCGTCAGGCGGTAGCCGCGGTAGCGACCCATCGCCAGCATGAAGCCCACCAGGATCAGCAGCATCGCCGGGAAGGTAAAGACGAAGTAGGTGAGTTCCGGCACGCTCATGATCAGGTGCGCCAGGGAGGCGGCGAACAGGGTGCCGATGGCGACTTTCATCGCATGGCCGCCGCCGCGCTCTTCCCAGGTGATGGACAGGCGTTCGATGGTCATGGTCAGGATCACCATCGGGAACAGCGCCACCGACAGGCCGCGTTCCAGGCCCAGCTTGTGGCTGAACAGGCTGATGGCGGCGATCAGCACCACGACGAAGGTCAGTACCACCGAGAGTCGCGGCAGCATCTGCAACTTCAAGTGTTCGAGGTAGGAGCGCAAGGACAGCCCGAGCGCGGTGATCACCGTGAACAGCACGATGCCAAAGCCCAACTGGGTCTCGCGGAAGGCCAGGGCGATCAGCACCGGGGTGAAGGTGCCGAGGGTCTGCAGGCCGATCAGGTTGCGCAGCACCAGGATCACCAGCACGCCGATGGGGATCATCACCATGATCATGAAGGTCTGCTGGGTCTGCAGCGGCAGGCCGTACAGCGAGTATTCGAGGAAGTTGGCGTCGGTGTTCTCGTCGGTCAGCTTGGCCAGGCGAATGGCGTTCATTTCGCTGTTGTTGAGGCTGAAGGTGACGTTGGCTTTCTTGCCGCCATCGACGGTGATCAGGTTGTCGTCGCCGGTCCACCACAGCAGGCGGTCGCTGGGCATGCCCTGCTCACCGGTTTCCGGGTTGAAGTACAGCCAGTCGGTGCCGTTGAAGCTGCGCAGCCAAAGCTCCGGGGTCTGCGGCTGGTCGGCCACCAGGCGGATGGTGTGGACCTTTTCCACCGGCACGTGGGCGATGGACAGCAGCAGCTCGACAATCTTCGCCTTGTTGGTGCTGGACGGATCGCCGGCCAGCAGCAGCTTGGCGTTGTCGTCATTGGCGTTGTTGACCCGCTTGATGGCTTCGCTGATGAAGGTCTCGACGTCCGCCGAATGCTGGCGGATCGGCGCCAGCAGGGCGTCGGCGGCGATCTTTTCCGGGCCTTCCACGGCCATGCTGTCACGGAAGGTCGGGCCCTTGACCTTGGCTTTCTCGGCGCTGTAGCGCTTGGTCAGCACCAGGCGGTAGTACAGGGTCTGGTTGCCCTTGGCCCGGCGCGCCGACCAGGTGACCTTGCGGTTGCCGTCGACGCGGTTCACCGCCACCCCGTAGTTGTTGGAAATGAAGCTCTCGTTGAGGCTCACGTAATCGCGGCTCAGGGGCGGCACGAACATCTGGATCTTGATCGGGTCCTTGCCGTTGGCGACGAACTCGACCTTGGCATCGATGTTCCACAGATCGTCGGTAGCGTCTTCGGTCACCGGAATGCCGAGCACGAAGATCTGATAGGCCGTGATCGAAATGCCCAGCACCACCAGGATGGCGATCAGGACTTTCAGATGAAGGGTAAGAGAGCGCATTGGAATTACTCTGCGGTATGAGCGTCGGTGGCGCAGGCGGGTTTGCCAGCAGCGTATTTAAGACTGGGGTCGACCAGCGCATCGAAGCGTTTCAGGGCTTCGGAGCCGATCAGGAGCGGGTATTGGAATGCGCTGCGGTCGGTCAAGTTCACTTCGATGCTGCGCAAGGCGCTGCCCATGCAGACATCCAGGGCGATGACCGGCCGTGCGGTGTAGTTCTTGTCCTCATCGGGGTCGTAGTCGCCGGCACGGCGCTTGATCTTGCTGACCCGGGCCAGAGGCCGTTCGATGGGGTGGGAATGGGCGGCGTCGATCGCCAGGTAGAAACGCACCCAGGACTCGCCATTGCGCTTGAAGCGCTTGATGTCGCGGGCACTCAGGGAAGCGGTCTTGGCCCCGGTGTCGAGCTTGGCCGCGACCTCCAGGTCGATGCCGGACAGCCGAGCGTATTCATTCAAGCCGTAGACAGTCTTGCCGGCGGCGGCGCTGATGCCGGGCAGGGCAAGCAGGCAGAGCAGTAGGGGAAGGGCCTTGAGTCTCATAGATCCTGATGGGCATGGGTTCTTCAGTTCAAGGCGACCGGCATTGCTGCGCAAGCTCCCTCGTATGCGTGCCATAAAAAGATGACAGGCCAATGCGGGCGGCATTCTAGCATGCTGGTTTTATGGCGCCAGCGCCGGGGGCGGGCCTTTTGTCTTGCCCTGGCGCTTAGGGTTATTAGACGATTGTCGACAATCTCTATTTTTCCTTTGACTGTTTTCGGTGTATTGGCTAGTTTTTGCCTCATTGATTTTAAAGGTGTCGACAATATGTTGGATCAACTCGAACACCCGATGCAGGCACAGGACGATTCTGAAACCCTGTCCGAAAACGTCTTCCGGCGGATCCAGGCGGCCATCGTCAAGGGCGAGATTGCCCCGGGCAGCAAGATCTCCGAGCCTGAACTGGCGCGCACCTACGGCATCAGTCGCGGCCCGCTGCGCGAGGCCATCCACCGCCTGGAAGGTCAGCGCCTGCTGGTGCGGGTGCCCCATGTCGGCGCCCGGGTGGTGTCCCTGAGCCATGCCGAGCTGATCGAACTCTACGAAATCCGTGAGTCCCTGGAAGGCATGGCCTGTCGCTTGGCGGCCGAGCGCATGACCACCGAGGAAATCGACGAACTGCGCCGGGTGCTCGATACCCACGAACGCGATGCGGCGTTCCAGGCCGGCGTCGGCTACTACCAGCAGGAAGGGGACTTCGACTTCCACTACCGGATCATCCAGGGCGCCGGCAACCGCACCCTCACGCAGATGCTCTGCGGCGAGCTGTATCAACTGGTGCGCATGTACCGCATCCAGTTTTCCGCGACCCCCAACCGCCCGCACCAGGCCTTTGCCGAACACCACCGGATTCTCGATGCCATTGCCGATCGCGACGGCGAACTGGCCGAGTTGTTGATGCGCCGCCACATCGGCGCCTCGAAACGCAATATCGCGCGTCACTATCAGGACAGCGCCCATCAGACAGCCACTCCACGAGGTGAGTCATGAGTTCCAACAAGAGCACTCCAGGCCAGCGTTTCCGCGATGCGGTCGCCAGCGAACAGCCGTTGCAAGTGGTCGGCGCGATCAACGCCAACCATGCCCTGCTGGCCAAGCGCGCCGGTTTCAAGGCCATCTACCTGTCGGGCGGCGGGGTCGCTGCCGGCTCCCTCGGCGTGCCTGACCTGGGCATTACCGGTCTGGACGACGTCCTCACTGATGTGCGTCGTATTACCGACGTCTGCGACCTGCCGCTGCTGGTGGACGTGGACACCGGTTTCGGTTCGTCGGCCTTCAACGTGGCGCGCACCGTCAAGTCGATGATCAAGTTCGGCGCCGCGGCGATCCATATCGAAGACCAGGTCGGCGCCAAGCGCTGCGGTCACCGCCCTAACAAGGAGATCGTTTCCCAGCAGGAAATGGTCGACCGCATCAAGGCCGCGGTGGATGCCCGTACCGACGACAGCTTCGTGATCATGGCGCGCACCGACGCCCTGGCGGTGGAAGGCCTGGAGTCGGCCCTGGAACGCGCCGCGGCGTGCATCGAGGCCGGCGCTGACATGGTGTTCCCGGAAGCCATCACCGAGCTCGAGATGTACAAGATCTTCGCCGATCGGGTGAAAGCCCCGATCCTGGCCAACATCACCGAATTCGGCGCCACACCGCTGTACACCACCGAACAGTTGAAATCCGTGGATGTTTCCCTGGTGCTGTACCCGCTGTCGGCGTTCCGTGCCATGAACAAGGCCGCAGAAAACGTCTACACCGCGATCCGTCGCGACGGTACCCAGCAAAATGTGATCGACACCATGCAGACCCGCATGGAACTGTACGAGCGCATCGATTACCACAGCTTCGAGCAGAAGCTCGATGCGCTGTTCGCGCAGAAGAAAGGCTGAATCAATCCCTGTGGGAACGAGCTAGCTCGCGATGGCCGTCAGCGATAACGCGCAGCCCCTGATTCGCTGGGGCGCGCGGGCTCGGATCGCGAGCAAGCTCGCTCCTGCACTGTCGGGGGAGCCCCGACCCGTGAAGTTGCCAAGTCCCTAACAAATTCAAGATTGGAGAGAGCAATGGCCGAAGCAAAAGTATTGAGTGGTGCAGGTCTGCGCGGCCAGGTGGCCGGGCAAACCGCGCTGTCCACCGTGGGCCAGGCCGGTGCCGGGTTGACCTACCGCGGCTATGACGTGCGCGAACTGGCGGCCGATGCGCAGTTTGAGGAAGTCGCCTACCTGTTGCTGTACGGCGACCTGCCGACCCAGGAACAACTGGCCGCCTACAGCGCCAAGCTGAGCAAGCTGCGCGATCTGCCACAGGCGCTGAAGGAAGTGCTGGAGCGCATACCGGCCCAGGCCCATCCGATGGATGTGATGCGTACCGGTTGCTCGTTCCTGGGCAACATCGAGCCGGAGAAGGACTTCTCCCAGCAGCACGACGTCACCGACCGCCTGCTGGCGGCCTTCCCGGCGATCATGTGCTACTGGTACCGCTTCAGCCACGAAGGCGTGCGCATCAATTGCGTGAGCGACGAGCAGACCATCGGTGGCCACTTCCTGCACTTGCTGCACGGCAAGAAGCCCAGTGACTTGCACGTCAAGGTGATGAACGTCTCGCTGATCCTCTATGCCGAGCACGAATTCAATGCCTCCACCTTCACCGCCCGGGTCTGTGCCTCGACCCTGTCGGACCTCTATTCCTGTGTCACCGCGGCCATCGGTTCGCTACGCGGCCCGCTGCACGGCGGCGCCAACGAAGCGGCCATGGAGCTGATCGAGCGCTTCCAGAGCCCCGAGGAGGCGACTGCCGAGTTGCTGCGGATGCTTGAGCGCAAGGACAAGATCATGGGCTTTGGCCATGCGATCTACAAAGACAGCGACCCGCGCAACGAGGTGATCAAGGGCTGGTCGCAGAAGCTGGCTGACGAAGTCGGTGACAAGGTGTTGTTCCCGGTGTCCGAAGCCATCGACAAGACCATGTGGGAGCAGAAGAAACTCTTCCCCAATGCCGATTTCTACCACGCCTCGGCGTACCACTTCATGGGCATCCCGACCAAGCTGTTCACACCGATCTTCGTCTGCTCGCGCCTGACCGGCTGGGCCGCCCACGTGTTCGAGCAGCGTGCCAACAACCGCATCATTCGTCCAAGCGCCGAGTACATCGGCGTTGAACAGCGCAAGTTCGTGCCAATCGAGCGCCGCTGACCGGGAGGGCGCCGGTACTGTTGATTGAATGCACCGCAGCACCTGCAGGAGCGAGCTTGCTCGCGATAGCGATGGACCAGCCGACAGCGATGTCGGACCTGATTCAGTCATCGCGAGCAAGCTCGCTCCTACAGGGGATAGATGCCCATTCAACACGGTGCCAGGCGCTCCCTTTGAAACTACCGTGACCGAGCCCTGACCATGAACAGTGAATTTCGCAAGACGCTGCCCGGCAGCCAACTGGACTATTTCGACGCCCGGGCGGCGGTCGATGCGCTTAAGCCAGGCGCCTACGACAGCCTGCCCTACACCTCCCGCGTACTGGCGGAAAACCTGGTGCGCCGTTGTGATCCGGCAACCCTCAACGCTTCCCTCGGCCAACTGATCGAACGCCGCGACGACCTGGACTTCCCCTGGTTCCCGGCCCGCGTGGTGTGCCACGACATTCTTGGCCAGACCGCACTGGTGGACCTGGCCGGCCTGCGCGACGCCATCGCCGACCAGGGCGGTGACCCGGCGCTGGTCAACCCGGTGGTGCCGACCCAGTTGATCGTCGACCACTCCCTGGCGGTGGAGTGCGGCGGTTTCGACCCGGACGCCTTCGACAAGAACCGCGCCATCGAAGACCGGCGCAACGAAGACCGGTTCCACTTCATCAACTGGACCAAGAAGGCCTTCAAGAACGTCGACGTGATCCCGCCCGGCAACGGCATCATGCACCAGATCAACCTGGAGAAAATGTCCCCGGTGATCCAGGTGCTCGACGGTGTGGCCTTTCCTGATACCTGCGTCGGCACCGACAGCCACACCCCCCACGTGGATGCGCTGGGGGTGATCGCCATCGGCGTGGGCGGCCTGGAAGCCGAGAGTGTCATGCTCGGCCGCGCCTCGTGGATGCGCCTGCCGGACATCATCGGTGTCGAGCTCACCGGCAAGCTGCAACCGGGCATCACCGCCACCGACATGGTGCTGGCGCTGACCGAGTTCCTGCGCAAGCAGAAAGTGGTGGGGGCCTGGCTGGAATTCTTTGGCGAAGGTGCCGCGGCGCTGACCCTGGGCGACCGCGCCACCATCTCCAACATGGCTCCGGAATACGGCGCCACGGCGGCGATGTTCTACATCGACCAGCAGACCATCGACTACCTCAAGCTCACCGGCCGTGAAGACGAGCAGGTGCGTTTGGTCGAAAGCTACGCCAGGCACACCGGCCTTTGGGCCGACAGCCTGAAGAGCGCACGCTACGAGCGCGGCCTGCAGTTCGACCTGTCGTCGGTGGTGCGCAACATGGCCGGGCCGAGCAACCCGCACGCCCGGGTCGCCACCAGCGACCTGGCGGCCAAGGGCATCGCCGGGCAGTGGTCCGAAACCCCGGGGCAGATGCCGGACGGCGCGGTGATCATCGCCGCGATCACCAGTTGCACCAACACCAGCAACCCGCGCAACGTGATCGCCGCCGGCCTGCTGGCGCGCAACGCCAACAAGCTGGGGCTGACCCGCAAGCCATGGGTCAAGTCGTCCCTGGCCCCGGGTTCGAAAACCGTGGCCATGTACCTGGAAGAGGCCGGCCTGGGCCATGAGCTGGAGCAACTGGGCTTTGGCGTGGTGGCTTTTGCCTGCACCACCTGCAACGGCATGTCCGGTGCCCTCGACCCGGTGATCCAGAAGGAAATCATCGACCGCGACCTGTACGCCACCGCCGTGCTCTCGGGCAACCGCAACTTCGATGGGCGCATCCACCCTTACGCCAAGCAGGCGTTCCTGGCTTCGCCGCCGCTGGTGGTGGCCTACGCCATTGCCGGCACCATCCGTTTCGATATCGAAAAGGACGTGCTGGGCCTGGACGCCAACGGCCGGGAAATCCGCCTCAAGGACATCTGGCCGAGCGATGAGGAGATCGATGCGGTGGTCAAGGCGGCGGTCAAGCCGGAGCAGTTCCGCAAGGTCTACATCCCGATGTTTGCCATCCACGAAGACACCGGCCCGAAAGTCGAGCCGCTGTATGAATGGCGCCCGCAGAGCACCTACATCCGCCGTCCGCCGTACTGGGAAGGGGCCCTGGCCGGTGAGCGCAGCCTGACCGGGATGCGCCCGCTGGCGGTGCTGCCGGACAACATCACCACCGACCACCTGTCGCCGTCCAACGCCATCATGGCGGGCAGCGCGGCCGGCGAGTACCTGGCGAAAATGGGCCTGCCGGAAGAGGACTTCAACTCCTACGCGACCCACCGTGGCGACCACTTAACCGCTCAGCGCGCGACCTTCGCCAACCCGAAACTGTTCAACGAAATGGTCCAGGAAAACGGCAAGGTCAAGCAGGGCTCCCTGGCGCGGATCGAGCCGGAAGGCAAAGTGACGCGGATGTGGGAAGCCATCGAAACCTACATGCAGCGCAAGCAGCCGCTGATCATCGTTGCCGGTGCCGACTACGGCCAGGGCTCGTCCCGCGACTGGGCAGCCAAGGGCGTGCGCCTGGCGGGGGTGGAAGCCATCGTCGCCGAAGGCTTCGAGCGCATCCACCGTACCAACCTGGTGGGCATGGGCGTGCTGCCGCTGGAGTTCCTCGCGGGCACCGACCGCAAGACCCTGGGTATCGACGGCACTGAAACCTACGACGTGATCGGCGCGCGCACGCCTCGGGCGCAACTGACCCTGGTGATCAACCGCAAGAACGGCGAGCGGCTCGAGGTGCCGGTGACCTGCCGCCTCGACACCGCCGAAGAGGTATCGATCTACGAGGCGGGCGGGGTGCTGCAACGCTTCGCCCAGGACTTCCTGGAATCGGCAGTAGCCAGCTAAGCAACGTACCGGGGGCGGGCCGCAAGGCGCCGCCCCCGGTCATTATCGGGACCTGAAATTCATGGCATTCGTAGCGCAGATCAAGATTCCCGCCACCTATATGCGTGGCGGCACCAGCAAGGGCGTGTTCTTCAACCTGCAGGACCTGCCCGAGGCGGCCCAACTGCCGGGCGCAGCCCGTGATGCCCTGCTGTTGCGGGTGATCGGCAGCCCCGATCCCTATGACAAGCAGATCGACGGTATGGGCGGCGCCACGTCCAGCACCAGCAAGACGGTGATCCTGTCCAGGAGCATCAAGGCTGACCACGACGTCGACTACCTGTTCGGCCAGGTGGCCATCGACAAGGCCTTTGTCGACTGGAGCGGCAACTGCGGCAACCTCTCGGCGGCAGTGGGCTCCTTCGCCATCAGCAGCGGCCTGGTGGACCCGGCGCGCATTCCGCAGAACGGCGTGGCGGTGGTGCGCATCTGGCAGGCCAATATCGGCAAGAGCATCATCGCCCACGTGCCGATCACCAACGGTGAGGTCCAGGAAACCGGCGACTTCGAGCTGGACGGCGTGACTTTCCCGGCGGCCGAAGTGCAGCTGGAGTTCCTTGACCCTGCGGCCGAGGAAGAGGGGGCGGGCGGTTCGATGTTCCCCACCGGCAACCTGGTGGACGACCTGGAAGTGCCCGGTGTCGGCACCTTCAAGGCAACCCTGATCAATGCCGGGATTCCGACGATCTTCGTCAACGCGGCAGACATCGGCTATCGCGGTACCGAGCTGCAGGGCGATATCAATGGCGACCCCAAGGCCCTGGCGATGTTCGAGACCATCCGCGCCCATGGCGCCCTGCGCATGGGCCTGATCAAACACCTGGATGAAGCCGCCCAGCGCCAGCACACGCCGAAAGTGGCCTTTGTCGCCGCGCCTGCGGACTACCAGGCCTCCAGCGGCAAGGCGATCAAGGCCGGGGACGTCGACCTGCTGGTGCGGGCCATGTCCATGGGCAAGCTGCACCACGCGATGATGGGCACCGCGGCGGTGGCCATAGGTACCGCCGCGGCGATTCCCGGGACCCTGGTCAACCTGGCGGCCGGTGGTGGCGCGCGCAGCGCGGTACGTTTCGGCCATCCCTCGGGCACCTTGCGCGTTGGCGCCGAAGCCACCCGGAGCGGCGGTGACTGGACGGTGGTCAAGGCCATCATGAGCCGCAGCGCGCGGGTGCTGATGGAAGGCTGGGTGCGAGTGCCCGGCGACAGTTTCTAGGAAGAGAAGCGCTTGCTGTGGAGGGGCTTGCTGTCCAGCGGGAGCAAGCTCCCTCGCCACAGCCGCTGGTTGTGATTGAATCGCTGAGCAGGCGCAGACCTGCGATGCCGTTATTGACCTGAACCTGTCACTGAGGAATCGACACTACCTACCATCCTGTACTGGAGTGAAGCGCTCATGAGCAGCAACGTTGACCTGAACAACCGTCCCGATTACGACCAGGTCCTGCAGGACATTGCCGATTACGTCCTGGATTATTCCATCGACTCCCGAGAAGCCCTCGATACCGCACGCAATTGCCTGATGGACACCCTGGGCTGCGGCCTGCTGGCCCTGCGTTTTCCCGAATGCACCAAGCACCTGGGGCCGATCGTCGAAGGCACCGTGGTGCCTTTCGGTGCCCGGGTGCCCGGCACCAGCTATCGCCTCGACCCGGTGAAGGCGGCCTGGGACATCGGCTGCATCGTGCGCTGGCTGGACTACAACGACACCTGGCTCGCGGCCGAATGGGGCCACCCCTCGGACAACCTCGGGGGAATTCTCGCGGTGGCCGATCACCTGTCACAAAAGCGCGTGGCCAATGGCGAAGCGCCGCTGACCATGAATGATGTGCTCAAGGCCATGATCATGGCCCATGAGATTCAAGGCGTGATTGCCCTGGAAAACTCCTTCAACCGTGTCGGCCTCGATCATGTGCTGCTGGTGAAAGTGGCTTCCACCGCAGTGTGCGCCAAGCTGATGGGGGCCAATCGCGAGCAGTTGCTGGCGGCACTGTCCCAGGCCTTTGTCGATGGCCAGGCGCTGCGCACCTATCGCCATGCACCCAATGCCGGTTCGCGCAAATCCTGGGCGGCGGGGGATGCCTCCAGCCGTGGAGTGCGCCTGGCGGATATCGCCCTGCGTGGCGAGATGGGCATTCCCGGCGTCCTGACGGCGCCGCAGTGGGGCTTCTATGACGTGCTGTTCAGCCATACCAACAAGGACCTGGCGCTCAAACCCGAGGGCCAGCGGCAGTTCAGCCTGACGCAGAAATACGCCAGCTACGTGATGGAAAACGTGCTGTTCAAGATCAGTTTCCCGGCAGAATTCCATGCGCAAACGGCCTGCGAAGCGGCGGTGACCTTGCATCCTCTGGTGCGCAACCGCCTGCACGAAATCGACCGCATCGTCATCACCACCCATGAGTCGGCGATCCGCATCATTTCCAAGGTCGGGCCGCTGGCCAATGCCGCCGACCGCGACCACTGCCTGCAATACATGACCGCCGTGCCCCTGGCCTTCGGCACCCTGGTGGCCGAGCATTACGAGGACGATTTCCATGCCGCGCATCCGATCATCGATCAGTTGCGCGAGAAGATGCACATCGTCGAAGAGCCTCGCTACACCCGTGAATACCTGGAAGCCGACAAACGCTCCATTGCCAATGCGATCCAGGTGTTCTTCAAGGACGGCTCCAGCACCGAGCAGGTCGCGGTGGAATACCCCATTGGCCACCGGCGCCGCCGCGCCGAAGGCATCCCGCTGCTGGAAGACAAGTTCAAGGCCAACCTGGCCACGCGTTTCACGGCCCAGCGTTCGACGCAGATTTTCCAGCTGTGCAAGGATCAGGCGCGGCTTGAGGCGACGCCGGTGCACCGGTTCGTCGACCTGCTGGTGATCTGAAACCCACCCTTGTAGGGGCGAGCTTGCTCGCGATGAACGTCAATGATGACGCGGGCTCGCTGGGCGGACGCGGTGTCCTAAAAGCCTTCGCGAGCAAGCTCGCTCCTACAAAATCTCTTTAGCGTCGGGCGGGCTTTCCGGACAGCCATTTGTCCAGGGGCAGTTTGGTGATGGCGAAACCGCCGAGCAAGGTCGAGGAATACAGCAGCAGGTCCCGGGACAGGCTCTGGCCTTCGTACCAGGCGCCGATGATCACCGCGAACACCGGAAAAATGATGAACACGAAGGACAGGATCACCGGGTTCAGTCGTTTCAGCAGGAAAAAATAGACAATGAACCCACCCACCGAAGCCGCCAGCCCCAGATACAGCAGGGCGCCCCAGGAACGCGGGCTGATGGCGGAAAAGTCCGGGTGCTCGATCCCCAACCCCGCCAGGCACAGCAGTAGACCGGCGATGCCGATCGGCAAGGTGTTGTAGGTGATGACGCTGATGGCGCTGCCGTGTTTCTTGGTGACCACGTAACACAATGCATGCAGCAGCGCCGCGCCGAGAATTGCCAGTACTCCCGAGAGTTCATTGTGGTCGCTGAGCAGGTCCTGGCCGCGAATGATCTGGAACAGGCTGGCAAAGCCGATGGCGATGCCGAGCAGTTGCGCCAGGTGAATCTTCTCCCGCAGCAGCAGGGCGGAAAAAATCAGGATGAACACCGGCATGCAACTGAACAGCAGCGCGGTCAGGCCGGAGGAAACGTGCACCTCGCCGTAGTTGAGCAGGGTGTAGGGCAGGCTGAAGTAGCACAGGGTGACGAATACCAGGAAGCCCCGGCTGCCCTTGGGAAACATCAGCGGCTCGCGGCGCAGCCAGGCAAAACAGGCGAACAGCGGAAAGGCAATCAGAAAGCGCAGGCCTGCGGCGGTCAGTGGCGGCACGCTTTGCACCGCAATCTTGATGCCCAGCCAGGTGGTGCCCCAACTCAGGCAGACAATCAGGAACAGGGTGCAGGTCACCAGGGTGGCAAGCCAGGGGCGGGGCAGGGCCCGGGTGTCGGATATGACGGTGCTGGTATTCACGCAGGCATTCCTTTCGTGATGAGCAATTGACCTCTATATTGGGCGAGTCATTTGCGGTAATTGAGCCCTTGAGCAACGCTATTGGTGAAAATGATGGCTGTCAAAGTAAGTATTGACACAGTGTCAATGATGCGTTCCGCATTGCAGGAAGGGGTGGGCGCCAAGTACAAGCGACTGGCCGAGACCCTGGAAAAGGCCATTGCCGACGGTACGCTTGCCCCCGGTAGCAAACTGCCGCCCCATCGCCTGCTGGCGGACAAGCTGGGCGTGACCATTGGCACCATCAGCCGCGCGTACGCCGAGCTGGAACGCCTGGGACAGGTGGTGGCACGGGTCGGCGATGGTACTTATGTGCGCCAGGACGGTTTGCAGCGCCAGCGCGACAGCGGCTTTCGCAACGTCGCCGAGGAGCCGGAGGCGCTGTTCGACATGAGCCGCAACACCCATATTCCCGGCCAGGAAAGCCATTTCATCGCTCAGGGCTTGCGGGCATTGGCAGAAGATCCTTTGGGACTGCAGCAAATCGCCCGTTACAGCGCCGAGGCCGGTCTGGCGCGGTATCGCGCCGCGGGTGCGCGCTGGCTGACCCAGGATGGCCTGCAGGCGGATCCCGAGCAGGTGATTTGCGTCAACGGCGCCCAGCACGGCTTGCATGTCGCCTTGCTGGCACTGCTCAAGCCCGGCGATACGCTGGCCACTGAACACCTGACCTATCCGGGCCTGATCAGCACGGCGCGAATGTTGGGCATCAAGCTCCTGGGGTTGCCGATGGACGCACAGGGGCTGTTGCCGGAGGCCCTGGACGAAGCGTGCCGGCAGCACCGCATTTCAGCGCTGTATTGCACCCCGACCCTGCAAAACCCCACGGCTGCGGTGCAGTCCGCTGCGCGGCGCGAGGCCGTGGCGGAGCTCTGTCGCCGGCATAACCTGTTGATTCTGGAGGATGAAACCCACGCCGTGCTGATGGAGCGGCGCCCGGCGCCCCTGGCCCATTTCGCAGCGGAGCGCACGGTGCTGATCAGCAGTCTGAGCAAGGCCGTGGCGTCAGGGCTGCGGGTCGGTTTCCTGCATGCGCCGTCGCCCCTGGTGGGACGTTTGGCCGCAGCGGTACGCGCCACCTGCTGGATGGCCACGCCTTTGCCGCTGGAGCTGGTAGCGGGCTGGATCGACACGGGAGTTGCCGAGCGCCTGCGTCAGCAGCAGATGGCCGAAATCGCCCGGCGCAAGGAGCTGGTCACGGAGGTGTTGCAGGGGCTGGAGTGGCGCAGTCCGGAGGGTTGCCCGCATTTCTGGATCAGGGTTCCGGAGCCGTGGCGTGCCTCTGAAATCGAGGCGGATCTCAAGCATCAGGGATACCTGGTGGCCACTGCCGAAGCCTTTGCCGTGGGCCAGGCGGCGGTGCCGCAATTCGTCCGGGCCAGTGTCTGCAATACCTCCGCGGATGATCGTCGGCTGCAGGACGGCTTTGCCGCGTTGGCCGCGGCCTTGAAGCAGGAGAGCGGGCTGTCCCGCTGGTAGGGCGGTAGGCGAGGGGCAGTGCGGGCCTCGCCGTCGGTCGCGCAGAGGTTACTTGAAGCGCCGTTCCACGCCTTTTTCCACGAGGATCTTGGCCGAGATCTCTTCCACCGAGAAATGGGTGGAATTGATGTGGGGGATGTTTTCGCGGCGGAACAGGTTTTCCACTTCGCGCACTTCGAATTCGCACTGGGCGTAGCTGGAATAGCGACTGTTGGGCTTGCGCTCGTTGCGGATCGCGGTGAGGCGGTCGGGGTCGATGGTCAGGCCGAACAGCTTGTGCTTGTGGGCGCGCAGGGCATTGGGCAGCTGCAGGCGCTCCATGTCTTCCTCGGTCAGCGGGTAGTTGGCCGCGCGGATGCCGAATTGCATGGCCATGTACAGGCAGGTCGGGGTCTTGCCGCAACGCGACACGCCCACCAGGATCAGGTCGGCCTTGTCGTAGTAGTGGGTGCGGGCGCCGTCGTCGTTGTCCAGGGCGAAGTTCACCGCCTCGATCCGCTCCATGTAGTTGGAGTTGTGGCCAATGGAGTGGGATTTGCCGACGGAGTAGGAGGAATGTTCGCTCAGCTCCTGTTCCAGGGGCGCGAGGAAGGTCGAGAAGATGTCGATCATGAAACCATTGGAGGTCGCGAGGATCTCACGAATGTCCTGATTGACGATGGTGTCGAAGATAATCGGGCGATGGCCGTCTTTTTCGGCGGCTATATTGATTTGTTGTACCATGGCCCGCGCTTTTTCCATGCTGTCGATATACGGCCGCGTGAATTTGCTGAAGGTAACGTTTTCGAACTGCGCCAACAGGCTCTGGCCGAGGGTTTCCGCTGTGATGCCGGTACCGTCGGAGATAAAGAAAGCAGATCGTTTCATTTGCGGCTTGGGCCTTAAGCTAGTGACGATTCTTGGATATGATAGGCGCGATTTGTCGGCCGGGAATGGCCCGCATTCTCACTTATTTTCCAGGTCCAGGCCATATAGCGGGCAAACGCTCCCTGGAGCAGCCGGCTTCTGAGCTTTTCCAACACAGTTAGTGGAGAGATCACCTTGGTAGAGTACGTAGTTTCCCTCGATAAGCTCGGCAAACACGATGTTGAGCATGTGGGGGGCAAGAACGCATCCCTGGGCGAGATGATCAGCAACCTCGCAGGTGCGGGCGTATCGGTCCCTGGTGGCTTCGCCACGACAGCTCAGGCTTATCGTGATTTTCTTGAGTTGAGTGGTCTGAACGACCAGATTCATGCGGCGCTCGATGCGCTGGATGTCGATGACGTCAACGCCCTGGCCAAGACCGGAGCGCAGATCCGTCAGTGGATCATGGAGGCCGAGTTCCCCGAGCGCCTCAACACCGAGATCCGTACCGCCTTCGCCGCACTGTCGGCGGGCAATCCCGACATCGCCGTGGCCGTGCGTTCCTCGGCCACTGCCGAAGACTTGCCGGACGCCTCCTTTGCCGGCCAGCAGGAAACCTTCCTCAATATCCGTGGCGTGGACAATGTGATTCGCGCTGCCAAGGAAGTGTTCGCCTCGCTCTTCAACGACCGCGCCATTTCCTACCGCGTGCACCAGGGGTTCGACCACAAGCTGGTGGCCCTGTCTGCCGGTGTGCAGCGCATGGTGCGTTCGGAAACCGGCACTGCCGGCGTGATGTTCACCCTCGACACCGAATCGGGCTTCCGTGACGTGGTCTTCATCACCGGCGCCTATGGTCTGGGTGAAACCGTGGTCCAGGGCGCGGTCAACCCGGACGAATTCTACGTCCACAAGAACACCCTTGAAGCCGGTCGTCCGGCCATCCTGCGCCGCAACCTGGGCAGCAAGGCGATCAAGATGATCTACGGCGACGAAGCCAAGGCTGGTCGCTCGGTGAAAACCGTGGACGTGGACGCCGCCGATCGCGCGCGTTTCTGCCTGACCGATGCTGAAGTCAGCGAGCTGGCCAAGCAGGCGATGATCATCGAGAAGCACTATCAGTGCCCGATGGACATCGAATGGGCCAAGGACGGCGACGACGGCAAGCTGTACATCGTCCAGGCCCGTCCGGAAACCGTGAAGAGCCGTACCCAGGCCAATGTCATGGAGCGCTACCTGCTCAAGGAAACCGGCACCGTGCTGGTGGAAGGCCGTGCCATCGGCCAGCGCATTGGCGCCGGCAAGGTGCGGATCATCAAGGACGTGTCCGAGATGGACAAGGTCCAGGCCGGCGACGTGCTGGTCTCCGACATGACCGACCCGGACTGGGAGCCGGTGATGAAGCGCGCCAGCGCCATCGTCACCAACCGCGGCGGCCGGACCTGCCACGCAGCAATCATCGCTCGCGAGCTGGGCATTCCGGCAGTAGTGGGTTGCGGCAACGCCACCGAGCTGCTGAAAGATGGCCAGGGCGTGACCGTTTCCTGCGCTGAAGGCGACACCGGTTTCATCTTCGAAGGCGAACTGGGCTTCGACATCAAGCAGAACTCGGTGGATGCCATGCCGGAGCTGCCGTTCAAGATCATGATGAACGTCGGCAACCCGGACCGTGCCTTCGACTTCGCCCAGCTGCCGAACGCCGGCGTGGGCCTGGCCCGCCTGGAGTTCATCATCAACCGCATGATCGGCGTGCACCCCAAGGCACTGCTGAACTACGCCGGGCTGCCACAAGAGATCAAGGACAGCGTCGACAAGCGTATTGCCGGCTACCACGATCCTGTGGACTTCTACGTCGACAAGCTGGTTGAAGGCATCAGCACCCTGGCTGCGGCGTTCACACCGAAGAAGGTCATCGTGCGCCTGTCGGACTTCAAGTCCAACGAATACGCCAACCTGATCGGTGGCAAGCTCTACGAGCCGGAAGAAGAGAACCCGATGCTGGGCTTCCGCGGTGCTTCGCGTTACATCAGCGAATCCTTCCGTGACTGCTTCGAGCTCGAATGCCGCGCCCTGAAGCGCGTGCGCAACGAGATGGGCCTGACCAACGTCGAAATCATGGTGCCGTTCGTGCGCACCTTGGGCGAGGCCAGCCAAGTAGTTGATCTGCTGGCTGAAAACGGCCTCAAGCGCGGCGAGAACGGCCTGCGCGTGATCATGATGTGCGAACTGCCGTCCAACGCCATTCTGGCTGACGAGTTCCTGGAGTACTTCGATGGTTTCTCCATCGGCTCCAACGACCTGACCCAACTGACCCTGGGCCTGGACCGTGACTCGGGGATCATCGCCCACCTGTTCGACGAGCGTAATCCTGCGGTCAAGAAGCTGCTGGCCAATGCCATTGCCGCCTGCAACAAGGCTGGCAAGTACATCGGCATCTGCGGCCAGGGGCCTTCGGACCACCCGGACCTGGCCAAGTGGCTGATGGAGCAGGGCATTGAAAGCGTTTCGCTGAACCCGGACTCGGTACTGGAAACCTGGTTCTTCCTGGCTGAAGGTCAGGGCGCGGCGTAATCGGTGAGTGCAGAGCCGGTCGGTCGCAAGGCTGGCTGGCTCTTGAAGATTCAAGCAGGGCGTGCTTCTTCTGGATGCCGCCCTTTTTTGTGCAAGAAGAATATGCAAAGCAGCAGCAACCTATTTCCGGTCGCCTTGATCAGTGCCGAGCGTCGAGGCGACCTCAGCGAAGATGTCTATCGCTTGAAGCCCGGCAACAGTCCCGACCCTTCCGTGGAGTTGGCCGTCACCCGCCTGGGGCTGGCCGATGAGCCTGAAGCCCGGGGGATCCCCGTGGTCCTGCTGCATGGCAGCTTTTCCAATCGACGTTTCTGGTATTCGCCCAAGGGCATCGGGCTGGGGGCCTATCTGGCCCGCGCAGGCTTCGATGTGTGGATTCCTGAAATGCGCGGTCACGGTTTGTCGCGCCGCAATGCCGACTACCGCAAGAACCGTGTCGCCGACTACGCTCGGTACGATTTGCCGGCAATTGCCGCCTTCGTCCGTGAGCAAAGTGCGCAGGTTCCCCATTGGATCGGTCATTCCCTGGGCGGCACTACCCTGGCGGCGGCGTTGGGCGGGCAGTACCTGGGTGATGCGGGCGTGGCTTCGGCGGCGTTTTTCGGTACCCAGATCAGCCGTACCTACTGGCCCTTGAAGATCCCGATGGTGGAGTGGGGTGGGCGCCTGGTGATCAAGCGCTTTGCTCAGTTGTCCGGCTCGCGGCTCAAACGTGGCCCCGAGGACGAGCCCATCGGGCTGGCTCTGGAGAGCATGCGTTGGCATGGATTGTTTGGTCGTTTCGGCGATGCCGATAAGGATTGGTGGGCGGGCCTGGCGCAGGTTACGGTGCCGGCACTGGCAGTCAGTGCCGCAGGGGATCATCAGGATCCGACCTGGGCCTGTCGCAAGTTGTTCGAGCAGTTGGGCAGCGAGCAGAAACAATTTGTCTGCCTGGGACGCGAGCAGGGATTCAGCGGTAATTTCGGTCACGTCGAGATGCTGGTGAGCAAACCGGCGCAGACTGAGGTCTGGCCGCTGGTCGCGTGCTGGCTCAAGGATCAGCAGGCTCCATTGCTGGTTTCTGTTGCCGAACCCGTGGCTGCGGTTTGAGGCGAAGGCTCTGACAAGGGCATTTCGCTCGATAGCGCTTGCGGCTAAGATATGACGCATTGCGCTGTTCTGGTCACATTCAGTTATTGAGTCGGCTTTCCGTTCCGCTGGCCTGGCTGCGAAAATACGGGGCAGGCGGGTTCGCTCATCAGGCCTTGCAGGTTAAACATCTGCGGTCTGGGCGCGTATCTATATAAGGCAGCACCGACACCTTCGATCGTGTTCTTTCTGTTACAGGAGTTTCTCGATGAACCATTACCTCACTCCCGACCTGTGCGACGCCTACCCGGACCTGGTGCAGGTGGTAGAGCCGATGTTCAGCAATTTCGGTGGTCGCGATTCCTTTGGTGGTGAAATCGTCACCATCAAGTGCTTCGAGGACAACTCGCTGGTCAAGGAACAAGTGGAACTCAAGGGGCAGGGCAAGGTGTTGGTGGTGGATGGTGGCGGCTCACTGCGCCGCGCCCTGCTGGGCGACATGCTGGCCGAGAAAGCCGCAAAAAACGGTTGGGAAGGATTGGTGATCTACGGTTGCATCCGTGATGTGGATGTCATCGCCCAGACCGATCTTGGCGTCCAGGCCCTGGCCAGCCACCCGATGAAGACTGACAAGCGCGGCATCGGCGACCTCAATGTGGCGGTTACCTTTGCCGGTGTGACTTTCCGCCCTGGCGAGTATGTCTACGCCGACAACAATGGCGTGATCGTTTCGCCAAGCCCGCTGAAAATGCCTGAATAAACAATCGACCTGACAAGGGATGCGGATGTTCGAGGAAGAAAACGCGCAATGGGGGCTGGTACATGCCCTGGTGCTGGATGGTGAAGGCGGTGCGCGTTCGATTGCCCGGACTGAGCTCGACGACCTGCAACTGCAGGCCCATGAAAGCCTGTGGCTGCATTGGGATCGCAGCCATCCGCAGACCCAGACCTGGTTGCGTCGCTCCAGCGGCCTGAGCGAGTTCAGCTGTGACCTGCTGCTGGAGGAAAACACCCGGCCACGCTTGCTGGCGCTCCCGGACTCGGAGTTGCTGCTGTTTCTGCGGGGTATCAACCTGAACCCGGGGGCCGAGCCGGAAGACATGGTCTCGGTGCGGATCTTTGCCTCTGCCCAGCGGGTGATTTCCTTGCGCCTGCGTCAGTTGCGCGCCACCGATGAGCTGCTGGTGCAGCTTGCCGAGGGCCGAGGGCCGAAGACGTCTGCCGAACTCCTCCTTTATATGGCCGAGTACCTGACCCACAAGGTGCAGAATCTGGTCAGCGACCTCTCGGAAGTGGTCGATGGCGAGGAAGAAAAACTGGATGCCGACGAACGGTATACCCCCGAGCACGGCAGCATTTTGCAGATCCGTCGGCGGGCTGCCGGGCTCAAGCGCTTCCTGGCTCCGCAGCGGGATATCTTCGCCCAGTTGAGCCGGATAAAACTGCCCTGGTTCGCCGTGGATGATGGTGATTACTGGAACGAGTTGCACAACAGTCTGACCCGTTACCTGGAAGAGCTGGAATTGACCCGAGAGCGCGTGGGGCTTGTGCTGGAGGCCGAAGACCGGCGTTTGAGCGTGCGCATGAATCGCACCATGTACCGCTTCGGGATCATTACCGGGATCTTCCTGCCGATGAGTTTTCTCACCGGCCTTTTGGGGATCAACGTTGGCGGCATTCCGTTCTCGGCCAGCCCTTATGGTTTCATCATCGCCTGCCTTTTATTGTTGGCGGTGGCCGTGGGGCAATGGTGGTTGTTTCGTCGTTTGCGCTGGGTGTGATGATGCTTCATGTGACCCGAATAAATCTGATCGCGTCTTTTTCAGACATCACCAGAGGTGCGTATGCACGATCCGTTTGAACAGTCTTTGCGTGACATGCTCAAAGCCTCGCCATCGAGCCGCGATGACGATGCCTGCCTGGGCCGCGTACTGAAAACCGCCAACCGTCAGGTGGGGGCGGGGGATCTGTTCAGCCTTCTGGGCCGCTGGCTGCCGGCGCTGATGATCGCCTTGAATAACGGATCGGCTCATATTGCGCCGGTTTCTCGTCGTAAATCTTCTGCTCGCACTGCTGATAAGGCTGATTGAATATGGAACTGGATCTCTGGACGCAGAGCCTCGTCACGGCGATGACCGCCTTGTGGACCAAGGTGGCGAACTTCATTCCGAACCTGTTCGGCGCGTTGGTGGTGCTGTTGCTGGGCTTCGTGGTGGCCAAGCTGCTCGATACCCTGCTCTCGAAATTGCTGGCCAAGCTGGGCCTGGATCGCCTCATGGGCGGCACCGGCCTGACCAAGTTGCTGTCTCGTGCGGGTTTGCAGGTACCCATCTCGACCCTGATCGGCAAGATCGTCTATTGGTTCGTTTTGCTGATTTTTCTGGTTTCTGCTGCTGAATCCCTTGGCCTTGAGCGAGTTTCGGCTACGCTCGATATGCTTGCGCTGTATTTACCGAAGGTTTTCGGTGCTGCGCTGGTGCTGCTGGTGGGGGTTTTGCTGGCGCAACTGGCCAATGGCCTGGTGCGCGGCGCCGCAGAAGGCGTAGGCCTGGATTACGCCAGCGGCCTGGGGCGAATTGCCCAGGGGCTGGTGATCATCATCAGTATTTCCGTGGCGATCAGTCAGTTGGAGGTTAAAACCGACCTGCTCAACCATGTGATCGTCATTGTATTGATTACCGTTGGTCTGGCTGTTGCACTGGCCATGGGGTTGGGAAGCCGGGAAATTGCCGGGCAGATTCTTGCGGGAATCTATGTGCGTGAGTTGTATCAGGTTGGGCAACAAGTACGTGTTGGTGAGGTCGAAGGCCAGATCGAAGAGATTGGCACGGTTAAAACTACATTGCTGACCGATGAGGGTGAGCTAGTCTCTCTCTCCAATCGGATCCTGCTGGAGCAGCATGTAAGTAGCCGCTAACCCGGCAAACCCTGCTAATGTATGCCGCCGCAAAATGCTCGTCATCGGGCTGCGGCGGACATTGACCTGACTGTCGGCACGACTCGTTTTGAATAAAACCCAATCGCTATCCACGCGCTATGACCCCCGTGAGCTCTCTGATGAGGAGTTGGTTGCGCGCTCGCATACGGAGCTGTTTCACGTAACACGCGCCTATGAAGAGTTGATGCGGCGCTATCAGAGGACCCTATTTAATGTTTGTGCACGTTATCTGGGGAACGATCGGGATGCGGATGATGTCTGTCAGGAAGTGATGTTGAAGGTGCTGTATGGCCTTAAGAACTTTGAGGGTAAATCGAAGTTCAAGACATGGCTATATAGCATCACGTACAACGAATGCATCACGCAGTATCGCAAGGAGCGGCGCAAGCGTCGGTTGATGGACGCTTTAAGTCTTGACCCCCTCGAGGAGGCGTCTGAAGAGAAGGCGCCGAAACCTGAGGAAAAGGGTGGACTTGATCGCTGGTTGGTGCATGTGAACCCGATTGATCGGGAAATTCTGGTGCTACGATTTGTCGCAGAGCTGGAATTTCAAGAGATCGCGGACATCATGCATATGGGGTTGAGTGCTACAAAGATGCGTTACAAACGTGCTCTTGATAAATTGCGTGAGAAATTTGCAGGTATTGCTGAAACTTAGTTCGGCGCAAATATCTCTTACGTCTAGGTGAGTTCTGATAGACTTACCGCCGAGTTGTCCCCCGGTATGTGGGACTGCTTTACAATCACCAGATGGGGATTTAACGGATGAAACTGAAAAACACCTTGGGCATTGCCATTGGTTCTATTGTTGCCGTGACTTCGTTCGGCGTTCTGGCGCAAGGCCAAGGCGCGGTCGAGGGTGAACTGTTTTACAAAAAACAGTACAACGACAGCGTTAATCACGTTGAAGACGGCTTCAACCCAGGCGCATCGATCGGCTACTTCCTGACCGACGATCTGTCGTTGAACGCCACCTACGACAAGACCAACCACACCCGTTCCAACGACGGTACTGGTAACCAGAAAATCAAAGGCGACAACTTCGGCCTGAACGCTCAGTACCACTTTGGTACCGTGGGTGACGCTCTGCGTCCATACGTTTCCGGCGGTGTTGCTCACAAGAGCATGACCAACGTTGAGGCCGACGGCCACAGCGGTCGCGACCAGTCGACTTTCCTGACTGCAGGCGCTGGTGTTAAGTGGTACATCACCGACAACCTGTTCGCCCGTGCTGGCGTTGAAGCTGACTACAAGCTGGACAACGGCAAGTGGGACTACGCTCCTACCATCGGTCTGGGTGTGAACTTCGGTGGCAGCGGCGGCAAAGTCGCTCCAGCTCCAGTAGCACCAGCTCCAGCTCCAGAGCCAGCTCCAGAAGCTCCAGTTGCTGAAGTGGTTCGTGTTGAGCTGGACGTGAAGTTCGACTTCGACAAGTCGGTCGTCAAGCCTAACAGCTACGCTGACATCAAGAACCTCGCTGACTTCATGAAGCAGTACCCACAGACCACCACCGTTGTTGAAGGTCACACTGACTCCGTCGGTCCTGACGCTTACAACCAGAAGCTGTCTGAGCGTCGTGCAAACGCCGTTAAACAAGTTCTGGTTAACCAGTACGGCGTTGGCGCTAACCGCGTTCAATCCGTTGGTTACGGTGAGTCCCGCCCAGTTGCCGACAACGCAACTGAAGCTGGTCGCGCAGTTAACCGTCGCGTAGAAGCCTCGGTAGAAGCTCAAGCTAAGTAATTAGCCTTGTAGCTTGGAAAAACCCGGCCTAGGCCGGGTTTTTCTTTGCCTGCGATTTGCCTTCCTGGCGCGAGAGTCAGGCCAGTTGCACCTGGGTTTCAGAGGTAGGGGCCGTGACCGACGCGGTTGCCGCGACTGCCCCGATAACCAGGATTGCCGGGCTCTTGAGGGCGAAAACCTGGGCGTCGCGTTCCATGTTCGCCAGTACGCTGCGGCATTCGCGCTGCTGCGGCAGCGAGGCGTTTTCAATCATCGCCACCGGCGTATCCGCCGCCAGTGCACCACCGAGCAACTGCTCGGCAATCTCCGCCAGCTTCGCCACGCCCATGTAGATCACCAGGGTCGTTCCGCTGTGTGCCAGCGCCTGCCAGTTCAGTTGGCTGTCGTCCTGCGTATGAGCAGTTACCAGAGTCACGCCTCGAGCAACGCCGCGTAGGGTCAGGGGAATATCACAGCGTGTGGCACCTGCCAGGCCGGCGGTTATGCCGTTTACCAGCTCCACTTCGATGCCCCGTGCCTTGAGCCACTGCGCCTCCTCGCCGCCACGCCCGAAAATGCACGGGTCGCCGCCTTTGAGGCGCACTACGCAGCGGCCCTGTCGGGCGTAGCGCAGCATCAAGCGGTAGATAAAGGCTTGGGGCGTCGAGCGACAACCGCCGCGCTTGCCCACCGGAATCACACGCGCCCCGGGGCAATGCTCCAGCACGGCAGGGTTCACCAGGTCATCGATCAGCACCACATCGGCCTCACCGAGGGCGCGTACGGCCTTGAGGGTCAGCAGCTCCGGGTCTCCGGGGCCAGCGCCTACCAACCAGACTTTTGCATTCATAGGGTTTCCTCACTCCAGGGCGACGACAGGTTGCACGCAAGCCGCGAGCAGGCGCTTGATCTCCGGCACGCAGGAGCCACATTGGCTGCCGCAACCCAGTTGCTGTTTCAGTTGTTCCATATCCAGGCCTTGCGCGATTCCGGCGCAGACCGCGCTGTGGCTGACGTTCCTGCAATTGCACAAGATGCGCTCCTGTTGTCCTCCCAGGCCGCTGGCGTCTGGCGGTGCACTCATCGGCGCCAGCAGCCAGCGCCTTAGTTGTTCATCGGCGCGGCCTTGCTGCCACAGCTCGTGCAGCCAATGCTGTGCCAGGGTTTCCCCGGACAAGCGGATGGCGATAATTCGCCCCTGTTCGATCCGCACTCGCTTGCCGATGGCCCGGCGGAGGTCGTCGTAGGCCAGTACCGGGCCTGTGTCGAGCTGCAATTGCCGGTCGATGGCCTGAAGCAGTGCCGCTTGTGGTGCTTGCGCATGGGCGGCGCGAATCACCAGTGCCGGGCGCTCGCGACCGGTCAGGCTGAGGCTGACATAGGCCAGAGCCTGGCAAAGAGGGCGTAGGGCCCGGAAATGCGCCTGCACATCACCTTCAATCAGCACGAACAGTTGCCAAGGCAGTTGCACCGGTTCCAGGCGCACGCCGCTGTGCTTGAGTTCCGGCTGTTTGGACAAGGGGTCGAAGGCGGGCTGGGTGACGGCATTGACCCCGCCCTTGAGGAAGCGATCGCCGAAGTGCATGGGCAGGAAGGCTTGCCCGGGGCGCACGCTGTCATCGCCGGTCACTGCCACGATTACGCTGCCGCGCCGGCTCTTCAGGTTCACCAGTTCTCCATCTCGCAGGCGTTGGCGCCGCAGTTCGTCCGGATGCAGGCTCAGCAAGGCTTCGCTGACATGGCCGAACAACTGCGCCGCAGTGCCCGTACGGCTCATGCCGTGCCATTGGTCGCGCAGGCGGCCGGTGATCAGGGTCAGGGGGAAGCGTGCGTCCCGCTGCTCCTTGGCTGCTACATAAGGGTCGCTGACAAAACGCGCACGGCCATTGGCGGTGGGAAAGATCCCGTGTACATACAGGCGCTCAGTACCCTGGGTCGCGCCTTCAGGGAAGGGCCATTGTTGTGGGCCGAGGCGGTCGAGCAACTCGTGGCTGAGGCCGCTCAGATCCAGGTTGCGGCCGCGGGTCAGGCCCTTGTACTCATCGAACACCCGGGCGGCGCTATCGAAGGCAAACAGGCTCGGCAGGCCGGGGCGCAGGAATCGCTCCAGGCGTTGAGCAAAATCCACGGTGATCGCCCAATCCGCTCGGGCCTCGCCGGGGGCGGCAACGGCCTGGCGGACATGGGAAACCCGGCGCTCGGAGTTGGTCACCGAGCCTTGTTTTTCGCCCCAACTGGCGGCTGGCAGCAACAGGTCGGCGAATGCCGCGGTTTCGGTGGTGGCAAAGGCTTCCTGCAGAACCACGAAAGGGCAGTTCAGCAGCGCCTCGTGCACTCGGTTCTGGTCCGGCAGGGATTGCGCCGGGTTGGTGCAGGCGATCCACAAGGCCTTGATGCGGCCGCTGCGCATCTGTTCAAACAGCTCCATTGCGCTCAAGCCAGGGCTGGCGGGAAGTTGCTCCACGCCCCAGTAGGCGGCGACTTCGGCGCGGTGTTCCGGGTCGGCAGCCTCGCGGTGTCCAGGCAGCAGGTTGCTCAAGCTGCCGGTTTCGCGCCCACCCATGGCATTGGGCTGACCGGTGAGCGAGAAGGGGCCTGCACCGGGGCGGCCGATTTGCCCGGTGGCCAGGTGCAGGTTGATCAATGCACTGTTTTTCGCGCTGCCGGCGCTGGATTGGTTCAGGCCCATGCACCACAGGGACAGAAAACTTGGCGCACTGCCCACCCACTGGGCGCATTCCTGCAATTGCTCGAGGCTGATGCCGCACAGCTGGGCCACCATCGGCGGGGTGTAGTCGCGGACCAGCGCCTTGAGCTGCACCAGGCCCTCGGTGTGTTGCTGGATGAAATCCCGGTCGATCCAGTCCTCCCACAGCAGCAGGTGAAGGATGCCGTGAAATAAAGCGACATCTGTGCCGGGCAAGATCGCCAGGTGCAGGTCAGCCAGGTCGCAAGTGTCGGTACGACGCGGGTCGATCACTATGACTTTCATCTGTGGGCGTTGGCTTTTGGCCTGTTCCAGGCGACGAAACAACACCGGATGGGCGTAGGCCATGTTGCTACCGACGATCATCACGCAGTCGCTTTGCTCCAGATCCTCATAGCTGCACGGCGGCGCGTCGGCCCCCAGGCTGCGCTTGTAGCCCACCACCGCCGAAGACATGCACAGCCGGGAATTGCTGTCGATGTTGTTGGTGCCCACCAGGGCCCGGGCCAGTTTGTTGAAGGCGTAGTAGTCCTCGGTCAGCAGTTGCCCGGAAATATAGAACGCCACGCTGTCCGGGCCGTGCCCGGCGATGGCCTGGGCGAACACCCCGGCGGCATGTTCCAGGGCGCTGTCCCAGTCGCAGCGGTTGCGGGCCAGGGCCTTGCCCAGGCGCAGTTCCGGGTACAGCGCGCGGGCCGCGTGGTCGCCGGTCAGGTGCAGGCTGGCGCCCTTGCTGCACAGTTTGCCGAAGTTGGCCGGGTGCGTCGGGTCGCCACTGACCCCGAGAATATGCCGGCCGTCATGCTCGATCAGTACCCCGCAGCCGACCCCGCAGTAGCAGCAGGTCGAGGCCGTGCTCTGGCGCTCCATTACCCGGCATCCTGCAGGGCCAGCAGCACCCGGCCGCTTTCCACTCGGGCCAGATGCTGGTGGGCGCAGCCGTGGTCTGGGGCCTGGGCCTGGCCCGATTCCAGGTCGATCTGCCAGTTGTGCAGCGGGCAGGCCACGCGCTTGCCGTAGATCAACCCCTGGGACAGGGGGCCGCCTTTGTGCGGGCAGCGATCGTCGAGAGCGAAGACTTGATCATCGCTGGTACGAAAAATCGCGATATCGCCCTTGGGGCCCTTGATGATGCGCGAGCCCAGGGTATTGATCTCTTCCAGGGCGCAGATATCCAGCCAGTTCATGCCGGCACCTCCAGTTGTTTTACGGGGATCGACTCGAACTCTTTTTTCAGCTGCGGCTCGGCCAGGCGCTGTTGCCATGGGTCCTGCTCGAAGGACAGGGAAAACTGCAGGCGCTCGTTCAACGCCTTGCGCCGCTGCGGGTCTTCCAGCACGGCCTTTTTCACGTGTTCCATGCCGACCCGTTGCAGGTAGTGCACGGTGCGTTCGAGGTAGAAGGCTTCTTCGCGGTACAGCTGGAGGAAGGCGCCGTTGTATTCGCGCACTTCTTCGGCGGTCTTGAGCTTGACGAAAAACTCCGCCACCTCGGTCTTGATCCCGCCGTTGCCGCCGATGTACATCTCCCAGCCCGAATCGACGCCGATGATGCCCACGTCCTTGATCCCGGCTTCCGAGCAGTTGCGCGGGCAACCGGAGACCGCCAGCTTGACCTTGTGCGGCGACCACATGTTGAACAGGTCGTGTTCCAGCTCGATTCCCAGCTGGGTGGAGTTCTGCGTGCCGAAGCGGCAGAACTCGCTGCCGACGCAGGTCTTCACGGTGCGGATGGATTTGCCGTAGGCGTGGCCGGACGGCATGTCCAGGTCTTTCCAGACTCCGGGCAAGTCTTCCTTGCGGATGCCCAGCAGGTCGATGCGCTGGCCGCCGGTGACCTTGACCATGGGCACCTGGTACTTGTCGGCGACATCGGCGATGCGTCGCAGCTCGGACGGATTGGTCACGCCGCCCCACATCCGCGGCACCACCGAGTAGGTCCCGTCTTTCTGGATGTTGGCGTGGGCCCGTTCGTTGATCAGCCGCGATTGCGGATCGTCCCGGGCTTCCCCCGGCCAGGTGGAGATCAGGTAGTAGTTCAGCGCCGGACGGCAAGTGGCACAGCCGTTAGGGGTGCGCCAGTTGAGGTAGCTCATGGTGCCGGCGATGGTCAGCAGGTGCTGGTCGCGGATCGCCTGGCGGATCTGCCCGTGGTTCAGGTCGCTGCAGGCGCAGATGGCTTTTTCGCTTTTCGGCTTGACGTCCGCCGCGCCGCCCACGGTATTGATCAGGATCTGTTCCACCAGCCCGGCACAGGAGCCGCAGGAGCTGGCGGCCTTGGTGTGCTTCTTGACCTCGTCGACGCTGAACAGCCCCTGTTCCTGAATGGCCTTGACGATGGTGCCCTTGCACACCCCATTGCAGCCACAGACCTCGGCAGTGTCGGCCATGCTCATGGCCTTGTCCTGGCCCTGATGGCCGACGTCGCCCAACGCGTTCTCACCGAACATCAGGTGGTCGCGGATCTCGCCGATGGCCTGCTGCTCGCGGATCTGCCGGAAGTACCAGCCGCCATCCGCGGTGTCGCCATACAGGCAGGCGCCGACCAGCACGTCGTCCTTGATCACCAGCTTCTTGTAGACCCCGCCAATGGGGTCGGCGAGGGTGATGGTTTCGGTACCGTCGCCACCCATGAAATCCCCGGCGGAAAACAGATCGATGCCAGTGACCTTCAACTTGGTGGACGTCACCGAGCCCTGGTAGCGGGCGAAGCCCAGTTGGGCCAGGTGGTTGGCGCAGACCTTGGCCTGTTCGAACAACGGCGCCACCAGGCCGTAGGCGATACCGCGGTGGTTGGCGCACTCGCCGATGGCGTAGATGCGCGGGTCAAAGGTTTGCAGGGTGTCGTTGACCAGTATCCCGCGGTTGCAGGGCAGGCCGGCCCGTTCCGCCAGCTCGGTGTTGGGGCGGATGCCGGCGGCCATCACCACCAGATCGGCGGGGATGATCTCGCCATTCTTGAACTGCACCGACCCGACCCGACCATTGCCGGCATCGATCAGGGCCTGGGTCTGTTCGCACAGGCGGAACTTCAGGCCGCGGCTTTCCAGGGCGCTTTGCAGCAACTGGCCGCTGGTCTGGTCCAGTTGTCGTTCCAGCAGCCATTCGCCGATATGCACCACGGTCACATCCATGCCGCGCAGCTTGAGGCCGTTGGCGGCCTCCAGCCCCAGCAGGCCGCCGCCGATCACCACCGCATGCGTGTGAGTCTTGGCCGTGTCGATCATCGCCTGGGTGTCGGCAATGTCGCGATAGCCGATCACCCCCTGCAGGTCCTTGCCGGGAATCGGCAGGATAAAGGGCGTGGAGCCGGTGGCGATCAGCAGACGGTCATACTCGGCTTCGCTGCCGTCCTCGGCGATCACCCGGCGCCTGATCCGGTCGATCTCTACCACCTTGCGGTTGAGCAGCAGCTTGATGTGGTGGTCCAGGTACCAGTCCAGGTCGTTGAGGACGATGTCCTCGAACGTCTGTTCACCGGCCAGCACCGGCGACAGCAGGATGCGGTTGTAGTTGGTGTGGGGTTCGGCGCCGAAGACCGTGATGTCGTACAGCTCATCGCTCAGCTTGAGCAGTTCTTCCAGGGTGCGGACCCCGGCCATGCCGTTGCCGATCATCACCAGTTTGAGTCTTTTCATGGGCTTCTCCGGAGCTCAGGCAGGGTCAGTGACGCCTGGCTCGACAAAATGCGCGCAAACAAAAAAGGCGTCCCGTCAGTGGCCTGACGAGGACGCCTTTGTCCGATCCCGTTCTCTCGGGAAGCCTGCCTTCGTCGTTGAAGGCCGGGCTTTATGTCTGTTGCCTGACGCAATGCAGCGCCTGTGCCAAGTGGCCGAGGTGCTGGTTTTATTGAGCTTTGATGAAGGTTCTGTGCGTGCTGATCTCGGCTGTTGCACTGAATTGAGACGCTATGCCCTGTTTCGGCTCTTTGTGGCAGATCGGGTCGCGTTTGGATCAACGGCTCCTAGGGACGCAGGGGCCTGAGGTTTGTCGGGAGTTTGAGGGGCAAGGCCACCCACCCGATGGCCTCAGTGATGCAGCAGTGACAGCAACAAGATCAGGTTGAGCAGCAAGGCGAGCAGGGCGATGCCGCGCCAGACTTTCAGCGGTTCGCGTTCCAGTAATGGCCGCGATCTGGTGCTCAAGCTGCGGCGTTCGCCCTGTTCCAGCGCCAGCAGCCATTCTTCGGCAGTTTCGTAGCGCTGTGCCGGATCGGCATTCACCCCGCGCTCCAGGTTTTGTGCCAACCATTCCGGCAGGTCCGGGCGGTAGCGGCCGGGGTTCGTCGCTGCGCCGAAACGCGGGCGCTGGAAGGCTTCGATCTCGCCGTGGGGGTAGTGCCCGGTCAGCAGGTAGTACAGGCTGACGCCTACCGCATAGAGGTCCTGTTGCGGGCCGGGAGGTTCACCGTCGAAGGCTTCCGGGGCGATAAAGCTCGGGGTGCCGGGTAGCAGGTGTGCCGGGTCCGCCGAGAGGCCGGGGCAGTACGCCAGGCCGAAATCCAGTACCCGCAGTTCGCCATCGTCCCCCAGCAGCAGGTTGTCCGGTTTGATATCCCGGTGCAGGATCTGCCGCCGGTGCAGCAGACCGATTGCCCGTAGCAGATGCTCGGCCAGGGGCTGCCACTGGGCCAGGGGCAAGAGGCCGTTCTGGCGAAGCAGTTGTGCCAGGGTGCGGCCCGGGTATTCGCGCATCAGGTAGTACAGGTGCTGGCGTGAAGTTGCGCGGTGTACCTGGGGAAAGTGACGCCCGGCAACGCGGCGCAGCAGCCATTCTTCGCATAGCAGTCCCTGGCAGGCCGTCTGGTCGTTGTGCAGGGCCGGGGGCAAGGTCTTCAGCAGCCAGGTTTGTTGCTGTTCGTCGTGTACCCGATACAGCAAGGCCTGCTGGCTGTGGCTGAGCAATGCCTCGACTTGCCAGCCCTCGAAGCGCTGGCCGGGTTTCAGCGGCGGCGGCAGGGGCAATTGCTGCAGCTGCAGCAGGGCGTCACCGAGGCTGCTTTCGCCGAGCTCATCGACTCGCACCAGCAGCGCGCTGGCGTTGTCCTGGCTGCCTGCCAGGTGGGCGGCGCGGACCAGGGTCTGTACAGCGCTGTCCGGGTCCGTCTGGTCACGCAGAATGGCAGCGATGGCGCTGTCGCCCAGGGTGGCCCAGACTCCATCGCTGAGCATCAGGAAGCTTTCGCCCTGGCGCAGTTCGCCGTCGAGGAAGTCCAGCACCAGATGTTGGTCCAGGCCCAGGGCACGCTTGAGCACATGCTGCATGCCCGGTTGCTCCCAGACGTGGTCCTGGCTGATGCGTTGCAACTGCTGCCGGTGCCAGCGGTAGACCCGGCAGTCGCCGACATGGGCCAGGGTGAAGCGCCGGCCCCGCAACACCAAAGCGCTGAGGGTGGTGAGCAGTGGCTGGCCGCCGCCGTTGGCCTGGAGCCAACGATTCTGGGCGACCAGCAGGCGTTCCAGGGCTTGGGCCACAGCCCAGGTTTGCGGGGTGGCGTAGTAGTCCAGGGCCAGGGCCTGCACGCTTGAACGGGCGGCGAGGCCGCCGTCGGCGCACTGGCTCACACCGTCGGCGATGGCGAACAACAGGCCTTTGCTTGCGGCCAGGTCCGGCGCCGGGGTGACCCGGCGCAGGGCGTCCTGATTTTCCGCCCGCGGTCCGGTGGCGCTGGCCTCGGCGTGGCTCAATTGCAGGCCCATGACGCCCTCAGACCCGCGCCGCAGTCACGGCGGCGGAGCCCCAGGTGGTTCTCCAGCGGCGCTTGACCCCGTGCAGGCCGAACCAGGCCAGGACCCCGAGACTGGCGAACAGCCACAGCGCCAGTTGATAGCTGCCGGTGCTCTGCTTGATCGCACCCATGCCCGCCGCCAGGGCAAAACCGCCGATGCCGCCGGCCATGCCGATCAGCCCGGTCATGACCCCTATTTCCCGGCGAAAGCGCTGCGGCACCAGTTGGAATACCGCGCCATTGCCTGCGCCGAGACCGAGCATGGTGCAGACGAACAGCACCAGCGCCGCATAGGAACTGGGCAGGTTGAAGCCCACGGCGGCGATGCACACCACCGCCACGCTATACATGCCGAGCAAGGTGCGAATACCGCCGAAACGGTCGGCCAGGGCGCCGCCCAGAGGGCGCATCAGGCTGCCGCCGAAGACGCAGGCGGCGGTGTAGTAGCCTGCGGAGATCGGGCTCAGACCGTACTGGTCGTTGAAGTAGCCAGGCAGGGCGCTGGCCAGGCCGATGAAGCCGCCGAAGGTCACGCTGTAGAAGAACATGAACCACCAGCTGTCACGATCACCCAGGGCCTTGAAGTAGTCGGCCATGGACTTGGCCTGGGGCCGTTGGGGGGCGTTCTTGGCGAGCCAGGCGAACAGCGCCAGGGTCACCAGCAGGGGAATCAGGGCGAGGCCGAACACATTGCTCCAGCCATAGGCCGCTGCCAGTACCGGTGCCAGCAGGGCGGCGAACACCGTGCCGGAGTTGCCGGCGCCGGCGATGCCCATGGCCTTTCCCTGGTGCTGCGGCGGGTACCACTGCGAGGCCAGGGGCAGGGCCACGGCGAAGGAAGCCCCGGCCATGCCGAGGCATACCCCCAGCAGCAGCGCCTGCTCATAGCTGTGGATGCCCAGCTTCCAGGCCATGAACAGCGCGCCGATGACGATCACCTGGCCGATCAGGCCGGCGGTCTTGGGTGACAGGCGATCGGCCAGCAGGCCCATGATGAAGCGCAGCACTGCGCCGGCGAGGATCGGCGTGGCCACCATCAGTCCGCGTTGCTGAGTGCTCAGGTGCAAGTCGGCGGCGATCTGCACCGCCAGGGGGCCCAGCAGGTACCAGACCATGAAGCTCAGGTCGAAATACAGAAAGGCCGCGAACAGGGTCGGGGTGTGGCCGGATTTCCAGAAGCTTGAATTCATCGCGCACCTCAGCTGATAAGAGTCGTTGGAGTCGTCATGAGCTTGCAGGTGGAGCGCCGCCACGGCCGCGCCACCGACCCCGGTCAGTGGGGCCAAAACGAAAAAACGTCGGCACCCGGCTCGTTGAGGGCGAGCAGGGCGCGCGACGTCTTTGTCGTAGGTGGGGCAACCGCCGTTGGTTACCGGTGTGGATCTGATAGCAAGAGCCGCGCCAACCTGCGGCCGATGCTGGCTCGCATGGGCAGGTTCGCTGTAGGCGCTGGCTTGCCAGCGAAGGCACCCTCAAGACTGGCACAAGGTTCAGAGGCCTATTCGCCGGCAAGCCGGCTCCTACGGGGCGCAGGTCAGCCCAGCAGTTCCTGCATGGCGATGATCTGTTCCGCGACCTGGATCAGCTTCTGCTGTTTGCTCATGGCCTGGCGACGCATCAGGGTGTAGGCCTGTTCTTCGTCGCAGTCCTTCATCTTCATCAACAGGCCCTTGGCCAGTTCGATGCGCTTGCGCTCGGCCAGTTGCTGGTCCCGGGCCTGGAGTTGCGCGCGCAGGGCCTGGTCGCTTTCAAAGCGCGCCATGGCCACGTCGAGGATAGGCTGCAGGCGCTGGACCTGGATGCCCTCGACGATGTAGGCGCTGACCCCGGACTTGATCGCCTGGCGCATTACCCCCGGATCGTGTTCATCGGTGAACATCACGATGGGCCGGGGTTGATCGCGGCTGACCAGCACCACTTGCTCCATGACATCGCGGCTGGGTGACTCGGTATCGATCAGGATCACGTCCGGACGCACCGTTTCGACGCGGCCCGGCAGGTCGATGGTCAGGCCGGATTCGTCAATCACCTCGAAACCGGCTTCGCTGAGGGCGGCCTTGAGCCTTCCGACTTTTTTCGCTGTGTCGTTGATCAGCAGGATACGCAGCATGGTCGCGGGCTCCGATCAGCGCTGGGCAACAAGGGGAGGGGTGCCGTTCATCGCATGCAGGCGGAAGCTGCGGGCATAGGCGGCAGGCTCAGAGCCGTCCCACACCTTGCCATCGATCAACTGGCTGCTGCGCATGTCCTGGCCCCAGGCGGCGATGCCCAGCGCGGTGGCGGCTTCGCGGTACAGCTCCAGCTGCTGCACGTGGCGAGCGACGCCCAGGTAATCCGGGTCTTCCCGCAGCAGGCCCCAGCGGCGGAACTGGGTCATGAACCACATGCCGTCGGACAGGTAGGGCAGGTTGACGGCGCCATGATGGTGAAAACGCAGGGCGTGGGGGTCCTGCCAGCGATTGCCCAGGCCGTCGGCGTAATCCCCCAGCAGCCGCGGCTCGATGCAGTCCAGCGGTGCATTCAGGTAATCGGCAGCGCTCAGCAACTGGGCGGTGCTGCGGCGGTTTTCCGGGCTTTGCTCGATAAAGCGGCTGGCTTCGAGAATCGCCATCACCAGGACCCGGGCGGTGTTCGGGTATTGCTCGACGAAGGCGCGGGTGCAGCCGAGGACTTTTTCCGGGTGATCCGGCCAGATCGCCTGGCTGGTGGCCAGGGTGAAACCCTGATCCTGCTGCACTGCACTGGCGCTCCAGGGTTCGCCGACGCAGAACCCATCGATGCGCCCGGCCTGCAGATGAGCCACCATCTGCGGTGGCGGCACCACTACGCTGTCGACATCCTGCAGCGGGTGGATACCCTGGCTGGCCAGCCAGTAGTACAGCCACATGGCGTGGGTACCGGTGGGGAAGGTCTGGGCGAAGGTCAGTCGTGCCCGGCTTTGGTGCACATGGCGGTCCAATGTCTCAGGGCTGGTCACCTTGAGGTTCTGCAGCTCCCGGGATAGGTTGATGCTCTGGCCATTCTGGTTCAGACCCATGAGCACTGCCATGTCGCAGGGGTTGGTGCCGCCGATACCCAGGTGTACCGCGTAGATCAGTCCATACAGGCTGTGGGCGGCGTCCAGTTCGCCGCTCACCAGCTTGTCCCGCAGCCCGGCCCAGGAGCTCTGGCGCTTTAGGTTCAGAGTCAGCCCGTAGGGCTGGGCAAAGCCCTGGGTGGCGGCGACCACCACTGAGGCGCAATCGGTCAGGGCCATGAAGCCCAGGTCGATGGCGGACTTTTCCGGGGCATCACTGCCGTTGACCCAGGCCAGCGGGGTGTTGGGGAGATCGGTCATGACGTGGCACCTTGCATAAAAAAGCGTCGTACCCGCCGACCGGGTGAGGCCGGGGCGGGTGACGACGCCATTGTCCTGGGACCTCAGCCGCCCTTGGCCGAGGTCTGCATGCACATGAGAGTGCAAGGCATATGCCAGCCCGGCGGGGATTTCACTTCGCGCCTCGCCTGCAAGCCCCGGGGCCGGCTATAATCGGCGCCCTATTTCGCCGCCAACCGAGTTCATCCCGCCCATGTATACCCTGGCCCGCCAGCTGTTGTTCAAACTCTCCCCGGAAACCTCCCACGATCTGTCCCTGGACCTGATCGGCGCGGGCGGGCGTTTGGGCCTTAACGGGCTGTTGTGCAAGGCCCCGGCGCAGATGCCGGTCAAGGTCATGGGCCTGGAGTTTGCGAACCCGGTAGGGCTGGCTGCGGGCCTGGACAAGAACGGCGCAGCCATCGACGGCTTCGCCCAATTGGGGTTTGGTTTTGTCGAGATCGGCACCGTCACCCCACGCCCGCAACCGGGCAACCCCAAGCCGCGGATCTTCCGCCTGCCCCAGGCCGAGGCCATCATCAACCGCATGGGCTTCAACAACCTGGGGGTCGACAACCTGCTGGCACGGGTCGCGGCCTCGCAATACAAAGGCGTGCTGGGGATCAATATCGGCAAGAACTTCGACACCCCGGTGGAGAGGGCGGTGGATGATTACCTGATCTGCCTGGACAAGGTCTATGCCCACGCCAGCTATGTCACGGTCAACGTCAGCTCGCCCAATACCCCGGGCCTGCGCAGCCTGCAATTTGGCGAGTCGCTCAAGCAACTGCTGGCGGCCTTGAGCCAGCGCCAACAGGAACTGACTGCGATCCACGGCAAGCGTGTACCGCTGGCCATCAAGATCGCTCCGGACATGAGCGACGAGGAAACCGTGGAAGTGGCCCGCGCTCTGCTTGAAACCGGCATGGATGCAGTGATCGCCACCAACACCACTTTGAGCCGTGAAGGTGTCGAAGGCCTGGAGCACGGCGCCGAGGCCGGCGGCCTGTCCGGCGCACCGGTACGGGAAAAGAGCACCCACACGGTCAAGGTACTGGCTGCTGAACTGGCCGGCCGTTTGCCGATCATCGCCGTGGGCGGCATCACCGAAGGCAAGCACGCGGCTGAGAAGATCGCTGCGGGCGCCAGCCTGGTGCAGCTGTATTCGGGGTTCATCTACAAGGGGCCGGCGCTGATTCGCGAGTCGGTGGATGCCATCGCGGCCATGGGCTGAGAGGGAAGGACAGCACGCGGGCATAAAAAAGGGCTCCTCGAAGGAGCCCCTGGGCCGAAGCCCGCCGCCCGGATGGGGCGTGCGTGGTTAAGTCGTCATCTATTCAAGTTTTAGGTGTCGGAATGTGCCCTGATCAGCCGACAGCGCGAAGTTCGTTGAGTCTGTGGATGCCCGCAGTGCCTGTCATACCGTCCCAGTTGTCGCCGCGTCCTTCTCGCCAGCCGTTAATCCAGGCTTGGCGTACCGACGGTAGAGTAAATGGGCAAAGCTCACGGGACTTGCCATTAACGCCATACTGATATCCGCGTAAAAACGCTTTTTCCAACGGATCACGCTTTAGTCTTCTCATAGGGTGTTTCCCTCACTTGTTGACTGCTTTATGTCCCGTCGACCTTCGTTGAGGTCGGGCAGATTGCTTCTGCCGTTGGTGCTCGCTGCCGGCGTCGCGAGCCTTGATGTTGACGCCGTTGCGGCGCCAACCTGTGTTGAGTTCTAACCAATAGGTCACAGCAAGTGAATGATCGTTTTGTCATAAGGACGTAACGATAATGCTGTCCAGGCCATAAGCCTGGGGCGGTTTTGTATCGTGCCTGTCACGCAAAGCCCCCTGTGATCAGCCTCTCACTAGATGATGAGGTTAATGCTTTAGTGAGAATGTCGAACGGTTGCACTCAACTACTATTCGACGAAGGGTCGACTTATGTCATTTTGTTGCCCTGACTTTTTATCTGTCCCGGCCTCTAAGCTCTTTTGCCCTGCAAGAAAGCCAGCCTGCCGGGGTGGGACGGCGCAGTTTCGCGCCACACGAGCGCTCTTGAAGAAAAGCGCTTGATTGAAAACCGAACGGGCGATGCGTTGCCCGTTCACTTATTGCTAAAGGCCCTGGTATTCCCATGTCGGATCGTTACGAAATCTTCCTCACCTGTCCCAAAGGCCTTGAAGGCCTGCTGATCGAGGAAGCCGTCGGGCTTGGCCTTGAGCAAGCGCGTGAGCACACTTCTGCCGTGCGCGGCATGGCCGACATGGAGACGGCCTATCGCCTGTGCTTGTGGTCGCGCCTGGCCAACCGGGTGCTGCTGGTGCTCAAGCGCTTCCCGATGAAGGACGCCGAGGATCTCTACCACGGCGTGCTGGATGTCGACTGGCAGGACCACATGCTGGCCGACGGCACCCTGGCCGTGGAGTTCAGCGGCCATGGCTCGGGCATCGACAACACCCACTTCGGCGCCCTGAAGGTCAAGGACGCCATTGTCGACAAGCTGCGCACTCCGACCGGCGAGCGCCCTTCGGTGGACAAGCTCAACCCCGACCTGCGCATCCACCTGCGCCTGGACCGCGGCGAAGCCATCCTCTCCCTGGACCTCTCCGGCCACAGCCTGCACCAGCGCGGCTACCGCCTGCAGCAAGGCGCCGCGCCGCTCAAGGAAAACCTGGCGGCGGCGATCCTGATCCGTTCCGGCTGGCCGCGCATCGCTGCCGAAGGCGGCGCCCTGGCCGACCCGATGTGTGGCGTGGGCACCTTCCTGGTGGAGGCGGCGATGATTGCCGCGGACATCGCCCCCAATCTCAAGCGTGAACAATGGGGCTTCACCGCCTGGCTCGGCCACGTGCCGGCGCTGTGGCGCAAGCTGCACGACGAAGCGCTGGCCCGGGCCCAGGCCGGCCTGGCCAAGCCACCGCTGTGGATCCGCGGCTACGAAGCCGACCCGCGTCTGATCCAGCCCGGCCGCAACAACGTAGAGCGCGCCGGCCTGAGCGAGTGGATCAAGATCTACCAGGGCGAAGTGGGCACCTTCGAGCCGCGCCCGGACCAGAACCAGAAAGGCCTGGTGATCTGCAACCCACCCTACGGCGAGCGCCTGGGTGACGAAGCCAGCCTGCTGTACCTCTATCAGAACCTCGGCGAGCGCCTGCGCCAGGCCTGCCTGAACTGGGAAGCGGCGGTGTTCACCGGCGCCCCGGACCTGGGCAAGCGCATGGGCATCCGCAGCCATAAACAGTACTCGTTCTGGAACGGCGCCTTGCCCTGCAAGCTGCTGCTGATCAAGGTCCTGCCGGATCAGTTCGTCACCGGCGAGCGCCGCACCGCCGAGCAGCGCCAGGTGGAACGCGAGCAGGCCCAGGCCGCCGCGGACGAAGCACCCGTGCGCCAGTACAACAAGAATGGCAACCCGATCAAGCCGGCCCCGGCTCCTGCTCCCGTGGTCGAACAGGCGCGCCTGAGCGAGGGCGGGCAGATGTTCGCCAACCGCCTGCAAAAGAACCTCAAGCAACTGGGCAAGTGGGCCAAGCGCGAGGGCATCGAGTGCTACCGTGTCTACGATGCCGACATGCCGGAATACTCCCTGGCCATCGACCTCTACCAGGATTGGGTGCACGTGCAGGAGTACGCGGCGCCCAAATCGGTGGACCCAGAAAAGGCCCAGGCACGTCTGTTCGATGCCCTGGCGGCGATTCCCCAGGCGTTGAATGTCGACAAGAGCCGGGTGGTGATCAAGCGTCGCGAGCGCCAGAGCGGCACCAAGCAGTACGAGCGCCAGAGTGCTCAGGGCCAGTTCACCGAAGTTCGTGAAGGCGGGATCAAGCTGCTGGTGAACCTTACCGACTACCTGGATACCGGGCTGTTTCTCGATCACCGGCCGATGCGCATGCGTATTCAGCAAGAGGCGGCGGGCAAGCGTTTCCTCAACCTGTTCTGCTATACCGCCACCGCCAGTGTGCACGCGGCCAAGGGCGGCGCGCGCAGCACCACCAGCGTCGACCTGTCGAAAACCTATCTGGACTGGGCACGCCGCAATTTCTCGCTCAACGGTTTCTCCGACAAGAACCGCCTGGAGCAGGGCGATGTGATGGCCTGGCTGGACAGCTGCCGTGACGAGTTCGACTTGATCTTCATCGACCCGCCGACCTTCTCCAACTCCAAGCGCATGGAAGGGGTGTTCGACGTGCAGCGTGACCAGGTGCAGTTGCTGGACCTGGCCATGGCACGCCTGGCGCCGGGGGGCGTGCTGTATTTCTCCAACAACTTCCGCAAGTTCCAGCTGGATGAAAACCTCGCCGCGCGCTACCAGATCGAGGAAATCACGGCGAAAACCATCGATCCGGATTTCGCCCGCAACGGCAAAATCCACCGTGCCTGGAAAGTCACCGCACGCTGATGGCCGGATATGTCCCCGAGGCCTGTTTTTTCAGGTTTCGGGGGCTGTTTAGCGCTGGTCAAATTAGTGGCTAATAGCTATAACTCACACTTGGTCCGGATGATGCCCAAACTCGCTGGCGTGATGAGTTCTGCTTATGCCTCTGCATGTTGTACGCCCGAAAATCCTGGGTTTCATAAGTGAAGAGGTATCTGCCTGGCTGGTGGCGGTGCTGGTCCTGGTTGCGGGCGGCATCCTCACCGGGCTCTTGGCCTGGTCCACCTACAGCCTGAACAAGCAGCAGGTGCGCCAGCGCTTCCAGTTGCTGGCCGGCGAACGCTACAGCCGCATCGAAGAACGCTTTCAAGACCAGGAACAACGCCTGGACGGCTTGCGGCGCTTCTTTGTCAATTCCGACCTGGTGACCCGCCAGGATTTCGATGGCTACGCCAAACCCTTGTTACGCCGCACCCAGGCCTATGCCTGGGCGCCTCTGGTGAGCCGCGCCCAGCGCCCGGGGTTCGAGCAGTCGATTCGCGATCAGGGGCTGCCGGGTTTTTCCATTTTGCAGTTGAATGCCACGGGCCAGATGGAGCCGGCCGGCGAGCACGATGACTACGCGCCGGTGCTGTACAGCCAGACCCAGAGCCCCCTGGGGTCGCCCCTGGGTTACGACCTCCTGGCTCAACCCCTGCGCCGAGCCACCCTGGAACGTGCTCGGGAACTCAATGGCCTGGCGGTCTCTCCGCCTTTGCAACTGGTGGCCGTGGACCAGGCCTATGCGCGAGGGGTGCTGCTGGCGGCGCCGGTCAGGCGCGCGCAGGATGCTTCCGGCCCCCAGGACCGGCCCTACGGTTATGTTCTGGCGATCATCAGCCTGCGGCAACTGGTGGCGGACGGCCTGCCGGTTCCTGCCAGCGATAACCTGTCGGTGCGGATTCTCGACCTGTCCACCGAGGGCCAGCACGAGGTGCTCTACGAGTCGAACAACCCGCCCATCAGCAGCGGCCTGACCGCCAGCCGCCTGCTGCGCCTGGCGGACCGGGACTATCAAGTGGACATCCGCCCCAGCGCGGCCTTCCTGCACGCCAACCATTCAGCCCTGGGTAGCCTGGCGATTCTTGGCGGCATGCTCAGCCTGCTGCTCAGCGCCTTGCTCTACGTCCTGGTCAGCCAGCGTCAGCGGGCTCTGGCCCTGGTGGAGCAGCGCACCGAGGAGCTGCGTAGCAGCGAGCAAGCGTTGCGCGGCACCCACAGCCAGTTGCGCTGCGTGCTCAATGCCGCCACTCAGGTAGCGATCATTGCCACCGACCTGCGCGGAGTGATCAGCACTTTCAATGCCGGGGCCGAGCAGATGCTTGGCTACAGCAGCAGTGAGGCGGTGGGGCACCTGACCCTGGAAAGCCTGCACCTGCCCGAAGAGCTGGAAAGCTGGGCCCAGAGCCTCACCCAGCGTTACGGCAAAGCCATCCCGGTGTCCCAGGCGATGCTGGTGGAAGAGGGCATGGCCGGCGGGCATGAGGCCCGGGAATGGACCCTGGTGCGGCGTGACGGCAGCCATCTGCAAGTCAACATGCTGGCCACCCCGGTGCTCGACGACCAGGGGTTGTGGATCGGCCATCTGGCCATCTGCATCGATATCACCGAACGCAAGCGCGTGCATGAAGCCCTGGCCGCCCGTGACCGCTTGCTGCAGCGGCTCAGCGCCCACGTGCCCGGCGGGATCTATCAGTTCAAGCTGGACGCCGACGGGCATACCAGTTTTCCCTATGCCAGCGATGGCCTGCGCGAGATCTACGAGATCGAGCCGCAACTGCTGCAGCAGGATGCCGAGGCGGCATTCGAGCGCATCCATCCTGAGGATGTGGAGCGGGTGCGTGAGTCGATCCGGGTTTCGGCGCAGCAGCTCAGTCCCTGGCGCGAGGAGTACCGGGTCTGCCTGCCGCAGCGGGGGGTGCGCTGGATGCGCGGCGCAGCGAGCCCGGAAAGCCTGCGGGGCGGCGGTGTGCTCTGGCACGGCTATATATCGGATATCTCCGATCTCAAGCGGGTCGAGGAGGAACTGCGGGCATTGTCGGTCACCGACTCCCTGACCGGTATCCACAACCGGCGCTACTTCCAGGAGCGGCTCCAGGCCGAGATGCACCGCCTGGAGCGAGGTGGTGGCGTCATGGCGGTGATCATGCTGGACATCGACCATTTCAAGCGGATCAACGATCAGTACGGTCACGGGGTGGGGGATCAGGTGCTGCGCGGGTTGTGCGAGCGCATCGGCCGGCGCCTGCGGCGCATCGACGTCTTCTGCCGTCTGGGGGGAGAGGAGTTCATGGTCCTGTGCCCGGACACCAGCGGCCAGCAAGCGCTGATTCTGGCGCAGGAGCTGTGGCACGGTGTGCGCAGTTCGCCGATCGGGCCGGTGGAGAGTGTCACCGCCAGTTTCGGTATCGCCAGTTGGCGTGCGGGGGAGGGTGCAGATGAGCTGCTGCTGCGGGCCGACTCTGCGGTCTATGCCGCCAAGCAGGCGGGGCGGGACCGGGTCCTGATGGAACAGCCGTGAACACTGGCGGCGCGCAATGCTTGCCGCCGCCAGCATCGCCGCTTACAGCACCGAAGCGCTGGTCGCCAGTTTCGGCTGGCGGTACAGGTCCAGCAGGACCTGGTCGAGCACCGAAGAGGCGCCGAATGGCCGTGGATCGTTGAGGATTGCCACCACCGCCCAGGTATTGCCGTTGTCGTCGCGGCTGTAGCCGGCGATGGCGCGTACGGTGTTCAGGGTGCCGGTCTTGATGTGCGCCTCACCAGACATGGCGGTGCGCTTGAGGCGCTTGCGCATGGTGCCATCCATGCCGGCGATCGGCATCGAGCTGATGAACTCGGCGGCGTAGGGGCTTTTCCACGCCGCTTGCAGCAGGCCGGCCATTTCCCGGGCACTGACCCGCTCGGCACGCGACAGGCCAGAACCGTTCTCCATCACCAGGTGCGGCGAGGTGATGCCTTTCTTCGCCAGCCATTGGCGCACCACACGCTGGGCTGCCTTGGCGTCGTCGCCATCGGCTTCGTTGCGGTACTTGGCCCCCAGGCTCAGGAACAACTGCTGGGCCATGGTGTTGTTACTGTATTTGTTGATGTCGCGGATGATTTCCGCGAGGTCCGGAGAGAAGGCGCGGGCCAGGACCTTGGCATCCTTGGGTACCACGGCCAGGCGATCCTGGCCCTGGATGCTGCCGCCCAGCTCGCTCCAGATCGCCCGCACCGCGCCGGCGGTGTAGGTGGCGTGGTCCAGCAGCGACAGGTAAGTCTGGGAACTGCAGCCATCACCCAACTGCCCGCCGACGGTCACGATCACGCTGCCATCGGCCTGGGTGACGGGGTTGTAGCGCACGTCTCCGGTGCACTGCTTGGTGTTGACCGCCTTGACCTGGTTGTCGATGCGGATCTTGGCGATCGGCGGCTCCACCGAAACCAGGACCCGTCCTGAGTCATTGCGGGCAACGAAGCGCAGGGCCTTGAGGTTGACCATCAGGGCGTCCGGCTTGACCAGGAACGGCTTGTTCTCGTCGTTGCCATCGTCATTGAATTCCGGCAGTTGCGGCTGCACGAAGAAGTTGCGGTCCAGCACCAGATCGCCAGTGACTTGCTGTACGCCATTGGCCCGCAGGTCACGCATCAGCAGCCAGAGCTTCTCCATGTTCAGCTTGGGGTCGCCGCCGCCCTTGAGGTACAGGTTGCCATTGAGGATGCCGCCGCTGAGGGTGCCGTCGGTGTAGAACTCGGTTTTCCACTGGTGGGTCGGGCCGAGCATTTCCAGGGCTGCGTAGGTGGTCACCAGTTTCATGGTGGAGGCCGGGTTCACCGATACGTCGGCATTGAAGATGGTCGGGGTGCCGGGGCCGTTCAGGGGAATCATCACCAGGGACAGGGCGTTATCCGGAAGTTTGCTGGCTTTGAGGGCTTGCTGGACCTTGGGGGTCAGGGTGGTGTTGACCGGAGCCGCGGAAACGGGAAAGGCCAGGGGGAGAAAAACACTGGCCAGCAACAGAGGACGCAACGATTTGATCATATGAAATGGAACCCTGCAGTCGAGGGGAAAAAAGGCGAGGGCATGCAGATAAAATCCCTCAGTGGTCATGAAAGTGTCGGCATTATGCCCCAAGGTATAGCGGCTTGTGCCGTGCCACGGGCCGCTGGGGCGGTATTTTTTTTACCAATGGCAGGGTTGCATCCTCATAGAGTCAGGCAATCGCCTGCCTAAACTGGTAAAGTGCCGCCCGTTATTACTTATGAGGATTGTTCCATGGCCACTAACCGTTCCCGCCGTCTGCGCAAAAAACTCTGCGTAGATGAATTTCAGGAGCTGGGTTTTGAGCTGAACCTGGATTTCAAAGAAGGTCTGGCTGACGAAGCTATCGACGCTTTCCTCGACGCATTCCTCAAAGAAGCGATGGAAGCCAACGGCCTGGGCTATGTAGGCGGCGACGACTTCGGTCTGGTTTGCCTGAGCAAGCGCGGTTCCGTCAGCGAAGAGCAACGTGCCACCGTTGAAGCCTGGCTCAAGGCGCGCACCGAGCTGACCACCGTTGAAGTCAGCCCGCTGCTGGACGTGTGGTACCCGGACAACGCGATCAACCCAGTCGTGTGATGTCATGCATGAGCGACCCGTCCGGGTCGCTCATGCGTTGTTGCCCGAGGGCAACCTGTCGATTTTCCCCTTTGTATCCTTGCCTCTGCCACGGGCCAGCCCCGGGCGTTGTCGTGGGCGCCGTTCGCCGGCAAGCCGACGCGTGAGCGAGCGCCGGTCGGTGTAGAAGCCGGCTTGCCAGCGAAGCCCTTCAGGCGCTGCGCCAGTTCAGGATCATCAGGGTCACCACCCCGGCAACAATTCCCCAGAACGCCGAGCCGATGGAGAACAGCGTCAGCCCCGACGCCGTGACCATGAAGGTGATCAGCGCCGCTTCCCGTTCCTTCACTTCGCTCATGGCGATGCTCAGGCCGTTGATAATCGAACCGAACAGCGCCAGGGCCGCGATGGACAGCACCAGCTCCTTGGGCAGGGCGGCGAACAGCGCCGCCAGGGTGGCGCCGAAGACCCCGGCGATGCCGTAGAAAATCCCGCACCACACCGCCGCGGTGTAGCGCTTGCTGTGATCCTCATGGGCATGGGGGCCGGTGCAGATGGCGGCACTGATGGCCGCCAGGTTGATGCCATGGGAGCCGAAGGGCGCCAGCAGCAGCGAGGCCAACCCGGTGGCGGTGATCAGCGGCGAAGCCGGGACGTTGTAGCCGTCGGCCCGCAGCACGGCGATCCCCGGCATGTTCTGCGAGGTCATGGCCACCACGAACAGCGGAATGCCGATGCTGATGGTGGCGGCCAGGGAGAAGTGCGGTGTGGTCCAGACCGGGGTCGCCACTTCCAGGTGAAAGCCGCTGAAGTCCAGCAGGCCCATGGCCCCGGACAAGGCCGTACCGATCAGCAGCGCAGCCAGTACCGCATAGCGCGGCGACAGGCGCTTGACCACCAGGTAGGTGAGGAACATGCCCAGCACCAGGCCGGTGCGGTGCTGGGCGGCGACGAAGATTTCACTGCCGATCTTGAACAGGATCCCCGCCAGCAGGGCCGCCGCCAGGGACGCCGGGATCTTTTTCATCAGCCGCTCGAAGCTGCCTGTCAGGCCGCACAGGGTCACCAGCACGGCGCAGGTGATATAGGCGCCGATGGCTTCGCCGTAGGTCACTCCGGACAGGCTGGTGATCAGCAGGGCGGCGCCGGGGGTCGACCAGGCGATGGTGATGGGGGTGCGATAGCGCAGGGAGAGGCCGATGCTGCACACCGCCATGCCGATGGAAATGGCCCAGATCCACGAGGAAATCTGACCGCTGGTCAGCCCGGCGGCCTGCCCGGCCTGGAACATCAGCACCAGGGAGCTGGTATAGCCGGTCATCATGGCGATGAAGCCGGCCACTATGGCAGACGGCGAAGTGTCGGCCAGAGGGCGTAGCTGCGCGGGAGTGGCATCGGACATTACTGCTGTTCCTTGTTCTTGAAAGACGCAAAAAACCACATCCGGCGCGCATTGATCGAGGCGGGCTCGAGCAATGGGCCAGTAATGGGGTTCAAGGTCCAAGCCTAAACTTAAAAGTAACTTTGCATTGCAATACAGCCGTGACTACAAATAGCCGTACAGTCGTTGAACAAGTCGCGGGCCCGACAACACTTTTTGCTAGTGATGGCCATGGGTTGTGTACAATGTGCCCCTGTTTTAACGCGATACTTGCCAGCGACCCACCGTGGCGTATTAAAGTCACGCTGAAATCGCCGCAGTCCTCCCGACCCGAGTGCCCATGAACGAACAGTTGCAACCTCTCAAGAAACAACCGCGAGCAGGCAAAGCCGGTCGCAGCGGAACCCAGGACGATATTGTCTACGCGCACATCTTTGAGGCCATCCTCGAGCAGCGCCTGGCGCCGGGCACCAAATTGAGCGAAGAGGCGCTGGGGGAGATATTCGGAGTCAGTCGGACCATCATCCGTCGCGCGCTGTCGCGCCTGGCCCATGAAGGCGTGGTCCTGCTGCGGCCCAACCGTGGCGCGGTCGTCGCCAGCCCGAGCGTCGAGGAAGCCCGCCAGGTATTTCTCGCCCGGCGCCTGGTGGAGCGGGCCATTACCGAACTGGCCGTGCAGCATGCTACTGCCGAGCAGTTGCTGGAGTTGCGGCAGATGGTCAACGAGGAACGCGACAGCTTTTCCCGCGGCGATCGTGGTGCCGGTATCCGCCTTTCCGGGGAGTTTCACCTGAAGCTGGCGGAAGCGGCGAAGAATGCCCCGCTGATCAGCTTCCAGCGCAGCCTGGTGTCCCAGACCTCGCTGATCATTGCCCAGTACGAAAGCGGTAACCGTTCGCACTGCTCCTACGATGAGCACACCCAACTGATCGATGCCATCGAAGCCCGGGACGGCGAGCTGGCGGTGAACCTGATGATGCACCACATGGACCACATCGACAGCAAGCTCAACCTCGACGAGGAAAGTGCCTCGGACGACCTGCATGCGGTGTTCTCGCACTTGCTGCAGACCAAGAAACCGGGGCGGCCAAGCGCCAAGCTCTAAGCTGCAAGCCTTGCGTTTCAAGCAATCCCTCGCTTCGTGTGCTGCACGGAGCGAGGGATTCTTGTTTCTGGGGCCCCTTGCCGGGCCTTGGCTTGGGCATTTTGTTGCGGTTTTTGTTTCAGATTGTATACAGTGCCTGCTTCGAGGCGCATGGCCCGGCAGCAGTCGGCCAAGGCTCGCCTCTCGCCCTGCGAAAGGAGCCCGCGGCATGAGCGGCAGAACGCTACGTATTCATTCCTCCGCGATCCACTATTTCGACATGGTCCGGCGCTGCCGCTCGATCCGCGAGGCTGCCCGGCGCTTGAATGTCGCGTCCTCGGCAGTGAACCGGCAGATTCTCAAGATCGAGGACGAGATCGGCGCGCCGCTGTTCGAGCGCTTGCCCGGCGGCCTGCGCCTGACCATGGCCGGGGAGATTCTCAGCCGTCACGCCAACCTGGTGTTGCAGGACCTGGAGCGGGTGCGCCTGGAGTTCGACGCCTTGCGCGGCCTGAAAAGCGGCCACGTCGAGATCGCCACCGCCGAAGGTGCCACGGTGGATCTGCTGCCCTCGGTGCTCAAGCGCATGCGTGATCACTACCCGCAAGTGACCATCGGTGTGACCGTGCAGGGTTCGCAATCCATTCCCCAGGCCCTGATCAACAGCCGCGCCGACCTGGGCCTGGCCTTTGCTGTGCCACGGGCCGCGGAAATCCGCCAGTTGAGTGTCGGGCATTTCCGCCTCGGGGCGCTGGTCAGCCCGGACCACCCGCTGGCCGAGCGCGGCAGCGTCAATTTCGCCACCTGTGCCGAGCACGGGCTGATCCTGGCCAAGAGCGAGCTGTCGATCCATCACCTGCTGGCACCGCTGCACAAGCGTCTGGGCCTGCTGGACAAACCGCCGCTGCAGAGCAACTCCATGGAGCTGGCGCGGCAGATGGCCCGGCACAACATGGGGGTGGCGTTCCAGACCCGGGTCGGGGTCGAGGCGGATCTGCAAAAGGGTGAGCTGTTGCATATTCCCCTGAGCGACCAGGGCGGCATCTACAGCGACCTGGGGCTCTACGCCCGCAGCGGGCGCGACCTGCCCAGCGCGGTGGAGGCGCTGGCGCATTTGCTCAGTGAGGAGATCGCTCTTCGCGAACGGGCCGAGCGCGCCTTCGGCCAGCCGGTGCTCTGAGTCCGGCCTCCTGGGCCTGTGTTGCCATTTCGGCAGCGCCCTGGTCGATATTCTGTGCTTTGGGCGCTGTAGCGCTTGTGTCGATACTGCGTGCGGTCGGCAGCCAGCGAAGCTGCCTAAAGCCACACCGCCACAGGACATAATAAAAATGAAAAAGGCACTACAAGGCGCAACCCTGCTGATGAGCATGATCGGAGCAGGGGAAGCGGCCGCCCTCGAGTGGATGAACAACAGCGTCGGCTTTCGATACGGCAAGGAGTTCACCAACCCGAACAACCCGCACTACATCAGCAAGCGCATCTACAGCTTCACCCACGCCAGCGGTTACCAGTACGGCAGCAACTACCTGCACCTGGATGTGCTGCTCTCCGACAACGACGACCCGCGCAAGGGCACCAACAAGGGCAGCAGCGAGGTCTACGGGGTCTATCGCCACCAGCTCTATTCCTCCCGGGTATTGGATACGCCGCTGGGCACCGGCCTGATCAAGGACTACGCGCTGACCATGGGTTTTGACGCCAGCCGCAACAACAACCTGGGGTCGGCGAAAAAGCGTGCCCTGGTCTTCGGCCCGACCCTGAAGTTCAACACCGTCGGGGTGCTGGACCTGAGCCTGCTGTACTACAAGGAAAACAACCATTCCGGGATCCCCGGGGCAAAGGACCCGGATCACACCTTCGACGACACCTACCTGCTCAACCTGGCCTGGATGCGACCTTTCGAAGTCGGCACCCACGCTGCCAAGTTCCAGGGTTTCGTCAACTACACCGGGGAGAAGGGCCACGACTACAACTACCGCGACACTGCCCCCGAAACCCTGATGCGTACCTCGTTGATGGTGGCAGTGCTGCCGGGCAAGAACGTCAAGCCCAACCTGTATCTGGGTGTCGGCTACGAGTACTGGCACAACAAGTTCGGGGTGGACGGCGGCCGTGGCAGCCGCACCTCGACACCGACCCTGAACATGGAAGTGACCTTCTAGGCTCGCCCGCAGTCCGGGCCTGGATGCAGGCAAAAAAATCCCCCGTACGCGTCTGGCGAACGGGGGATTTTCATTTTCCGGGGTTAGCGCTGGTGGACCTGCTGGCCGGCGGCAAAGGTCTGCAGCACGGTGCGATCGTCGCCCAGGGTCATCAGCACGAACAGGGTTTCGGCAATGCTGTTGGCTTGCTTGAGGCGGTAGCTGAGCAGCGGAGTGGCGTGGTAGTCGAGGACCAGGAAGTCGGCGTCGGTGCCCGGATGCAGGGTGCCGATCTTGTGTTCCAGGCGCAGGGCCCGGGCGCCGCCGAGGGTGGCCAGATACAGCGACTTGAACGGGCTCAGGCGCGCGCCTTGCAGTTGCATGACCTTGTAGGCCTCGTTGAGGGTCTGCAGCAGCGAGAAGCTGGTGCCGCCACCGACGTCGGTGCCCAGGCCGACATTGAGCTTGTGCTTTTCCGCCATCGGCAGGTTGAACAGGCCGCTGCCGAGGAAGAAGTTCGAGGTGGGGCAGAAGGCCACGGCCGAACCGGTTTCAGCCAGGCGTGCGCATTCGTCGTCGCACAGGTGCACGCCGTGGGCGAACACCGAACGCTCGCCGAGCAACTGGTAGTGGTCGTACACGTCCAGGTAACCCTTGCGCTCCGGGAACAGCTCCTTGACCCATTGGATTTCCTGCAGGTTCTCACTGATGTGGGTCTGCATGTAGAGGTCGGGGTATTCGGTCAGCAACTGGCCGGCCAGGGTCAGTTGCTCCGGGGTGCTGGTGGGGGCGAAGCGCGGGGTGACTGCGTAGTGCAGGCGGCCTTTGCCGTGCCAGCGCTCGATCAGCGCCTTGCTTTCCTGGTAGCCGGATTCGGCGGTGTCGGTCAGGTAGTCCGGGGCGTTGCGGTCCATCATCACCTTGCCGGCGATCATCCGCAGGTCGAGCTTCTCGGCGGCGGCGAAGAAGGCATTGACCGACTGCGGGTGCACGCTGCCGAACACCAGGGCGGTGGTGGTGCCGTTGCGCAGCAGTTCCTTGATGAAGATGTCCGCCACTTCATTGGCGTGATCCGGGTCGGCGAACTGGCTTTCGCAGGGGAAGGTGTAGGTGTTGAGCCAGTCCAGCAACTGCTCGCCATAGGCGCCCACCATGCCGGTCTGCGGCAGGTGGATATGGGTGTCGATGAAGCCCGGTGTGATCAGGGCATCGGGATAGTGCTCGACCTGCACCCCGGCGGGCAGCCCGGGCAGCAGTTCGCTGGCGTGGCCGAGGGCACTGATCCGGCCGTTTTCTACTACCAGCAGGCCGTCTTCGAAGTACTCATAGGAGGCTTCGATGCCGACTTCGGCCGGGTCGGCGATGCTGTGCAGGATGGCGGCACGGTAGGCTTTGCGAGTCAAAGGCATGGGGGATTCTCAGTGTGTGGCGTGTCAGTTTGCAGCCTGGCTGCGGCGTGATACCGGCAGCAGTTTGGCAATGGGTTCGGCACTGGCGCTGGGCTGGCCGAAATGGGCGTTATAGGTGGCGATGATCTCGCCGGCAATGGAGATGGCGATTTCCACAGGCAACTTGCCTTTGACTTCGCCGAGCCCCATCGGGCAGCGCATGCGCTGCAAGGTTTCGGCGTCGAAACCGCGGTCACGCAGGCGGTGTTCGAACTTGACCCGTTTGGTCTTCGAGCCGATCAGGCCGAAATAGGTGAAATCGTTGCGCTTGAGCAGGGCCGCGGTCAACTCCAGGTCCAGCTGGTGATTATGGGTCATGACGATGCAATAGCTGCCGGCGGGCAGGTTGTCGATTTCGTCCACCGGTTCTTCGCTGACGATCTTGCGTACTCCAGGGGGGATCTGCTCGGGAAACTCCTGCTCCCGGGAATCGATCCAGCGTACCCGGCAGGGCAGGCTGGCCAGCAGTGGCACCAGCGCGCGGCCGACATGCCCGGCACCGAATACGGCGATCTGCGCCTGCACCTGGCCCATGGGTTCGAACAGCAGCACCGTGGCACCGCCGCAGCACTGACCGAGGCTGGCGCCGAGGCTGAAGCGCTGCAGATGGGTCGCCTGCTTGCCGGCAGCGAGCATATCCCGGGCGATCTGCATGGCCTTGTATTCCAGGTGCCCGCCGCCAATGGTGTCGAAGGCCTGGGTGGCGCTGACCACCATTTTCGAGCCGGCATTGCGCGGCGTCGAGCCGAGCTCCTCGATGATGGTCACCAGCACGCAGGGTTCACCCTGGGTCTGCAGGTCGGCGAGGGCGCTGATCCAGTTGTACATGTTCACCTCGACATCTTGGTTGTCTGTGTGGGCCTCTTCGTCGGCAAGCCGGCTCCTGCAGGAGCCGGCTTGCCGACGCGGGCCGTTACAGCGGCGCCAGCTCGGCTTGCTGATCCGTGGTCCTGGTCACCTGCAAGCGACGCATCTGCTCGCAGCCCCACAACACTCGCTCCGGTGTCGCCGGCGCATCGATCTGCGGCTGGTGGCGGTAGTCGCCGAGGCTCGCCACCGCATCCTTGATCGCGCACCAGGCGGCGATACCCAGCATGAACGGCGGTTCGCCCACGGCCTTGGAATGGAACACCGTGTCTTCCGGGTTCTTGCGGTTTTCCACCAGCTTGACTCGCAGGTCCAGGGGCATGTCGGCCACTGCCGGGATCTTGTAGCTGGCCGGGCCGCAGGTCTCAAGCTTGCCCTTGGTGTTCCACACCAGTTCCTCGGTGGTCAGCCAGCCCATGCCCTGGATGTAGCCGCCCTCGACCTGGCCGATGTCGATGGCCGGGTTCAGCGAGGCGCCGACGTCATGCAGGATGTCGGTGCGCAGCATCTTGTACTCGCCGGTCAGGGTGTCGACTATCACCTCGGCGCAGGCCGCGCCGAAGGCGAAGTAGTAGAACGGCCGGCCCCGGGCCTGGGCACGGTCGTAGTAGATTTTCGGGGTCTTGTAGAAGCCGGTGCTGGAGAGCGACACCTGGGCAAAATAGGCCTGCTGGATCAGTTCCTCGAAGGTCAGGATATGCTCGCGGACCCGCACGTGGCCGTTGTGGAACTCCACGTCTTCTTCGCTGACCTGATACTTGCGCGCGGCAAATTCCACCAGGCGGTTCTTGATGGTCTGCGCCGCGTTCTGCGCGGCCTTGCCGTTCAGGTCGGCACCACTGGAAGCGGCGGTGGGCGAGGTATTGGGCACCTTGTCGGTATTGGTGGCGGTGATCTGCACCCGGTCGATGTTCACCTGGAACACCTCGGCCACCACTTGCGCCACCTTGATGTTCAGGCCCTGGCCCATTTCGGTGCCGCCGTGGTTCAGGTGGATGCTGCCGTCGGTGTAGACATGGATCAGCGCGCCGGCCTGGTTGAGGAAGCTGGCGGTGAAGGAAATACCGAATTTCACCGGGGTCAGTGCCAGGCCCTTTTTCAGGATCGGGCTGTTGGCGTTGTACAGGCGGATGGCTTCGCGGCGCTCGGCGTACTGGCTGCTGGCTTCCAGTTCGGCGGTCATTTCCTCGAGCATGTTGTGCTCGACGGTCTGGTAGTAGTGGGTGACGTTGCGCTCGGTCTTGCCGTAGTAGTTGGCCTTGCGTACCGCCAGAGGGTCCAGGTGCAGATGGCGGGCGATGGCGTCCATCACCTCCTCGATGGCGACCATGCCCTGCGGGCCACCGAAGCCGCGATAGGCAGTGTTCGACGCAGTGTTGGTCTTGCAGCGGTGGCCGTTGATGGTGGCATCGCCCAGGTAGTACGAGTTGTCGGAGTGGAACATGGCACGGTCGACGATGGATGCCGAGAGGTCCGGTGAACAGCCGCAGTTGCCCGCCAGTTCCAGCTGGATGCCTTGCAGGCGCCCGCTGCTGTCGAAGCCCACGTCGTATTCGACGTAGAAAGGGTGGCGCTTGCCGGTCATCAGCATGTCTTCGACCCGTGGCAGGCGCATCTTGGTCGGCTGGCCGGTCAGGCGTGCCACCACCGCGCACAGGCAGGCGGGGCTGGCGGCCTGGGTTTCCTTGCCGCCGAAGCCGCCGCCCATGCGCCGCATGTCCACCACTATCTTGTTCATCGAGACGTCCAGCACTTCCGCCACCAGCTTCTGCACTTCGGTGGGGTTCTGGGTCGAGCAGTAGACGATCATGCCGCCGTCTTCGGTGGGCATCACCGAGGAGATCTGGGTTTCCAGGTAGAAGTGTTCCTGGCCGCCGATGTGCAGCGTGCCCTGGATGCGGTGCTCGGCACTGGCCAGGGCGCTGGCCGAGTCGCCGCGCTGGTGGGTGTGGCTGTCCAGCACGAAGTGGCGCTTGCGCAGGGCCTCGACCACGTCCAGCACCGGCTCCAGGTCTTCGTATTCGATGATCGCGGCCATGGCCGCCTTGCGCGCGGTTTCCAGGTCCCTGGCGGCCACCGCCAGCACCGGCTGGCCGACGAACTCCACGGTGTCGATGGCCAGCAGCGGGTCGCCGGGCAGCAGCGGGCCGATATCCTTGAGGCCGGGAATGTCCTCGTGGGTAATGGCGATGCGCACGCCTTCGAAGGCGTAGCAGGGGGCGGTGTCGATGCTGATGACCTTGGCGTGGGCCCGATCCGACAGTCGCGCGTAGACGTGCAACTGGTTGGGGAATTCCAGGCGGTCGTCGATGTACACCGCTTCGCCGGACACATGTTTGTCGGCGCTGTCGTGCTTGACGCTGCGGCCGACGCCGCTGGTCAGGTCCTGGTGAAACAGGGCCGTGAGTTCGGCCTGGGTCTTCTCGACCTTGTGATGATTAGACATAAGCGGTCACCCGGGTCTCGATGTGCGGTGCATGCAGTTCGATGAAGTATTTGCGCAGCAGGTTCTGCGCGCTCAGCAGGCGGTATTCCTTGCTGGCGCGAAAATCCGAGAGCGGGGTGAAGTCTTCTGCCAGGGCGGCGCAGGCCCGCTCGATGCTCGATTGATTCCAGGGCGCGCCGATCAGTGCGGCTTCGCAGTTCTTGGCGCGCTTGGGGATCGCCGCCATGCCGCCGAAGGCGATGCGCGCATCGCTGACCACGCCGTTGTCGATGCGCAGGTTGAAAGCCGCGCAGACCGCGGAAATGTCGTCGTCCAGGCGCTTGGAGACCTTGTAGGCGCGGAACAGCCGTTCGGCGCTGGCCCGGGGCACGATGATCTTCTCGATGAACTCGCTTTCCTGGCGGGCGGTGACCCGGTAATCGATGAAATAGTCTTCCAGGGCCAGGGTGCGGCGCACTTCGCCCTTGCACAGGACGATCTGCGCGCCCAGGGCAATCAGCAGCGGCGGCGAGTCGCCGATAGGCGAGGCGTTGCCGATGTTGCCGCCCAGGGTGCCCTGGTTGCGGATCTGCAGCGAGGCGAAGCGCTGCAGCAGTTCGCCGAAGTCCGGGTACTCGGCGCGCAGGGCGTCGTAGCAGTCGGTGAGGGCGGTGGCGGCGCCGATTTCCAGGCGATCGTCGAAGTGCTCGATGCGCTTCATCTGGGCAATGTTGCCGACGTAGATCATCACCGGCAGGGTGCGGTGGAACTGGGTCACCTCCAGGGCCAGGTCGGTGCCGCCGGCCAGCAGCCGGGCTTGCGGGTAGGCGTCATAAAGGTCGGCCAGATCAGCCACCGTCAGCGGCACCAGGCAGCGCTTGTCGCCACTGTTGAGCTCACCGGTGTCCTTGGGCGCAATGGCCTTGAGGCGGCTGATGGTCTCGGCCTGGCGCGCATCGAACTGATCGCTCTGCCCACCACAGCAGGCCTGCTCGGCGGCGGCGAGGATCGGCCGGTAGCCAGTGCAGCGGCACAGGTTGCCGGCCAGGGCTTCATGGGCCTTGTGGGCGTCGGGCTGGCTGCTGTTTTTCTGCAGGGCGAACAGCGACATGACGAAGCCCGGGGTGCAGAAGCCGCACTGCGAGCCGTGGCAGTCGACCATGGCCTGCTGCACGCTGTGCAGTTGCCCCTGGTGCTTGAGGCCTTCGACGCTGATCAGGTGCTTGCCGTGCAGGGAGGAAACGAAGGTCAGGCACGAGTTGAGGCTGCGATAGCGAATGCTTTCGCCGCCTTGCGCATCCGTCTGCAACTCGCCCACCACCACGGTGCAGGCGCCGCAGTCGCCGCTGGCGCAGCCTTCCTTGGTGCCGGGCTTGCCCAGGTGCTCGCGCAGATAGTTGAGCACGGTCAGGTTGGGGTCCAGGGCATGCTCGCTACGGAGTTCCTGGTTGAGTAAAAACTGGATCACGGAAGGCCTCGCAGACTCATTATTGTTGTTAACCGACGTCAGCCGAATTTAGTCATGTCTGACTTTTCGGTCAATGATTTTCTGACTTCAAGGTCAGGAAATTTTCGACTCCAACAATTCAAGTATGAACGGCTATGGAAAATTGCTCGGATCACGGTCAATTTGCTTATTTCGTGCCAAATTCCGCCCCTTGGGCACTCCGCGATGAAGTGGCAATTGCGCTACACTGCGCGGCTTGTGCCGATTAAAGATTTTGAAGGAAAACCATGACGTTCAAGGCGCCGGACAGCCTCGCCGAGCAAATTGCTCACCACCTCGCCGAACGTATCATTCGCGGGGATCTCAAGCCTGGGGAGCGCATTCAGGAACAGAAGGTCACCTTGGCCCTCAATGTCAGCCGTGGTTCGGTCCGCGAGGCCTTGCTGATCCTCGAGCGCCGCCATCTGATCGCCATCTTGCCGCGCCGTGGTGCCCATGTGACCGAGCTCACCGAGCACAAGGTCCGCAGCCTGTGCACGCTGATGAGCGAGCTGTACATCCTGCTGGGCAACTCGGTGGCCAGCGGCTGGACACAGCAGAGCGACATGACGCCATTCCTGCAGATCCAGCAGCGCCTGGAGAGTGCCTACGAACGCCAGGACATCCGCGCCTTCGTCGAAGACAGCTTCAGCGTGATGCGCGCGGCTTATCCGTTCGCCAACAACCCCTACCTGCAGGAGACTGTCGAGAACCTGCAGCCGGCCATGAGCCGCGCCTATTACCTGGCGCTGGACCAGCGCAAGGCATCCATGAGCGAGTACCTGGCGTTGTTCGAGCAACTGCTGGCCGCGGTATTGGCCCGTGACCTGGTGCAGATCCGCCAGGTGCTGACGGCCTACGCCGAGCGCAGCAGCGATCTGGTGGTATCTGCGTTGGCGGATGCGTAAACGTGCGACTCAAGTGCATCAAGCTGGCGGGGTTCAAGTCCTTCGTCGATCCGACTACGGTGAACTTCCCCAGTAACATGGCGGCGGTGGTCGGGCCCAATGGCTGCGGCAAGTCGAACATCATCGACGCCGTGCGCTGGGTCATGGGCGAAAGTTCGGCGAAGAACCTGCGCGGCGAGTCGATGACCGACGTCATCTTCAATGGCTCCACCAGCCGCAAGCCGGTGAGCCAAGCCAGCATCGAACTGGTGTTCGACAACTCCGATGGCACCCTGGTGGGTGAGTACGCCGCCTATGCGGAAATTTCCATTCGCCGCAAGGTGACCCGCGACAGCCAGAACAGTTATTTCCTCAACGGCGCCAAATGTCGCCGTCGGGATATCACCGACATCTTCCTCGGCACCGGCCTGGGGCCACGCAGCTACTCGATCATCGAGCAGGGCATGATCTCCAAGCTGATCGAAGCCAAGCCCGAGGATTTGCGCAACTTCATCGAGGAAGCCGCGGGCATCTCCAAGTACAAGGAGCGCCGGCGCGAGACGGAAAACCGCATCCGCCGCACTCACGAGAACCTCGCCCGCCTGACCGACCTGCGCGAAGAGCTGGAGCGTCAGCTCGAACGCTTGCATCGCCAGGCCCAGGCCGCCGAGAAGTATCAGGAGTACAAGGCCGAGGAGCGCCAGCTCAAGGCGCAACTGTCGGCCCTGCGCTGGCAGGCCCTGAATGAGCAGGTGGGCCAGCGCGAGTCGGTGATCGGTAGCCAGGAAGTCAGCTTCGAGGCCCTGGTGGCCGAGCAGCGCAACGCCGATGCCGCCATCGAACGCTTTCGCGACGGGCACCACGAGCTCTCCGAACGCTTCAATCTGGTGCAGGGGCGCTTCTATTCGGTGGGCGGTGACATCGCCCGGGTCGAGCAGAGCATCCAGCATGGCCAGCAGCGCCTGCGGCAGTTGCAGGACGACCTCAAGGAAGCCGAGCGCGCGCGCCTGGAAACCGAGTCGCACCTGGGGCACGACCGCACCTTGCTGGCGACCCTGGGGGAAGAGCTGGCCATGCTCGAACCCGAGCAGGAAGTCACCGCCGCCGCAGCCGAAGAAGCCGCCGCGACCCTGGAAGAAGCCGAAACCACCATGCACGGCTGGCAGGAGCAGTGGGACGCCTTCAACCTGAGTTCCGCGGAACCGCGGCGCCAGGCGGAAGTGCAGCAGTCACGCATCCAGCAGCTCGAAGGCAGCATGGAGCGGCTGTCCGAGCGCCAGCGGCGTCTGGGGGAGGAGCGCGAGTTGCTTTCGGCCGACCCGGAAGACGCTGCGATCCTCGAACTCAACGAACAACTGGCCGCCAGTGAGGCGACCCTGGAAGACCTGCAAGCCAGCGAGGAGTCTCAGGTCGAGCGCCTGGAACAACTGCGCCAGCAATTGCAGCAGGCGACCCAGGCACAGCAGCAGGCCCAGGGTGAATTGCAGCGCCTCAATGGCCGGCTGGCCTCCCTGGAAGCCTTGCAGCAGGCCGCGCTGGACCCCGCTACTGGCACCGCCGAGTGGTTGCGTGAGCAGCAGTTGGCCGAGCGTCCGCGCCTGGCCGATGGCATGCATGTGGAAGCGGGCTGGGAGCTGGCGGTGGAAACCGTGCTTGGCGCGGATCTGCAGGCGGTGCTGGTGGACGATTTTACCGGTCTTGACCTCGCGGGTTTCCAGCAAGGCGATCTGCGCCTGCTGAGCCAGCAAGGCGATGCAATGCGCATCCCCGGCAGCCTGCTGGACAAGGTGGAATCCACGGTGGATCTGTCGCCTTGGCTGGGTCAGGTCAAACCGGTGGAAAACCTCGAACAGGCCCTGGCCTTGCGTGGGCAACTGGCTGCCGGACAGAGCCTGATCAGCCGCGATGGCTACTGGGTCGGCCGGCATTTTTTGCGGGTGCGCCGAGCCAGCGAAGCGGAAAGCGGCGTGCTGGCCCGGGGTCAGGAAATCCAGCAATTGACCCAGGAGCGCGATGAGCGCGAAGCCAGTGTCGAGGCCCTGGAAAGCCAGTTGCTCAACCTGCGGGCCCAGCAGCGCCAGCAGGAGAACGGTCGCGAGCATCTGCGCCGTCTGCTGCAGGACGAAGCCCGCCAGCAAGGTGAGCTGAAGGCCAAGCTGTCTGCCGGCAAGGCCAAGGCCGAACAACTGACCTTGCGGCGTACCCGTCTCGATGAAGAGCTGGTGGAGCTTGGCGAACAGCGCGAGCTGGAACACGAACAGATTGGGGAGGCGCGCCTGCAATTGCAGGACGCTCTCGACAGCATGGCCCTGGACACCGAGCAGCGTGAGCTGCTGCTGGCCCAGCGCGACAGCCTGCGCGAGCGTCTTGACCGGGTGCGCCAGGAAGCGCGCCAGCACAAGGATCACGCCCACCAGTTGGCAGTGCGCATGGGCTCGCTCAAGGCCCAGCACGATTCCACCCGGCAGGCTCTGGAGCGTCTGGAGCTGCAATCCGAGCGTCTGACCGAGAAGCGCGAACAACTCAGCCTCAACCTGGAAGAAGGCGAGGCGCCATTGGAAGAGTTGCGCCTGAAGCTCGAAGAGCTGCTGGAAAAGCGCATGACCGTGGATGTGGAGCTCAAGACCGCGCAGATCGCCCTGGAAGATGCCGACCGCGAACTGCGCGATGCCGAGAAGCGCCGCAACCAGGCCGAGCAGCAGTCGCAGTTGATTCGTGGCCAGTTGGAGCAGCAGCGCATGGAATGGCAAGCCCTGACCGTGCGCCGCAAGACCTTGCAGGAGCAACTGCTGGCCGACGGCTACGACCTGGACGGCGTGCTGGCGACCCTGACCGCAGAAGCCAGCGAGCAGGCCGCCGAAGAAGAGCTGGAACGGATTGCCGCACGGATCCAGCGCCTGGGCGCAATCAACCTGGCGGCCATCGACGAGTATCAGCAGCAGTCCGAGCGCAAGCGCTATCTGGATGCCCAGGACGCCGACCTGGTGGAGGCATTGGAAACCCTGGAGAACGTGATCCGCAAGATCGACAAGGAAACCCGTAATCGATTCAAAGATACATTTGATCAGATCAACGGTGGTTTGCAGGCACTCTTTCCAAAAGTTTTCGGTGGCGGCAGCGCTTATTTGGAACTGACGGGCGAAGATCTACTCGATACAGGGGTAACGATCATGGCGCGTCCTCCGGGCAAGAAGAACAGCACCATTCATTTGCTCTCCGGTGGCGAAAAGGCATTGACCGCATTGGCCCTGGTATTTGCCATCTTCAAGTTGAACCCGGCGCCGTTCTGCATGCTCGACGAAGTTGACGCACCGCTGGATGACGCTAACGTTGGACGCTACGCGAGATTGGTTAAAGAGATGTCGCAGACCGTGCAGTTCATCTATATCACCCACAACAAGATCGCCATGGAAATGGCTGATCAGTTGATGGGGGTAACGATGCACGAACCCGGTTGTTCGCGCCTGGTAGCCGTGGATGTCGAGGAGGCGATGGCGATGGTGGACGCTTGAGTCCGGGCGACTGAGGCGACTGTAGGGGGGATTTTTCCCATTACCCAGCTGGCCAATCGATATATTGGCCCTAGCCGTTGCGACAGACGGTGTAAAGTTGCCTTTGGTCGTGCTAGTTTAATGTCAATTTTTCCTATGCGTGGGCAAAACGCCATTCAGAACATAGAGTTGGCGCCACGTTTTAAAGCGGTTTGCAGATTGTAAACCCCTTATTTTTCAGCATTTTTTATAGAGGCACGGGATTACATGGAAATCGGTCTGCGCGAGTGGCTGATCGTCATCGGCATTATTGTTATCGCCGGTATTCTTTTTGATGGCTGGCGGCGTATGCGCGGCGGCAAGGGGAAGTTGAAGTTCCGTCTTGATCGAAGTCTTTCCAATCTGCCGGACGATGAAGGCAGTGCCGAGCTGTTGGGCCCGCCCCGCGTTCTGGATACCCATAAAGAGCCGCAGTTGGACGAGCATGACCTGCCGTCGGTCAGCATGCCTGCCCGCGAACCGCGGGAAAGCTCTTCGTCCAAGCGCGGCAAGCGCGGTGGCGAGCCGCATCAGGGCGACCTCAACCTGGACCTGGATCTGGACAGTGGCCCGAGCTTCAGCAGCCGCGACGATGATTTCCCGGTTGAGGAAAGCAAGTCCGCGAGCCACAGCGACAAGGACCAGCCGCAAGCCGAAGAAGTGCTGGTGATCAGCGTGATCTGCCGCGACGCTGCCGGCTTCAAGGGGCCGGCCCTGTTGCAGAACATCCTGGAAAGCGGCCTGCGTTTTGGCGAGATGGATATTTTCCACCGCCACGAAAGCATGGCTGGCAACGGCGAGGTGCTGTTCTCCATGGCCAACGCGGTCAAGCCGGGCGTGTTCGACCTGGACGATATCGACCACTTCAGCACCCCGGCTGTCAGCTTCTTCCTCGGCCTGCCGGGCCCGCGTCACCCCAAGCAAGCCTTCGACGTGATGGTGGCGGCGGCGCGCAAGTTGTCTCAGGAGCTCAATGGCGAGCTCAAGGACGATCAACGCAGCGTCCTGACTGCCCAGACCATCGAACACTACCGCCAGCGCATCGTCGAATTCGAACGCCGCGCCCTGACCCAAAAGCGCTAAGCTCCTGAAGCCAGCCCCTCCATGTAGGGGCTGGCTTGTACAGGAACTGGCTTGCCAGCGAAGCCCTTGCCCCAATCTTCAGATCGAGCAGCCTAGGCTGCTCTTTTGCTTTGTGAGAGAACCCCATGACCGCCGCCGAAACCCGCATTCTTGAGCTGCGCGCTGAGCTGGACCAGCACAACTACCGCTACCACGTACTGGATGAACCCAGCATCCCGGATGCGGAATACGACCGGCTGTTCCGTGAGCTCAAGGCCCTGGAAGCCGAGCACCCTGAACTGGTGACCAGCGATTCGCCAACCCAGCGTGTCGGCAGCGCAGCGCTTTCGGCCTTCACCCAGGTGCGTCATGAAATCCCCATGCTCAGCCTCGGCAACGCTTTCGAGGAAGTCGACATGCGCGAGTTCGATCGCCGGGTCAACGAAGGCCTGGACCTGCCGGCCGGTGATCTGTTCGGTGGCGGCGCGGCGGTGGAGTACAGCTGCGAGCCCAAGCTCGATGGCCTGGCAGTCAGCCTGCTGTACCAGGATGGCGTACTGGTACGCGGCGCCACCCGTGGCGATGGCACCACCGGTGAAGACATCAGCGTCAATGTGCGTACCGTGCGCAACATTCCCCTCAAGCTGCAAGGCAGTGGCTGGCCGGCAACCCTGGAAGTGCGCGGTGAAGTGTTCATGTCCAAGGCCGGCTTCGAGCGCCTGAACGCTGCGCAACTGGAAGCGGGCGGCAAGACTTTCGCCAACCCGCGCAACGCAGCGGCGGGCAGCCTGCGCCAGCTGGATTCGAAGATCACCGCCAGTCGGCCCCTGGAGTTCTGCTGCTATGGCCTGGGCCAGGTCAGCGCGGACATCGCCGACACCCATATCGGCAACCTTGAACGGTTGAAGCAGTGGGGCATGCCCATCAGTCGTGAACTGCGGCTGGCCAAGGGCATCGACGAATGCCTGGACTACTACCGCGAGATCGGCGAGCGGCGCAATGCGTTGCCTTATGAGATCGACGGCGTGGTGTTCAAGGTCAACAGCATCGCCTCCCAGCGGGAACTGGGTTTCCGTGCCCGGGAACCGCGCTGGGCCATCGCCCACAAGTTTCCGGCCATGGAAGAACTCACCGAGTTGCTGGACGTGGAGTTCCAGGTCGGTCGTACCGGTGCCGTGACGCCGGTGGCGCGCTTGCAGCCGGTCAAGGTGGCTGGGGTCACTGTATCCAACGCTACTTTGCACAACATGGATGAAGTGGCGCGCCTGGGCTTGATGATCGGTGACACGGTGATCATCCGCCGTGCCGGCGACGTGATTCCGCAAGTGGTGCAAGTGGTGACCGAGCGTCGTCCGGAGAACGCCCGCCCGGTGCAGATCCCCGAGAGCTGCCCGGTCTGTGGTTCCCACGTAGAGCGCACGCAACTGGTCAAGCGCAGCAAGGGCCGGGAAACCGTCAGCGAAGGTGCGGTGTATCGCTGCGTTGGCCGGCTGGCCTGCGGGGCCCAGCTCAAGCAGGCGATCATCCATTTTGTGTCCCGTCGTGCCATGGATATCGAAGGCCTGGGGGACAAGACCATCGAACAGTTGGTGGACGAGAACCTTATTGCCTCGCCGGCTGATCTCTACAGGCTCAAATACGAGCAGATCATCGACCTGGAAGGCTTTGCCGAGGTGTCCAGCAACAAACTGCTCAAGGCCATCGAAGACAGCAAGCGTCCGGCCCTGGCGCGCTTCATCTATGCCCTGGGTATCCCGGATGTCGGCGAGGAAACCGCCAAGGTCCTGGCGCGCTCCCTGGGCAGCCTGGAACGGGTTCAGCAGGCACTGCCGCAAGTGCTGACCTATCTGCCGGATGTCGGTCTGGAAGTGGCTCACGAAATCCACAGCTTCTTTGAGGACAGTCATAACCAGGAAGTCATCGGTTCCCTGCTGGCGGCAGATCAATGCGGCCTGGTACTGCAGGATCAGGGCGAACTGGGCGCCGAATTCGCCGCCAGCACCACCCTGGGCGGCATGCTCGACAAGCTCAACATCCCTTCAGTAGGCCCGGGCGCCGCGCAGAAACTGGCGGACAAGTTCGGCTCACTGCAAGGCGTGATCGAGGCCGACTGGCTGGACATGCGCCAGGCGCTGCCGGAGAAGCAGGCCAAGGCGGTGCGTGAATTCTTCGACAACCCGGCCAATGCACAACTGGCCCAGGCCATCGAGCAGCAGCTGCAGGCCTTTGGCATGCATTGGCAAAGCGAGAAGAAGGTGGTTGCGGGCCTGTCGCTGGCGGGGCAGACCTGGGTGCTTACGGGCTCCCTGGAACTGATGAGCCGCGACGTGGCCAAGGACAAGCTGGAAAGCCTTGGTGCCAAGGTGGCGGGTTCGGTCTCGGCGAAGACTCACTGCGTGGTGGCCGGCCCCGGCGCCGGTTCCAAACTGGCCAAGGCCAACGAACTGGGGCTCAAGGTGCTGGACGAAGAAGCCTTCGTGGCTTTCCTGACCGAGCACGGCGTCCCGACCTGACCTGTAGCCGCTGCCGTGCCTTCGGGTGCGCCTCGTCGCCAGCGGCGCAGTGGTACGAATCTTGGAACCCCACAGGCTTGCCCATGATCTAGTCTTGGCAAGCCCCAGGGAGGATTCGCCATGTACCGCTTCTTCGAGCAGCTCAGTTCCCGGATCGCCGCACCCTTCGTCGGCGACCGTTCACGTAATAGCAAACTCTGGTCCTGCCGCTGCGGGCAATCGCTGTTCTTTCGCAACAGCCAGTGCCTGGCCTGTTCGGCACTGCTTGGCTACGCACCACACCTGGGGCTGCTGTCTTCCCTGCAGCCCGGGCCGGCGGGCGATACCTGGGTGCTGGATGCCAAGCCCGAAGCCGGCGCCTTCAGGCGTTGCGCCAACCTCGATACCCCGGCAGCCTGCAACTGGCTGCTGCCGGCGCATCTGACCGACAGCCTGTGCGTGGCCTGCAAGCTCAATCGCACCATTCCCGACCTGTCCATAGCCGAGAACCCGGAGCGCTGGCGCAAGGTGGAAATTGCCAAGCGCCGGCTGGTAGCGCAATTGCTTGACCTGGGGTTGCAGGTGATCCCCAAGGGCGAAGATGAGCAGGCCGGGCTGGCCTTTGATTTCATCGGTGTCGATCTGGAGGGCAGGGCGCCGGTTACCGGGCATGCCAACGGCCTCATTACGCTGGATATCAAGGAAGCCGACGACGCCCACCGGGAAAAGATCCGGGCCCAGATGCATGAGCCTTACCGCACCCTGCTCGGGCATTTCCGTCACGAAGTGGGGCATTACTACTGGGACCGGTTGATAGCCAACAGCCCCTGGCTGGAAGCCTTTCGCAGCCTCTTCGGCGATGAACGCTACAGCTACGCGCAAGCTCTGGAGCGGCACTACCAGAAGGGCGCGCCGGCTGGCTGGCAGCAAAGCCATGTCAGCGCCTACGCCACCATGCACCCCTGGGAAGACTGGGCGGAGACCTGGGCTCACTACCTGCACATGGTGGACGCAGTGGACACCGCCTTGGGTTTCGGCATGAGCGCCCGGGACGTCGACCTCGACTACCAGCCGTTTCCCTTGAGCAGCCTCTATGATCCGCAGCATCCAGGCGGGCCGGCGTTCCTGGCTTTCGTCAACGCCTGGATCGAACTGGCGGGCATGCTCAACGAACTGTCCCGCAGCATGGGCCAACCGGATTTCTACCCCTTCATCCTGCCGCCCGCGGTGATTGCCAAATTGCATTTCATCCACCTGGTGATCCAGCAGGAAGGCGGCCGCGCCGACGAAGTCCTGTTCCTGGACTGATCCTCTCCGTCCTGTAGGGGCGAGCTTGCTCGCGAAGGCCCCAGCGCGATTTCCCTGATGCACCGCGATGCCTGTTTCGCCAGCAAGTTCGCCCCCACGGCAGGTGGGCCACGGCCAAGTGCTTGAAGCCCATCGAATTTTAATCTGCAGCCAGCGGTTGTAAGTTCGACTCAGATAGGTACAATGGCGCGGCTCGCCGTCAGGCGAGCGTCGTTATGGTGACCCCATCGGTCCCCCCGCAACGATTACCCGTGAACCTGGTCAGAGCCGGAAGGCAGCAGCCACAGCGGGAACATTGTGTGCCGGGGTGTGGCTGGTGGGGTTGCCTCCATAACGCTCCTCGTTGGTCCTCAACGAGATGAATCAAAATTCCTGCCAACCTTCGAGCTCGTGCAGCATTTCTGTTGACGTGCCGTTGTCGTGCGCCTTGTTTGTGGTTCGCCAATCCCTGTGTCCTGTTGGCCCGGGCGGCGGGCTCCTGGAATATCCAACGCCTTTGAATCAAGGAGTGGTCATGGCGCTAACCAGTAAGATCTCCCTCTATGACGATCGTTGGCCTGCGGCATTTGCAGGGGAGAAGGCGCGCATAGCCAAAGGCTTCGGTTGCGAGCTGATGGATATTCATCACGTGGGGAGCACTGCTGTTCCAGGATTGGCGGCCAAGCCGGAAATCGATCTGCTGGTGGTGGTCGCGGAGCAGGTGGATGAAGCCGCGCGCAATGCCTTCATGGCGACCCTGGGGTATGTCCGGGGTAGCAATCTGTCCCCCGGGCATCATTTTTACCGTCGCGATGTAGAGGGTATACGCACCCACAAGGTGCATGTCTGTGTCGCCGGTCATGAGCAGGTGGGGCGCATGCTGCGCTTTCGCGATCTGTTGCGTCAGGACAGCGGCATCCGCCAACAGTATCAGGATCTGAAGTTTCGGCTTGAGGCCAGCAATCGCGAGGGCATTGGCGAGTACCTTGCGCAGAAGGCCCCCTTTATCGACGCCCTGATGGGGGCTCAGTCATCGTGACTGCCTCGTTGTGCCCAAATGCTCGGTGTTGCCTGCAAGGTTGCTGCGGGCTGTCAGGCCCCCAGCTGCTCCCTCAGCAACTGCGCAAAGGCGTCCCTGGCGCCATGGTGTTGTACATCCTTGTGCCAGACAAAACGGTTATCCACCGGTAGCAGGTCGTCGAAGCGCTGCACGCTCAGGTTGGCCGATTGCGAATAGCGCTCCAGCACCCCTTCCGGTATCAGCGAGACCCCGGCCCCCACGCTGACGCAGCCGATGATGGTGCCCCAGCTGGCATAGCCGGTGATGGGCAGGTTCAGACCGTGCCTGCCCAACCAGTTTTCCAGGGCGCGGCGATAGGGGCAGCCCGGCGGCCACATGAACAGGTTGTGGTGCTGCAAGTCGCTGGCGCTGCGGATAGGGGCGCTGTTTCCGCTGGAGATCAGCACCAGGGGTTCGTGGTAGAGCACGGTCTGTTGCAGTTTGGCCGGCAGGCTGTCGATGGCCACCAGGGCGCCGTCGATGCGTTGGTGCAGCAGCTCTTCAAAGAGTTGCGACCAGGTTCCGGTCACCAGCTCCACGCTCACCTTCGGATAGCGCTTGTGGTATTGCGCCAGCAGGGGAGGCAGGCGCCCACCGGCGCATGACTCGATCGAGCCCAGGCGCAACAGGCCGCTGGGTTCGGCCTGGTTGTCCACTGCACGTTTGGCTTCATCCACCAGGGCCAGGATGCGTTCACTGTAGCCGAGGAAGATTTCCCCGGCGGGGCTGATCCGCAGGCCGCGCCCGACCCGGGTAAACAGCTCGGTGCCCAGCTCGCCTTCCAGCTGCTTGAGGCGGTTGGTGATATTGGACGGCACGCAATGCAGTTGCTCGGCCGCTCGGGCAATGCTGCCGGTGCGGGCCACGGCCTTCACCATTTTCAGTTGGGTCAGTTCCATTGCTCATTTCCAGTGAGGAATAACCTCAGTATCGGTTAATTGTGGTGAGTTGTGCAGGGCGGGACACTGCAGGTCCTCTTCTTGCCTCTGGATATCTGTGTCGTGATGCTCTCGCCCCTGTTCAAGCTGGTGCTGGCCACCGCTGCGGTGATTCTGTGTTGGGCCTATTCGCCGGTGGGCATCCATATCGGCCTGGAGGGCTACAGCCCCGGGCACCTGGCCTTGCTGCGGTTCCTGATTGCCTCGCTGTTCATGGCCGCAATGGCGCTGGTGCTGAAGATCTCCCTGCCGCGCTGGCGCGACCTGCCCTGGTTGCTGGTACTGGGTTTCTTCGCCATCGCTTTTCATCACGTCAGCCTCAACTACGGCCAGCAAGGGCTGAGCGCCGGAGCATCCAGCGTGCTGGCGCAGTCCGCGCCGATCTTCAGCACGCTGATCGCGTTTTTCTGGCTCAGGGAGCCGGTCAGTGGCTGGCGTTGGCTTTGTGTGGTGATCGGGCTGTTGGGGGCGGTGCTGGTGGTGGCCGGTGACAAGGGCCTGGGGGCGATCGAGCCGCGAGGGCTGCTGGTGCTTCTGGCGGCGTTTTCCTGGGGGCTGTACTTCGTCTTGCAGCGGCGCTTTTCCGGGCGTTATGGGGTGTTGACCACTGTCTGCTACATGGTCTGGGGCGGTACGCTACTGCTCTTGGTGTATGCCCCCGGGCTGACGCAGGCGGTGGCCCAGGCATCACTACGGGTGAACCTGGCGGTGCTATTGCTGGGGCTGTTTCCCAGTGCATTGGCTTACCTGGCCTGGGCCTATGTGCTGGCACGGGTCGAGGTCAGCCGCGCGTCGATCGCCATGTACCTGATTCCGCCGGTGGCGATGCTGCTGGCCGCGACGGTGCTGGGCGAAACTCTGCAGTCCAGCGTGGTGCTGGGGGCGGCGGTGGTGCTGGGTAGCGTGATGGCGATGCAATTGGACGGGCGTTGGCGGTGGCGCCGGCGCTTGTCGGCGACACCTGCCAATGAGGTGCCTGCCGGGCAAGGCCGCTAGTGCCGGCCTTGCAAGTGCCAGCGCCGCGCAATGGCGGGGCGCTGCCGGGCGGGATTCAGCTCTTTTTCTTGAACAGGCGGCCGATGAGGGCGGCAAGGCCCAATACCCCCAGGACGATGAATTTCTTGCCGGCCAGGAGCAGTACGCCGAGCTTGGCGAAGAGCCCGGCCTTGCTGGCGAGGCCGCCGGCCACCAGGGCGGCGAGGCCGTAGGAAGCCAGTTTGTCGGTGCTCGGGTTGTAGTCGGCGTAGCGGTTGCCGTCGGTGAAGTTGGTAAAGGCCAGCACCTTGGGAATCTCGCGCTTGATGGTGTCCAGGTCGTCCATTGAAGCCACGGCATTGAGTTCCAGCACGCCTTCGCGGCCCAGCACGCGGATGCTGTAGTTCAGGGTGTGGCTCTGGGCGCCTTCGGCCTTGAGTTCACGGGCCCAGTACATCTTGTGCGATTGCGCGTCATAGCTTGGCTGCTCGGCCCAGCCCAACAGGTGAATGGCGCCGTAGCCCTGTTCCTGGCGCTGCTTGTTGTCTTCCTCGTCCGCTTCCTGCATCTGCTTGAGCAGGTCCTGGTAGTTGATCTTCGCGGCGTCGTCGTCGGAGATGTGCCCATCGTTCTTGTAGCTGATGATCACGCCCCAGCCTTCGGCGGACAGCGGGCTGACGGCGCTGGGCACGATCATGCCCAGGGTGGTGAAGCCAGGTGGATTGCCCCAGCCCTCGGTGAGCAGCTTCTCGGTGTCCTTGGGGTTGAGGTAGTAGAACTCCTTGCTCAGATCGAGGTTGGCGATATCCCCGGGCAGCTTGACGTTGCCGTGGCGTGGGGAGAGAGAGGCGAGAAACTGTTCGGCGGTCTGGGGTTCGGCGTCCTTGCTCTCGGGCGCGGTGGCGGCGCTGGCAAGAAAGGGCATGGCGCAGAGGGCGGCCATGGCCAAGAGGAGGCGCAGGTACTTCATCGTATTCCCTTACATTTTGTGACAAGTTGGCGGGGAGGATAACGATGAGTGCCGGGCGGCTCAATGTGGCGGTCGGTTTTATTTTGCTGCAGGGTCGGGCGCCGATGCCGGCGCCGTTTACGGGCTGGCGACTCAGTCGATGGTCAGGTACAGCACCCGCAGGCGGTGGCCGTCCGGGTCGAGGGCCACCAGGGTGTAGCCGAAATCCATCTGGGTCGGCGGCTGGGCGATGGCCATCCCCAGGGCTTGCCAGTGCCGATGCAGTTCATCCACCGCTTCGCGGCTGTCCACGGCCCAGCCCAGTTCGCCGCCACCGCCGACGGCCTGAGCGCTCGGCTGGACAGTGTGTCGGGACCAGAGGCCAAGCTTGATCCCCGAGTCGAGGATGAACAAGGCGAAAGTCGGGCCGGATTCCACCGGCGGTTTATCCAGCAAGCGGCTGTAGAACTCTGCGCTGAGGGCAGGGCTGTCCACGTAGAGCAGGAAATAGGTGTTGGTGATCATGGCGACTCCAGAGGCCTTTGGGTTGTGCGTTGGGCGCAAGCTTAGGGGGCTGGCCTGTCAGTTCCTGTCAGGAGTCGTCGATTGAAAAAGAGGCCGGCTTATCGGTGTCGATAAACCTGCCTCTTGGAGTTGATTTGTTGCGGGGCTCAAGGCTTGGACAAGGCCTGGTCTACCGCTGCTATCAGCTTTCCCAGATCCTTCGGGGTGGCTTTGTGAATGACACCGAACAAATAAGCCCGCTGTTCCTCTTCGTCGCCCAGATCGGCGAAGAAGGCTTTCAGCTTCACTCCCAGTACTTCGGCTAGCAGAAATAGAGCTTCAACGCTGGGGGTGTAGGTGCCGGTTTCGAAGCGGCTGATGGTTTTTGGGTCAAAACCGGTTTTTTCACCTAGTTCAGCCTGAGTAAGCCCCGCTACCTTTCGATAGCGCTTGATGGCTGCACCCAAACTTGAAATTTGCATCGCTCAATTCCCATTTAGAATCAAGAACTTAACGATAAATATTGGCATTAGACAACACCATGGTTCATCACCTTGCTTTGCAAAATGTGATGTATTTCGTAGAATCGGCGCTTCGGACAGGTATTTGGTGATCTAGTTTCAGAAGGCTGGTTTATGAAACAAGAAATCATTGCATTTCCCTTGTTCACCTAAACCAAGGACTTGGCAGAGGCTCGAACGTCTCGTAAATCCCGCCAACGCTCCGTCCGCCGTCCCCACCTGACGCCTCATCTGATCCTAGTTGATCTCCGTCGAATCGATGGTCAACTGCCGCGCAAACCGCTGTACGGCTGCAATCAGGGCGAACCTTCCGATTGAGCCGTACCGCCAGGAAAGTACATCGCGAATCAGCCTCTTGCCGGGTGCCGGTAACTGTTGATCGCAGGCTGTCTATGGAGTTCTAAAGTGCGTCTCAATTTGCCGGTCACCTCTGTTGAGCAGACCTTTCCCGACCAGCAGCGGCTCATATCCGCCACCGACATCAACAGTCACATCACGTACTGCAACGCCGAGTTCGCAGCGATGAGCGGTTTCAGCCAGGCCGAACTGATCGGCAGCACCCATAACCTGGTTCGCCACCCGGACATGCCGGCGGCGGTGTTCGAGTCGATGTGGGGTTACCTGAAGGCCGGCCAGAGCTGGATGGGTGTGGTGAAGAACCGTTGCAAGAACGGCAATTTCTATTGGGTCAGCGCCTATGTCACGCCGATCCTGGAGGACGGAAAACTGGTGGGCTACGAGTCGGTGCGGGTCAAGCCAAGCCGAGAGCAGGTCAGCCGCGCCGAAACCTTGTATGCGCGCCTGCGGGCCGACAAGGCGCCGGTTTGCGCCTGGCGCCGCATCGAGGCCGCAGCCCGGCCCTTGCTGCTGCCGGTGGCGGTGGCGGTAGGCTGCCTGGCCGCCTTCCACTGGCTGCCGACGCTGGCCGCCCAGGGCTGTACGGTCGCGGGTTTCGTGGCTGTCGGGCTGCTGGCCCAGCGCCGCCTGGGGCAGCAGCTCAAGCAGATTGTCAGTAGCACACCGAACACCTTTGCCGATCCGATCTGCGCCCTGGCCTACAGCGAAGCACTGGGGCCGGCGGCGCAGTTGCAGATGATCCTGATCAGTGAGGAGGCGCGCCTAAAGACCGCCCTGACCCGCCTCAGCGATCTGGCCCGGCAGATGGCTACCGCAGCGGCCGATTCCAGCCAATTGTCCAGCCGCACCGAGTCGGCGCTGCTGGAGCAGCGGGCGGAAACCGACATGACCGCGGCCGCCATGACCCAGATGGCTGCTTCAATCACCGAGGTCGCTGAACACGTCCAGCACACCGCCAGCGAAGCCCACACCGCCAACCTGCTGGCCCGGCAGGGCAGTGAGGTGGCCGGCACCTCGCGGGATGCCATCCAGTTGCTGGCGCGCACCGTGACCCAGATCAACCAGGCCGTGGGCGACCTGGCCGGGCAGACCCAGGAGATCATGGTGGCGGCGAGCATGATCCAGGCGATTGCCGACCAGACCAACCTGCTGGCCCTGAATGCGGCCATCGAGGCAGCCCGAGCTGGTGAGCAGGGCCGTGGTTTTGCCGTGGTCGCCGATGAGGTGCGGGCCCTGGCCGGCAAGACCCGCGAGTCGACCCAGCAGATCCAGGGCATCATCCAGAGCCTGCGCGCCGGGGCCGACGAAGCCGTGCAGATCGCCAGCCTGGGCATTGAGGAGGCGGAGCAGGGCGTGCAGCAGGTGGTCCAGGCCCAGCAGGCGCTGCAAGGCATCGGCGCGGCAGTGGAGCGCATTACCGATATGAGCCAGCAAATGGCCGCGGCATCCCAGGAGCAGTCCCATGTAGCCGAATCGGTGTCCGAACAGATCAACAGTGTCGCCGTCACTGTGCAGCGCACTGCCGAGAATGCCAGCGCCGGAGTGGTTCGCGGCGCCGAGCTGGAAAACATCTCTTCCGGGTTGCGTGCCCTGGTCGAGCGGTTCAACCGCTAGCGACAGTGAGTTCGACTCATGGATGAGAAATACCGCAGGGCCGTCGATGCCGCCGCCATCTTCTCCGAGACGGACCTGGGCGGCAGCATCACTTATGTCAACGATCTGTTCTGCCAGGTCTCGGGCTACAGCCGTGAAGAACTGATCGGCGCCAACCACCGCATGCTCAGTTCCGGGCTGCATCCGCCGGAGTTTTTTGCCGAGTTGTGGCAGACCATTACCCAGGGCCGGGTGTGGAAGGGCGAGATCTGCAACCGCGCCAAGGACGGCAGCCTGTACTGGGTCGACAGCACCATGGTGCCGCTGGTGGATCAGCGCTCCGGGCAGGTGGTGCGTTATGTGTCGATCCGCTTCGATGTCAGCGAAAAGCGTCAGCTGTTGCATTCGTTGCAATGGCGGGTCGGCCACGACGTGCTTACCGGGCTGCCCAACCGGGCCTTTCTCTCGGACCTGCTGCACCAGGCTCTGGATTTCTCCCGGGCGCAGGATATTCCCCTGGCGGTCTGCATGCTCGACCTGGATGGCTTCAAGGCGGTCAATGACGGCTATGGCCACGCCTGTGGCGACCTGCTGCTGGTGGAGGTGGCTGCGCGGCTGCGTTCGATCATCCGCGGCGAGGACGTGGTGGCTCGCCTGGCCGGCGACGAGTTCGTGCTGATTTTGCGTTACGTGCGCGACATGCTGGAGCTGCGCGCGGCGTTGCAAAGGGTATTGGCGACCATTTCCCAGCCGTACTCGATCCAGGGCAAGGACATCAACGTCTTCGCCAGCATCGGCGTGACCCTGTACCCCACCGACAACCACGACGCCGACACCTTGTTGCGCCACGCCGACCAGGCCATGTACGTGGCCAAGCAGAGCGGACGCAACCGCTTCCACCTGTTCGATGTACTGCGCGACCGTGAAGTGATGGTCACCTATCAGACCGTCGAGCAGGTGCGCCAGGCCTTGCTCGCAGGCGAGTTGCGCCTGTACTTCCAGCCCAAGGTGAACATGCGCACCGGTGAGGTGGTGGGCTTCGAGGCGATGCTGCGCTGGCAGCACCCGCAGCGCGGCATGCTGGGGGCCCAGGAGTTTCTGCAGCAGGTGGAGGAGACCGACCTGATCGTCGAGATCGGCGAATGGGTCATGGACCAGGTGATGACCCGCCTGCAAGGCTGGCAGCAGGCGGGGCTGGGCTGGCCGGTGAGCCTGAACGTGGCGGCCCGGCATTTCCAGCGCCCGGACTTCGTCGAGCGGCTCAAGGACATGCTCGATCGCTATCCGGATGTGTTGCCGGCGTTGCTGGACCTGGAAATCGTCGAGTCGGTGGCCATCGACAATATCCAGCGGGTCAGCGATTGCCTCGATGCCTGCCAGGGATTTGGCGTGCAGTTCTCCCTGGGGGACTTCGGCACTGGCCATTCGTCCCTCAGCTACCTCAAGCGCCTGCGCACCCATACCATCAAGATCGACCGGCTGTTCGTGCGCGACATGCTGCACGACGCGGACGATCAGGCGCTGATCCAGGCGTTGGTGGGGCTGGCCCAGGCCTTTGGCCGGCGCGTGGTGGCCGAGGGGCTGGAAAGCCTGGCGCATGGCGAGCGCTTGATGGCCCTTGGCTGCGACGTCGCCCAGGGGGATTTCATTGCGCCACCAATGCCCGCCGAGGCGGTGCTGGACTGGGTGCGTAGCTTTGAGCCACCGCGGGCATGGCGAAGCGACGAGCTTCAGGGCGAGGCGATGTCGGGAGGCTGAGCGTCGTCCTGAGGGCCGACGTAACGTTGGATGATGGCGTCGATCTCGCCGGACATCTTCATTCGCAACAGGGTGCGCAGGATGCGCTGGGCCGGCACTCTCGGATCGTTGCGTACATAGCAGCCGACGGCCTGCTCCTGCAGCACCGCGACGCTGTACAGCGGGTTGCCGGTGGCCTGGGTCTTGTTGAACCAGTCCAGGGTCCACTGGCTGGCGATGGCGTAGCGGTAACGCCCGACCACCAGTTTCTGCAGCACCTGCTCCTCGTTGCGGGCGTCGTCGCGTATCAGCTGGTTGGTGTCGAACAGCGGCTGCAAGGGGGTGTAGGTATAGCTGAGGACGGTGCCGATATGCTGGCGCGACAGTTGCTGCAGGTTGACCACCGAGGGCTCCGGATGGGTGCTCACCAGCAGGTTGCGCTGGATGAACAGCGGCACGCTCCACAGGTAATCCCCAGAGAGGTTCGGCAGCCAGGCCTGGGCAGCGTAGCAGCGCACGTCGACTTCGCCCTGGGCCATGGCGTTCTGCACCCGGGCCCGGGCCAGGACATGAAACTGCGCCGGGGTACCCAGGTGCCGGGCCAGGCTGTTCATGGTGTCGAAAAGGATGCCATCGGTGGGCTGGTCGCCTTCGACCTCGATGGCCGGCATGGTCCAACTGTCGGCGATGGCAAAGCGCAGGGGCGGCTCTGCGGCTTCCAGGCTGGCGCTGAAGAGAAACAGGGCGCACCAGGTCAAACGCATACAGTCTCCAGGGTGTCGGCGGGCGAGCAATCCTTTGCAAAATGCAAGCTTAGACAGATTAGACGAGCGCGCCGGATGCAATTTCGCCCTTGCTCCGCTAGCATTACCGGCTTCCGCTTTCCAGTTGCGACGGTTTTCGATGAGTTATCAGGTTCTTGCACGTAAATGGCGTCCGCGCTCGTTCCGCG
>Ga0308159_1000285_pt1 | contig 145916 bp, 121 predicted proteins | sample PhyCR1_FD_201040 | JGI IMG/M metagenome (GOLD analysis project Ga0308159, IMG submission 201040) | Phyllosphere microbial communities from UC Gill Tract Community Farm, Albany, California, United States - DLSLC.R1 | ecosystem: Host-associated > Plants > Phyllosphere > Unclassified | place...
CCCGATGCCGATCGTCGGACAGGCGATACGCTGGGTGATCTCGATCGCGATCGGCTCGACCACGCCCTCGATCACGACCGAAAAGGCCCCCGCCTCGGCCACGGCCACCGCGTCGGCGATGATCTTCCTGGCCTCCTCGGGCGTACGGCCGCGTGCGCCATAGCCGCCCAGCACGTTCACCGCCTGCGGAGTCAGGCCGACATGGCCCATGACGGGGATGCCGCGTTCGACCAGGAAGCGGACGGTCGGCGCCATCGCGACGCCGCCCTCCAGCTTGACCGCCGCCGCCCCGGTCTCCTTCATGAGCCAGGCCGCATTCTCGAACGCCTTTTCCGGGCTGGCCTCGTAACTGCCGAAGGGCAGGTCGATGACGACGACTGCGTGATAGCTGCCCCGCACCACCGCCGCACCATGCGCCGCCATCATCTGGAGCGTGACCGGCACGGTCGAGGGCAGGCCGTAGATCACCTGCCCCAGGCTGTCGCCGACCAACAGCATGTCGCAATGCGGATCGAGCAATTGCGCCGAGCGCACCGTATAGGCGGTCAGCATGACCAGCGGCGTCTGCCCCTTGGCACGGCGGATGGCGGGCACGGTCAGCCGCTTCATCGGCGCGGGCGTGGGGTTGGCGCGGCTGGTCGCGGTGTCGAGCGTGTAGGTCGTGGACATGGCAAAGCCTCTAACCCGTGTCCGCCGTGCGCTCCACCCCCTTGGTCCGTCAGAAGATTTCGCCGTAGGCCTCGGGCTTGAACCCCAGGGTCAGCGCGCCGTCACGGTCGAGCACCGGCCGCTTGATGAGCGACGGCTGCGCCTGCATCAGCCGGATCGCCTTGCCGGCATCGATCTCCTGCCGGTCGGCCTCATCCAGCTTGCGGAAGGTCGTGCCCGCCCGGTTGAGCAGCTTTTCCCAGCCGAGCTGATCGACCCAGCGGCGGAGCGTGGCTTCGTCGATACCGTCGGTCTTGTAGTTGTGGAAACGATACGCGACGCCGTGCTGGTCGAGCCACACGCGGGCCTTTTTCATCGTGTCGCAGTTCGGGATGCCGTAGAGAGTCGTGGTCATATTACCTCGGATTCAAGAAGCCCGCCGCGTTTAACGAAATGCAACGGGATAGGGGAAGCGTGGCCTTCGACTTCGCTCAGGCTGAACGGATGTCGGGACGTGGGGCGTTCAAACCTCCATTCCGTTCAGCCTGAGCGACGTCGAAGGCCAAGGGAAACCCCTCACATCCTAACCCCTGGCAACTCACACAGGCTGGCGCCCTTCCCCCCGCCCCGCTATCCCGAGCGGATGCAGGACCACCCCTTTTACGCGCTTCACACCCATGGCCTGATCCGCGTCGCCGCCGCGACGCCCGCCGCTTCGGTGGGCGATGCCCGGGCCAATGCGCACGCCATGCTGGACCTGGCGCGCAAGGCGGATGAAGACGGCGTCGACCTGATCGTCTTTCCCGAATTGTCGCTGACCTCCTACGCGATCGACGACCTGCACTTGCAGGGCGCGATGCACGCGGCCACGCTCGCGGCGCTGGGCGAGATGGTGGATGCCAGCGCGGCGCTGTCGCCCGTCATGCTGGTCGGCGCGGCGCTGCCCCGTAACGGGCGACTCTATAATTGCGCGGTGGTGATCGCGTGCGGGCGGATCCTGGGCGTGGTGCCCAAGACCTTCCTGCCCAATTACCGCGAATATTATGAAAAGCGCTGGTTCGCGAGCGGCGCGGGGCTGACCGGCCTGACCATCGATCTGGATGGCCAGAGCGTGCCCTTCGGCACCGACCTGATCTTCGCCGCCGAGGACGTGCCGGGCTTCGTCATCCATACCGAGATTTGTGAGGATTACTGGGCGCCTACCCCGCCCTCGACGCTGGGCGCGCTGGCCGGGGCGACGATCTGCTGCAACCTGTCGGCATCGAATATCGTCATCGGCAAGGCGCGCGACCGGGCGATGCTCGCGGCCGCCCAGTCGGCCCGCGCGGCCTGCGCCTATGTCTATTCGGCGGCGGGGATCGGCGAGAGCACGACCGATCTGTCCTGGGACGGCCAGGGCCTGATCCACGAACTGGGCGAGGCGATCGCCGAGTCCGAGCGCTTCCTGCGCGAACCCGCGCTCACCACCGCCGATATCGATGTCGAACGGATCGTGCAGGAACGCCTGCGCTTCGGGACGTTCAACGATGCCGCCGCTTTTGCGGGTCATCCCGAGCAGCGTTTCCGCCGGATCGGCTTCGTCCACGGCGCGGAGGCGGGCGATCGGGGCCTGCGACGCGCCGTTCACCGCTTTCCCTTCGTGCCCAACGATCCCACCCGACGCGATGCGGATTGCTACGAGGCCTATAATATCCAGGTCGAGGCGCTGGCGAAGCGGCTCGAGGCCAGCCGCGCGAAGACCCTGGTCATCGGCGTATCGGGTGGCCTCGACTCTACCCATGCGCTGATCGTCGCGGCCAAGGCGACCGACCGGCTGGGCTGGTCGCGCGACCGGATCCTCGCCTTCACCATGCCCGGCTTCGCCACCGGCGAAGGCACCAAGGCCCATGCCTGGGCGCTGATGCGCTCGCTGGGCGTGACGGCGGAGGAAATCGACATCCGCCCCGCCGCTCAGCAATTGCTCGCCGACATGAGGCACCCCTTCGCGCAGGGCGTGCCGGTCCATGATGTGACCTTCGAGAATGTGCAGGCGGGCCTGCGCACCGATTATCTTTTCCGTCTCGCCAACCAGCGTGGCGGCATCGTGCTGGGCACCGGCGACCTGTCGGAACTGGCGCTGGGCTGGTGTACCTATGGCGTTGGCGACCAGATGAGCCATTATGCGGTCAATGCGGGCGTGCCCAAGACGCTGATCCAGTTCCTGATCCGCTGGTGCATCCGCACCGGGCAATATGACGAGGCGACGAACAAAGTTCTGGCGGCGATCCTGGCCCAGGAAATCTCGCCCGAACTGGTCCCCGCCGACGCCAGCGGCGCGATGCAGTCGACCGAGGCGATGATCGGCCCCTATGCGCTGAATGACTTCTTCGCGCATTACGTCATCCGCTATGGCCTGAAGCCGTCGAAGATCGCCTTCCTCGCCTGGCATGCCTGGCATGACGCGGCAGCGGGCGGCTGGCCCGAGGACCTGCCGCAGGATGCGCGGGTCGCCTATGACCTGCCGACGATCCGGCACTGGCTCGAGCGGTTCCTGACCCGCTTCTTCCAGACCAGCCAGTTCAAGCGATCGGCACTGCCCAACGGACCCAAGGTTTCGCCCGGCGGCGCCTTGTCCCCGCGCGGTGACTGGCGTGCGCCATCCGATGGGACGGCTTCCGTATGGTTACAGGAACTTAGCCAAGCTGTTCCGCATACGTAATACACACTTGGCAGGCCATGACCATCGGGTCTATGCTGACCCGCTAGATCGTAACATTTACCGTAAATTACAGGCTTCTCCCCGGCCTGTCGGCACGAGAGAATCCATGAGCCTTGTCGTTCGCACCCTTTCGGAGCAGATCTTCACGATCATTCGCGAGCGGATCATCAGTGGCGACCTGCCCGAAGAACAGCCGATCCGGCAGGATGCGCTGGCCAATGAGCTGGGGGTCAGCAAGATCCCGCTGCGCGAGGCGCTCGCCCGACTGGAGCAGGAAGGGCTGCTGACCAGCCAGGCCAATCGCGGCTTTTTCGTCCGTTCGCTTGGTGCGGGCGAGGCGGAGGAGATTTACGAACTTCGCCTGGCGCTGGAACCCGATGCGGCCGCCCGCGCCTCGCGCGTGGCAACCGTCGAAGATCAGGCCGTCGCACGTGAGGCGCTGACTGCGCTGGACGTCGCGGCGCGCGACGCCCTGCACGAGGTCGCGCACCGTAACCGCGCCTTTCACCTGGCGCTCGTCCGCCCGCTCGGCGCAGCGTTGACCTTTCAATTGATCGAGCGGTTGCAGGTGCTCGCCGAACGCTATGTCGTCCAGCATCTGAAACCCGCCGGTCGCGAGGACCGTGCGCATGAGGAGCATCATGCGCTGCTCGACGCATGGCTGGCGCGCGACGAGGCGCGGGTGGCCGGTTTCCTGACCGAGCATATCGGCGCGACGCTGGTCGACCTGCGCGCGCAATTGATCCGCTGATCCCGGTCAGCCGGGCGGGCGGACGAAGGGCGTGGTGATGATCCGCGCACCGCGCCGGTAGGTCAGATAGCGCCACAGCCATTGCAGGCTGACGCGGATACGCTGGGCGAAATTGACCAGCAGCACGACATGGACGATCGCCCAGAGCATCCAGGCCGGATACCCCTTCATCCGGAACCGCCCGAAGTCGAAGATCGCGGCATGACGCCCGATGATCGCAGCATTGCCGCGATTGTGGAAGCGGAAGGGTTCGGGCGCGCGCCCACCCGTCAGTTGCGCCCGCAGGGCCTTGCCCAGATACGCGCCCTGTTGCTGGGCGACCTGCGCCAGGCCGGGCAAGGGCTTGCCGTCTTCGTCCAGGCAGGCGGCGACGTCGCCCAGCGAATAGACATTCTCCAGTCCCTGGACGCTCAGATCCGGTCGCACCGCCACGCGTCCACCCGGACCCGGTGGCACACCGAGCAGCTTGGCCGCCCCCGTGGGCGCTACGCCTGCGCCCCAAAGGACGGTGCGGGCGGGGAAGAACCGCCCCCCGGCGGTCAGCCCCTCGGCGGTGATCGCCTCGACCGGCATATCGGTCATCACCTGCACGCCCAGCCGCGCCAGTGCCCGTTCGGCATAATTCGCGAGCGAGTCCGGGAAAGCCGAGAGGATACGCGGCCCGCCCTCGATCAGGATGATCTTCGCCGTTTCCGGCCGGATCCGACGAAAGTCGGAGGTCAGCGCATGGCGGGCCAATTCGGCCACCGACCCCGCCAGTTCCACGCCGGTCGGGCCGCCACCGACGATGACGAAGGTCATCAGCGCCTCGCGGTCCGCCGCCCCGTCGCGTTCCGCTTCCTCGAATGCGCCCAATACACGCGAGCGGATCACCCGCGCCTCTTCGATCGACTTGCAGGCCGGGGCATGGCGACGCCATTCGTCATGGCCGAAATAGCTGCTGGTCGATCCCGTCGCGACGACCAGCCGGTCATATGGCAGCGTCTCGCCCGTCGCCAGGGCCACTTGCCGGGCACCGGTATCGACCTGCGTCACCTCGCCCAGCACGACCTGGATATTGGGGTAGCGGCCCAGCACATGGCGGATCGGCTCGGCGACATCAGCAGGCGAAAGGGCGGCAGTCGCCACCTGATAGAGCAGCGGCACGAACAGATGATAATTGTTGCGGTCGACCACCGTCACCCGCACCGGCGCTCCGGCCAGTTGCTGCGCCACCGCGAGCCCGCCGAACCCCGCGCCGACGATCACCACATGCGGCCAGTCGGGATCGACGCCTCGACTCGTCATACCCTGCGCCCCCGTCATCAGAAGGTCACGGCGATCTTGCCGAAATGGTCGCCGCTTTCCTGATAGCGAAACGCATCGGCCAGTTCGTCCAACGCAAATCGGCGGTCGATCACCGGCCGGAACGGCGCCTCGTCCAGCGCGCGGACGAACTCCATCTGCATCCGGCGGCTGCCGACGATCAAGCCCTGAAGCCGCGCCTGTTTGCTCATCAGGGTGGCGGTCGGCACGTCCCCCGCAAAACCGGTCAGCACCCCGATCAGCCCGATATGGCCGCCGATCCGAACGGCGTCGATCGATTGGGCGAGCGTGCCCGGCCCGCCGACCTCGATCACATGGTCGACGCCCTCGCCCGCCCATGCATGGACGAGTTTTCCCCATTCGGGATGAGTGCGATAGTTGATGATGTGCGCGGCTCCCAGCGATCGGGCGCGGTCCAGCTTTTCATCGGAGGACGAGGTGACCGCCACTTCGGCGCCCATCATCCGCGCAATCTGAAGCGCCCAGATCGACACGCCGCCGGTCCCCAGCACCAGAACGCGGTCGCCCGCCTTCAGCCCACCATCGACGACCAGGCTTCGCCACGCGGTCAGTCCGGCGGTGGTGATCGTCGCCGCCTCGGCATGGTCATAGCCCTTGGGCGCGCGGGTGAAGGCCGTCGCGGGGGCGACCACGAATTCGCAGGCATAGCCATCGATCCCATCGCCCGGCACGCGCGAAAAGTCGCCGATGCGGGGCGGCCCTTCCTGCCAATCGGGGAAGAAGCAGGAAACAACCGGGTCGCCCGCCGCGAATTCGCTGACACCCTCGCCCACCGCTTCGACGATGCCCGCGCCATCGGCCATCGGGATACGACCGTCCCGGGTCGGCATGCGACCCGCCACGACACCATAGTCATGATAGTTGAGCGACGTCGCGTGCAGCCGCACCCGGATCATCCCCGGCCCCGGCGCACCGGGATCGGGGCGGTCCACCAGTCGCAAACGGTCCAGCCCGCCGGGTGCATCCAGGATCATCGCCTTCATGCCGTCACCTTCATCGCTGTCTCTCGATGCAAAACCAACGCTGCCGCAGTGCAATATGATCCCTCAGCCGGTCGCCAGGGACCATCCGTCGGGCAGGAAATCGACTGACATGTAATAGTAAAAGGCACAGCTGCCGTCGCCACCGCGATAGCTGCCGCCCTTGACGATGCCGTAAGCGATGCCGCCCAGAAAGACCGGCCCACCGCTATCCCCGCTGCGACAGCTCGGCCCCCGCACCGCCACCCAGGTCGGGGTGCAGCCGCCGCCGCACAAATCCCCGGCGGGTGCGAAGTCGGGTATCCATACCTCGGCGCAGCTATAACCCGTCCGTTCGCCGCGATGGCAGACGATATCGCCCGCACGGGTCTGATCGCGGGTTCTTTGCCCCGTGATGCGGCGGCTGATCGTCTTGGTCGTGTCGCTCCAGATGGCGGGCGACAACGGGGCCGGGCTGCCATTCACCTGTACGTCCTGATAGCCCCATCCCCATTGGCCCAGAAAGGGCAGAGGATGCTGCCGCCGTTCGGCATCGGTCCAGACCAGATCGTCGGGGCAATGGGCCGCCGTCACGATCGCGCTGTCGCTCCCGCGCCGGACGACGAAGCCGCTGGTGCAGGCATAGCGGCGGCTATTGCCGGGATCGATGCCGATCAGCCGCGCGCCACCTTGAAGGTCCGCCAGATCGCTGTCGGACGTATCCAGCGTCGCGATCCGCACCGGCACGCCCGCGATCCGGGCGATCCGGTCGCGCAAGGCATCGCCCGGCTCCGCCTCGGCATCCGCGCGGGCCACCATCACGACCAGTGCCCCGATCCGGGGATCGACGCCGATACCCGGCGGCTGGGTCAGGCTGGCGCGGATCTCGGTTTGATGCAGGGCGAGGGCAATGACCAATTGATGGTGGGTCGCATAGGCCCCCGTTCGGAAGCGGACCAGCACCGGGCTTCCCGCCACCTGCACCACCCGGTCCGCCACGGGGACATCGCCGGTCAGCAATATGTCGATATGGAACGGCGCGTGACCGACCGACAGTCCGGCGAGGCGGTCGGCAAACTCGGCCTTCAACGCGTCGGTCAACGGCACCGACGCCTCCTGTACCGCCAATTCGCGTGCGGCCGCCATCGGCGCCTGCCCGGACAGGGTGGCATATTCCGCCGCATCCAGCGCCAGGGCAGCATTCCCGTCGAGCGGCGCCAAGGCCTGTGCCCATGCACCGCCCGGCATCATGACGAGCATGGAGACCGCCAGGCGCTGGAAAGCCCATCTATTCCGCCAACAAGATTTGCGCTGGTTATATCCCATCGATTTAGTATGTATTACTCATGAGGAGCCGATGAGCGGCGATACACGGGATAAACGACCAAGGGGACCGAATTGATGTTGCGACGCCATGCCCTTCCGCTGCTTCTGATCGCATCCGCCATACCGCTGGCCGCCTGCTCCAGGTCGGAGCCTGCCAATAGCACGGTCCTCGACGATACCGGCGTGACGAATGACGCGCTTCTCGCCAATGACGAAGGGCTGACCGATGGCAATGCGACCTTTGGCGACAACGTGCTGCTCGACAATGAAGCGGCGCCGGGCGGCGTGAACGCCAGCTAGATTTTCCTTCGGTGGCAAGCCCCTCTCCGGGGCTTCCCACTGCTCCTGCCTCGCCAAAGGAAGCTCCCTGTGGCGATCAACTGGTCCGGCGGTCACACAAACCGCCGGACCGTTTTTATGTCAGCGTTCGGGAATGCCCAGCGTACGCAGGACGCGCATATCCTGTTCGACCACCCCAGCCGAAAAACGCTCGATCAGCCGCTGCGCCTGACGCCACATGCCCGTCGGCGCAGGCGCGGCGCGTGGCGGCGCCAGCAGGCGGCCGCCACAGATACTGGCCAGCGCCGGGCTATGGCTCGCACCGTCGACGATCAGAGAGGGAAAGGGCAACGCCGCCTCGGGCGACGCGAACAGCTGGCCGCCCTGCCGGTCCAGCGGATCGGCGGCGGGCGGCTGGAAGAACAGCGCACCGGCGACCCTGGACACATAATGGCTGGGCGACAGCCGCGCCCACCAGATGCTGGCGAGACAGGCCGCCCCCTCCGCCACGAGCAGCACCGCCTTGTCGGCATGGGCGACCGCATGATCCAGCCGGGTCGCCCAGATATCGCGCGCTTCGCGCGATCCGCCGTCAAAGGGAATTTGCAGATCGCCCTGCCGGGGCCAGGCGAACAGGCTTTCCCACGGCATTGAGCGTTCGCCATCGGGCTTGCCTGCCCCCGGCTCCGCCATAGGCCCTACCATTGGCCCCATCATCGGCAGAGTGATGATCGAGAAAGGGTCGCTCAGACGCAGTACGGCCGCCATGGTCTTCTCCGTCACTGATCCCCACAAGGTACGTCAGTTTCGGGGAAGGGCAAGGGGGCACGGACGCGCGCCCGCCTCGGCACATCTTACCCGGCCGCCATGGGCCGGGCCAGCCGACGCGAATCACTGAGCGCGGCCGCGATGCTGTCGACCATCAGTTCATACTGGTCGGGCGTGTAACCGGCGGCCAGAAAGGCGCGAACCTCGTGCGAGGGCACGCTGTAACCACTGTGCCAGCTCAACACCGCCATCCGGCGGAGCGCTTCCAGCGAGGGATCGGCCAGCCGCGGGTTGCGGGTCTCGCCGAAGATGCTGCCGATCGCGCGGATCAGCTTGGCCGGCTCGCGCAGGCTGGACAGGCGGTCACGCCGGGCCAGTGCGACCACCTGCCACTCCAAGGCCGACAGACGGGCATCCGCCCGGATGGCCGCCGCACCCTGCTGTGCCATGGCGGCATCGACAGCGATCCGTGCGGCACCGATTTCCTGAAAAGCGACATAGGCCATGATGCAAACCCCTTTTTCCGGCGCGAAACATCCTGCCCCGGCCAGCATCGCGCTCGCTCGAGGAAGCGGCACCGGGGCCACCCATCCTGCTGTCTCGCCATTTCATTCGCGAAGGTGAGGATCACCTTCCATACCGAATGGTATATTAATCCGCCGTACAGCCGTCAACGACTTTCATACCAACCGGTACTAAAAATTTTCGCCTAGCGCGAGGGCCATAACGCCAACGCCGCATCGACCATCGATTGCAGCTGCTCCGAAGGCACGCCGCATCCTGCCTGGACGCCCATCCCCTGCAGTACCGCGTAGATCAGGTTGGCCAGTCCCGCCGGGTCGACATTCGCGGGCAGATCACCCTCGTCCACCGCGCGCTGGAAACGTCCGACGATCGCGGCCTGAGCGGAGGCCCGCCGCGCGACCACTTCCGCCTTGATCGACTCGGCTTCCGATCCGCAGGCGACCGAATGGATCACCCCCAGGCAGCCCTTCGGCTCCCATTGGCTGGTCATGGCCTTCAACGCGCCACGCAACAGATGCTCGGCGACACCGCGCGCGGTCGGCTGGTCCAGCGCCTCGCGGATATAGGCGAGTTTCTCCGCCTCATAGAGGTCGAGCGCCTTGTGGAACAAAGCCTCCTTGTTGCCGAACGCGGCATAGAGGCTGGGCTTGGTGATACCCATGGCCTCGGTCAGGTCGGCCATCGACGCGCCCTCATAGCCCTTGCTCCAGAAGACACGGAGCGCGGAGGCCAGGGCCTGATCGACGCAGAATTCACGCGGGCGGCCCTTACACGCGGGCAGAGCATTTTCCATAACGCTCGGTATAGAATTTTGGCGAGGTGTTGGAAAGCCCCTCTCGCACACACGACAAATGGTCCGTTTTCGGACCTATATTAAGCTTTCTTCAATGGACCATGGAACAAAGTGTCGCCGAGGGAATGACGCATATGATGTTCAACATCGTGGGATGCATTATCGGGCAACATGATCCCTGGTTGATATTTCCCGCCCTGGGCGTGTGCGTATTGGGGCTGATCGCCCTGTTTCTGCTGCACGACCGGGCCGAGGAATGCGTCGAGCTTCGCCGACGCAACTGGGTGGCACTGGCGGCGATCACGGGCGGCGTCAGCATCTGGTGTACGCACTTCCTGTCAATGCTCGCATATCGAGGGCCTTTGCCGCTGGGCTTCGACCTTCCCCAGACGTTGGCTTCGGTCGCGATACCCTGCCTGACCATCTGGATCGCGCTCGGCCATGTCCGGCGACGGCGTGACCTGGTCGGTTGCCTGGTCGCCGGCACGCTGACCACGATCGGGATCGGCGCCATGCATCTGATCGGCATGGCCGCGCTGATCGTCCCGGCAGAGATTCGTTATGATCCCTGGGGCCTGGCCGTTGCATTTCTCGGTGCCATGATGCTGTTGACCGGCGCATTCCATATCCATGTCCGAGTGCCTGGGCGGGGCCGGACCGTCCTGTCCGTCGGCGTGGCAGCTCTGGGGATCGTCGTCCTGCACTTCGGGGCGATGACGGCCACCACGCTGGTTCCCGGCGGGGTCGTCGTCGACCCGAACCTTCATCCGCTTCAGCCGCTCAACCTGGCGCGCGTGGTCGGCCTGGTGACGGCGACCATCGTGGTCGCCCTGGTCGCAGCGGCGCTGCTCGACCGCCTCCTCACCGACCTGCGCGGCCTGACCGAGGCGACCCGCGAAGGGATCGCGATCCTGCACCACGGCCGGATCATCGAAGCGAATGGCAGGCTCGCGGCAATGCTCAACGTAGAGCCGGGTCGGCTGATTGGCTCGCACCCCGAGGACTGGCTGGAAGCGATCGACGGAGCGCCGCTTTCGCTCGTCGATGGCGGGCTGATCGAGACCCGTCCGCGGGATATCGCGTCATTCGATCGCTACCTCGAAGTCGCGGGCCATGAAATCGAATATCGGGGCCGGCGCGCCATGGTCATGTCGGTGCGCGATCTGACCGAACAGCGCCGTGCCCAGCGCCAGATCGAATTCATGGCGGAGCATGACCCGCTGACCGGACTCCCCAATCGCGCCTTTTTCGACCAGGCGCTGGAAAGCGCGATCGCTCAGGCGGATCAGAAAGGCCCGTTCGCGCTGTTCGCGCTCGACCTCGATCGCTTCAAGGCGGTCAACGACCTGTTCGGCCACGCCGCGGGCGATGCGATATTGTGCCGGGTCGCCGCCATCCTGACCGCCGCCATCGACGAGGCGGGCGTGGTCGCGCGGGTCGGTGGCGACGAGTTTCTGATCCTGCAACGCGGCATGAAGGACCCTGAAGCTGTCCGCAGGCTCGCCGAGTCGATCCTGGATGCCTTTGCCGCCGAAATGGACCTCAGCCGCGATCCGATGGCGGTCGGGGTCAGCATCGGCGTCTCGCTATATCCCCAGGACGCGACCGATGCCCAGTCGCTGCGGCAGAACGCCGATGTCGCGCTCTACCGCGCCAAGACCAGCGGCCGGGGCACCGCGTCCTTCTTTGACCAGGACATGGACCGGGCGATGCGAAAGCGCCTCGCGCTGGAGCATGACCTGCGCCATGCCCTGCTGCGCAACCAGATGCGCCTGGCCTATCAGCCGCTGGTATCGACCGACAGCGCCACGGTGATCGGCCACGAGGCGCTGCTGCGCTGGGACCATCCCGAGCGCGGCACCGTCGAGCCCGGCGCGTTCGTGCCGCTGGCGGAGGAGACCGGCATCATCCTGCAATTGGGCGAATGGGTGCTGTCGACGGCATGCCGGACGGCCGCCGCCTGGCCCGCCCCCTTGACGCTGGCGGTCAATATCTCGCCGATCCAGTTCCAGCTGCCGAACCTGGCCGAGATCGTTGCGCGCGCGCTCGAAGAGAGCGGCTTTCCCGCGCACCGGCTGGAGCTGGAGATTACCGAGAATGTGCTGCTCCATGATCGCGCGTCGACGTTGAAGACGCTGCATCAGCTGAAGGCGATGGGCGTGGGCATCGTCATGGATGATTTCGGGACCGGCTACAGCTCGCTCAGCAACCTGCGATGCTTCCCGTTCGACAAGATCAAGATCGACAAGAGCTTCATCTCGGGCGTCGCCACCGACGCCGCCGCGCGCTCGATCGTCCGGGCCATCGTCGGGCTGGGCCAGAGCCTGAACCTGCCCGTCGTGGCCGAGGGGGTGGAGACGGCCGAACAGCATCGCATGGTGCTGGAGGAGGGATGCCCCCAGGCCCAGGGTTATCTGTTCGGCCGTCCTGCGGAACCCGTGGTCGAGGTTCAGCCCTTGGCCAGGGCGCTACGCTGACGCCCATAGGCGAAGTAGAAGGCCAGCCCCGCCAGGTTCCAGATGATGAAGCGCACGATCGTCGCGCTCGGCAGGCTGAACAGCAGGTATATGCAGCCCAGAATGGCGAGGCTGCCGACCAGATAGGGCTGCGGGCAGCGGAAAAGCCGCTTGGCCTCCGGGGCACGGCGACGCAGGACCATCAGGCACGCGCCGACCGCGATGAAGGCGAGCAGCGTGCCCGCATTGGCCAGCTCGGCAATCTCGTCGAGGCGGAAGATACCGGCGACGATCGCGATCGATACGCCCGTGACCAGCGTGATGCGGGTCGGCGCGCCGCTGCGCTTGCTGACCACCGCCAGCGACTGGGGCAGCAGGCCGTCGCGCGCCATGGTGAAGAAGATGCGGCTCTGGCCGTACATCATCACCAGGATGACCGAGGGCAGCGCGATGACCGCCGCCAGCGCGATCAGATGCGCCGCCGTCGGCTGGCCCAGCGAGCGCAGGACGAGCGCCAGCGGCTCGGGCGAATTGGCGAGTTGCTGGAAGGGCAGCGCGCCGACCGCCGTCACCGCGACCGCCATGTAGATCAGGGTGCAGACCAGCATCGATCCGACGATCCCGATCGTCAGGTCGCGGCCGGGGTTCTTGGCCTCCTCGGCCGAGGTGGCGACCGCATCGAAGCCGTAAAAGGCGAAGAACACGATGGCCGCCGCCGCCATGACGCCGCGCTTGGCCCCGTCCACCTCGGTCGCACCGAAGCCATAAGGCATGAAGGGGTGGAGATTGGCATTGTTGAAGGCGGGCAGCGCGAAGGCGACGAACACGCCCAGGGCGACCAGCTTCACGACGACGAGAATGATGTTCAGCGTCGCGCTTTCCCGCGTACCGGCGACCAGCATCCCCATGACCGACAGCGCGACCACGACGGCGGGCAGGTTGATGATGCCGCCGCCATGCGGTCCCGCCAGCAGTTCGGGCGGCAGATGCACGCCCGCCGCCTGGATCCAGCCGACCAGATAGCCCGACCAGCCGACGGCCACCGTCGAACAGGCCAGCGAATATTCGAGGATCAGGCTCCACCCGACGACCCAGGCCAGCGTCTCGCCCAGCGCGGTATAGCTGAAGGTATAGGCGCTGCCCGCCGCCGGGATCAGCGTCGCCAGCTCGGCATAGGCCAGCGCGGCACAGGCGCAGACCGCGCCCGCAATGGCGAAGGCCAGGATGACGGCGGGTCCCGCCCGCTCCGCCCCCACGCCGGTCAGCGTGTAGATGCCGGTGCCGACGATCGCGCCGACCCCCAATGCGATCAGGTGCGGCCAGCTGAGCGTCTTGGCCAGCGACTGCCCCTCCGCATGCTGGGTGACGCTACCCAGCGACTTTCTCGGTCCAAACATCGTCGAAAAATCCCCCCGCCCCTATGGGCTTGTCGTTGTCAGTCGACGGGCGCGAACCCGCCTTTCAGGTCCGTCAGGATGGACCGAATATGCGTATCAAGCAATGCCTTAACCCGGTCGGCGTCGCGCGCCAGAAAGGCATCGAGCTGTTCGCGATGCTCCAGATGCGCCCGCGCATCACGTCCGGCGGGCTGCAGATGCGCAACGACATAGCGTTCGGCGAGCAATGCGAGCTGGCGGATCAGTTGGATGGTCAGGGCCTGCCGCGTCGGACGGACCATCGCCATATGGAATTTTCGGTTGCAGATGGCGACGCGCGCCAGATCGCTGGCCGCCGCCTGGTCCAGCGCCTCGAACGCGGCGACCAGCGCGGCGCGATCATCGTCATCGGCAACGAGCGCGGCCCGCGCCGCCGCCGCCGGTTCCAGCTTCAGGCGGAGGCCGTAAATGTCCTCGGCCTGCGCCGCCGACAGCGCGCCGATCATATAGCCGCGATTGGCGACACCGTGGAGCAGGCCCTCCTGCTCCAGCCGTGCCATCGCTTCGCGCAGCGGTATCTTGCTGACGCCCAGTTCGGCGGCCAGCGCATCCTGGCGGATCGGGCGATCGGCGGGGATGGTCCCCGCGATGATCCGTTCGCGCACGATCGCGAAGATGCGATCCGCCAGTGTCTGCACGACGATGACGCCCTCGCCCCGATGACGCCCGTCATCCAGGGCGACGTCGGGGAGCGAAAGCGCCGTCGCCATCAGGCCGCCTTGGCCTGGCCCAGGTCCGGGCGGGTCGCGGCGGCCTTTTCGACCATCGCGATCACCTCGGCGCGGCGTTCGCCTTCGAGGACATAACGCGGCGGCAGGACGCGCTCCGAACCACGGCCCATGACCTGCTCGGCCAGCTTGATCGACTGGACGAGGTCATGCTCGGCGTCGAGGTGGAGGAGCGGCATGAACCAGCGATAGATTTCCATCGCCTTGGCATGATCGCCACGGTCGAACGCCGCGACCAGCTCGACCGACTCCTTCGGAAAGGCGTTGGTCAGGCCCGAGACCCAGCCCTGCGCGCCCAGGTACAGACCCTCGAGCGCCACGTCGTCCAGACCGGCGAACAGGGTATAGCGATCACCGAACGCGTTGCGGAAATCGGTGAAGCGGCGCGTGTCGGGCGCCGATTCCTTGACCGCAACGATGTTCTTCACATCGACCAGCGCTTCGAGAACCGACTGGTCGATGACCGTGCGGTACGCGGGCGGGTTGTTATAGAGCATGATCGGCAGGCCGGTCTGGTCCGCCACGCCCTTGAAGTGGTTCACCAGCTCATGCGCCTTAGGCACATAGACCATCGGCGGCAGCAGCATCAGGCCATCGGCCCCGGCCTTTTCGGCCGCCTGCGCGTAACGGACCGCACGGCGCGTGTCATATTCCGAACAGCCGGTAATCACGGGCACGCGGCCAGCCACCGCCTCGACGATCGCGGTCAGGACCGTGACCTTCTCGTCATAGTCGAGCGAGTTGTTCTCGCCGACCGTGCCGAGCGCGATCACGCCGGTCACGCCGTCATTGACCAAGTCGTCGACGACGCGCTGCGTGTCGGCGAGGTCAATCGACATATCCTCGCGGATCTGGGTCGTCACTGCGGGGAATACGCCGCGCCAGCCGATGCTCACTATCTATCTTCCTGCTATTGTTTTAGATATCGTATACTGTTTAACGCGGCGTCGCGCTGGGGTCAATCGTCATTCCTCATCGGGATAGGGACCCTTGCCCCCTTCCGCGATGAAGCGATCGGTGCGCTGGTCGATGATGGGCAGCGGCACAAAGCCCAGTTGCAGCATCGCATCATGCCAGGCGCGGATGTTGAACTTCGGCCCCAGTGCCTTTTCGGCCTTGGTCCGCGCCCGCTGAAAAGCCAGCTGCCCCATATAATAGGACAGCGCCTGGCCCGGCCATGCAATATAGCGATCGACCTCGGTCTCGATCTCATGATTGGACAGGGCGGTATTGTCGCGCAGATAGGCCTGCGCCTTTTCGCGGCTCCAGCCCATGGCGTGGACGCCGGTGTCGACGACCAGCCGCGCCGCACGCCACGCCTGATAGGAGAGCATCCCGAAGCGATCATAGGGATCCTTGTAGAACCCCATCTCCTCGCCCAGCGCCTCGCAATAGAGCGCCCAGCCTTCGCCATAGGCCGACAGGTAATTGTCGCGGCGGAAGGCGGGCAGGCTCTTGTTCTCCGCCGCCAGGGGCATCTGGAACGCATGGCCCGGCGCGCTTTCATGCAGTGTCAGGGCGGGCAGCGCGTAGAGCGGCCGCGAGGGCAGGTCATAGGTGTTGACCAGATAGATACCCGGTCCGCCACGACCGGAGGTATAAAAGGGTGCCTGGTCGGCGGGCACGGGTTTGATCGCGAAACGGCTGCGCGGCAGATGGCCGATCCACTGGGCCGCCACCCCGTCAAAGCCCTTGGCGATCCAGGCGGCCTTGTCGAGAAGCTCTTGCGGCGTCTTCGCATAGAAGCGCGGATCGGTGCGCAGGAAGGTCAGGAACGTGGGCAGGTCGCCCTGGAACTTCACCTCCTTCATCACGCCGTCCATCCGTGCGCGGATTCGCTGCATCTCCGACAGGCCGATCGCATGGACCTGTTCGGGTGTCAGGTCGGCGGTTACATATTCGCGGATCTTGGACCGGTAATAGGCCTTGCCATCGGGCAGGTCATAGGCCGCAATGCTGGTCTGTGCGCGCGGGATATAGTCGTTGCGCAGGAAATCCAGCAGCCGTTGATGTGCGGGCAACACGTCGTCACGGATCGCCGCCTTCGCCTCGGCCCGCAACGTCACGACCGTTGCGGGTGCCATATTGGCGGGCATGGTCCTGAACGGCTCGTAAAAGGGCTGAGCGTCGCCGGTCCCGGCATCGACCACCTGTGCCACGCCGATGTCACGGCCCGTCAGCGTGACTCGCGGCACGGTGAAGCCCCGCGCCAGGCCAGCGCGCATGTTCGCGATCTGCTGGTCATAATAACGCGGCATCTGGTGCAGCATGGCGATGTAATCGCGATACTGGCTTTCCTTGGTGAAGCTGCCCCGCGCCCAGCTCGCAAGATTGCCCCAGAAGCTGGTGTCCGAATTGAGCGGCTTTTCATATTCGCGGAACCGCTGCGCGGCGAGCAGCGCATCGATCTGGCCGCGATAGACCATATAGTCGGTGCGCATATCGGGAGAGAGCTTCGCCGGATCGATCGCATCCAGCGCCTTGGCGGTTGCTTCCCAGCGCGCCAGCCGCGCGGCCTGGGCCGCGGGGCCGACATCGGGCAATTGCCGCGAGCCTGCGCTGCCACTGTCCTCATCGGCGGCGGCCTGGCTGATCCGCCACTGATATTCGGCATCCGACAGCGCACGGAACCGGGCGTCCGGCGTAGCGGCCTTGCGGGCGACCCGAGGGCGATCCTTGGCCTGCGCCGTGCCGAGCGGCATCGCCACCAGCATAGTCCCCGCCAGCAGCCATCCGATCCGGTTCGTCATGCTCGTACCCCCCTCACTCAACCCTTCAGCGCGATCACGTCGCGGTGAAGATCGGCCGAAATCTCGACCCCCTCGACCAGCGAAACCTGACGCGCGGCATAGCGACGAGCGGAAGGCAGCCTTGCCCCCTGCCCCGTGATCGCGGCGAACATCGCCTCAGCCCGATCCTGATTTTGCGGGAGAAGATCGCCCAGGAAGCCCTTGGGATCGATGGCGATAATCAGCTCTCCCCCCAGCGGAGAGCCGCCGCGGCCGCCGTCCCACCCGATCGACTCGCGGCTGGTCATGTCGCCGATCAGCGGCCCGGCAAGCAGTTCGACCATCGCCGCCAGCGCCGAACCCTTATGCCCGCCAAAGGTGCGCATCGCGCCCGACAGGATCGCGGCCGGGTCGGTGGTGGGCCTGCCATCGGCATCGACACCCCAGTCATCGGGCACGCTCTTGCCCGCACGGCGATGGAGTTCGATTTCCCCGCGCGCGACCATGCTGGTGGCGAAATCGAAGACGAAGGGCGGTCCGTCCGGGCGCGGCCAGCCAAATGCGATGGGATTGGTCCCGAACACCGGCTCCGCCCCACCCGATGGCGCGACCCAGGCATGGCTGGGCGTGAAGGCCAGCGCGACCAGCCCGGCCTCGGCCAGTTCCTCGACCTCCGGCCACAGCGCGGCGAAATGCACGACGTTGTTGAGGGCCAAAGCCGCGATACCGTTGGCCTTCGCCTTTTCGATCAGCGCGGGCTTGCCCGTCTGAAAGGCGAGCTGCGCAAAGCCGCCGCCCCCATCGACCCGGACGAGCGCGCGGGCAGGATGCGACAGCACCGGCTCGGCATCGGGGACGACGACCCCCTTTTCGATGCTGGAGACGGCGACCAGCAGGCGGTAGATGCCGTGCGACGTGCATCCGTCGCGCTCGCCCGCCACCATCGTCTCGGCCACGGCCTCGGCATGGGCCGGGGCGAGCCCCGCGCCCAGCAGCTTGGCCCGCGCCAGCGCACGCAATTCGTCCAAGGTCATCCGCACGCCCGTCACGCCGTCGCCCCCGCCTTGGCCGCGAACAGCCGCATGCCGAAGATCGGCCCGGCCGTGCTGCGGTCATGCGGCACGATCCGCACCCGCACGCTCTTCTTGCCCGCCGTCAACGCGGGCGGCAGCGGATATTCGACGTCGAAGAACGCACCCGGCTTGTCATTCTCCAGATGCTGGGTCGCGACCTTCACATTGTCGACCAATATGTCGAAGTCGCGCGCCCGCTCCTCACCCCAATAGGTGCCTTGCAGGATCATCGGGCCGGGGCGCACCGCCATGGTGAACTCGATATAGCCGCCCGACCGCGCATCACGCCCCTGCTTACCCCGATAGGACACCGGGTAGGAGATGTCGGAGGTCAGCCCATGGTCGCGCTCGGGCTGCATCTCGCCCAGATGCATGACATCGACCGAGCGGGCGGCGATATCGCGGGCCTTGGCCTGATCGGCCAGGAATGCCGCCTCCTGCGCCTTCCATCCCGCCTCGGTGAAGCGCTTGAAATAGACCGCGCTGCGCCGGTCATATTGGCTGTAGAAAGGCACGAAACTCAGGTCCGCCGGACGGAAGACCCCCGCCGTCTTGTATCGCGCCGTCGCCGGATCGGAGGCGGTGAAGCCTGCCAGCGGATTGGCACCGACCAGCACTGGGTCGGGTGAGTCCCACTTGTCCTCGCGCCCGCCCAGATCGGCCGCCATCACCATCGGCCCGCGCACCACCGCGACGACCGTCTCGTCCCCCGGCGTCGTCTCGACCCGCAGGTCGAGCGGCAGGCGGATCGAAACCTTGTCCCCGGCCTTCCACCGGCGATCGAGGACGGCATAGCCCCGCTCGAAACGCGGCGTCACGGCTTGGCCATTGACCTCGACCTGCGCTTGCCCGTTCGCCCAGCCCGGCACACGCAGCGCCAGCGGGAAGCGACCCGCGCGATCCAGCCGCGTGAAGCTCAACGACGCCTGCCCGTCCATCGGATAGGCAGTGTCCAGCGTCACGGTCGCGCCGCGCTTCTCCCACCGCGCCTCGGCCGGGATGTAGAGGTTGACGAAAAAGGTATCGCCGCCCTGCCAGAAGATGGACTCGCCATGCTTGGCGTGAGCCTCCATCCCCGACCCGACGCAGCACCAGAAGGCATCGTCCTTGTCCGACGAGAACTCACGGACGACACCGCTCATCAGCGGCGTCATATAGGTGAAGCCGCCGTTTTGCGGATGCTGGGCGGCCATCGCGTGGTTCAGGTGCGCGCGCTCATAATAGTCGAAATAGCGCCCGTCCGGTTGCCACCCGTAAAGATGCCGGGTCAGCTTCATCATGTTGTAGGTGTTGCAATGCTCGCACGTCTGATCGGTGACGTGCCGCGCGATCGTGTCGGGCTCCGAAAAATACTCCCGGTCGGCATTGCCGCCGATGACATAGCTGTGATGCCCGGTGACGGTTTCCCAGAAGAAGCTCGCGCCCCTGGCGGGTTCGGGCTTGCCGGTGATCTCATGAATGCGCGCCAGCCCGATCAGCTTGGGCACCTGGGTATTGGCGTGGAAATTAGCGAGCTTGTCCTCGCCCGCCACGAGCGGGTCGAGCACCTTGCGATCATAGATCCGCTCGGCCAGCGCCAGCCACTGGCGGTCGTTGGTCCGCTGGTACAACTCGGCGTAACTCTCGTTCAGCCCGCCATATTCGCACCCCAGCACCGTCTGCATCCGGGCATCGTCGAGCGCGGCGAAGACCCGTGCGAAATAGCCGCCCAGCTTGACCGCGACGTCCAGCGCCTGCGCATTGCCCCAGCCGCCATGGATGTCGAGCAGCCCGGCGAAGAGCTTGTGAACCGTGTAGAGCGGCGACCAGGAACCGTTGAGGTCGAATCCGCCCGACTTGATCTTTCCCGCCATGATCTCGGGAAAGATTTCCTCTCCGTCGACCACCGTGCCATCGGCCCGCTTGCGACCCAGCGCACCGACATAGCCGGTGCCGCGCTTGGCCTGCGCCTCGGCCAGTTCGGCCACGATATAGTCGGCGCGGCGGCGCATCTCGGTGTCACCGGTCTGCTGCCAGGTCAGGACCAGCGCCGACATGTAATGGCCCAGCGTATGGCCCGCGATCGTGTCGCTCTCCCACCCGCCATAGATCGGCGCCCTGGGTTCCAGTCCTGCATATTTCCGGAAATTGTGCAGCAGCCGGTCGGGGCTGAGGCGATAGAGATAGCGACGGTTGGTCTCGACGGCGGTCGCATAGACGGACGGGCGCAGGCGCACCGCCGACAGCGGCAGCGGCTCGGCCTTCGCCGGAAGGATCGACGGCGCAGCCCCCACCGCCCGCGTCGCCATTCCCATCAGCGCGACCCCGGCCGCCCCCTGCATCCATTCCCGCCTGCTCGACCGCAGCATCTTGCCCTCCCGGTAATACTGTATACCAATATAGCCAGAACGGGAGGGGGGTCAATTGCGATGGTCCCATGGAGGAGCTTCCCGAAGTCGGGGTTTTATCGTCATGCGCCAAAGTCTTATCCGTCTGTTGCCCGTCACGCTGGCCACCCTTTCGATCGCCGCGAGCGCGCATGACGCGGGCGTGGCGACGCTGCGAAAGACTGCCAATGATTCGCAAAAAGCGGCCGTTTCGCGCTTTCGGGTCGGCACATTCCAGCTGATCCTCGACCCCGCCAGCCAGACGGCACGCGGCCTTTCGCCGGTCGCCACGCCCGGCTTCGACTTCCTGCCGATCGGCCGTGCCAGAGAACGCGCGGGCGATGGCTATAATCATCTGGGCGACATCCATCTGCGCCTGCGCCAGGGCGGCGGCGCGTGGCAGGATTATTCATCCGCGCGCGAACGTCGGCCGGTGCGGGCGCTGCCCGCGCGCGGAGCGGTGCTGGCAGCGGCGGACATCAGCGCGTCGATGGGGACCGGCCTGCCGCTGCGCATCGTACGGGAATGGGTCAGCGAGAAGGGCACCCCGGCCCTGCGCTTCACGCTGACCAACACGTCCGCCGCGCCGGTCGAGGTCGGCGGGCTGGGCCTGCCGATGGTGTTCGACAACATCATCTCCGACCGGACCCTGGAACAGGCGCATGCGCAGGCGAGCTTTGCCGACCCCTATATCGGTGGCGATGCGGGCTATGTGCAGGTCACGCGACTGAACGGCGCAGGCCCCGCCCTGCTCGTCCTGCCCGAACGCGACACCCCGCTGGAGGCCTATGTGCCGATCCCGACGCTGGGCGAGACCGGCGGCAAGGCGGTCATCTCCGAAGCCAGTCCGCGTACACAGACCTCGGAAGGCTTTTACGACTGGACCATCGCCAGCGCCGCCTATGCCCAAACCGATTGGGCGAAGGCTGGGGCGCCCTGGAATGCGCCGACCGGCTTTACCTTGGCGCCGGGCCAGAGCCGCAAGATCGGCCTGCGCCTCGTCACGGCGGCCGGCATTCGCGCGATCGAATCGACGCTGGCGGCACAGCAGCGCCCCGTGGTGGTCGGCGTGCCCGGCTATGTCGTGCCGACCGATCTCGACGCGGCGCTGTTCGTGCGGTCGCCATCCGCGATCACCGGCATCGCCAGCTATCCGGCAGGCGCGCTCGATGTCACGAGGGCACCGGGCAAGCCCGGCTGGACCCGCCTGTCGGTGCGCGGGCGCCAATGGGGCCGGGCGCGCCTGACCCTCACCTATGCCGATGGTCAGATCCAGACCGTCCAGTATTTCGTCACCAAGCCGCTCGAACAGACCATGGCCGATCTCGGCCGCTTCTCGACGACGAAACAATGGTTCGAGGGCAAGGGCGATCCCTTCGGCCGCTCGCCTGCCATCCTGACCTATGATCGTGAGGCCGATCGCATCGTCACCGCCGATCCGCGTGTCTGGATCTCGGGGATGAGCGACGAAGGCGGCGCGGGCAGTTGGGTCGCGGCGGTGATGAAGCAGCTCGATAATCCCAATGCCGCCGAAATCGCGCGGATCGAGGAGATGGTCGACAAGACGGTCGTCGGGCGGCTTCAGATCGCCGACGGTCCTCATGCGGGCGGCGTGAAGAAGAGCCTGTTCTATTACGACCCGGCCGCCTTCCCCGACCTCTATCGGCCCGCCAAGGACTGGCAGAGCTGGACCTCATGGAAAAAGGATCAGGCGGACGATCTGGGCCGCGCCTATAATTACCCGCATGTCGCGGCGGGGCACTGGGCGCTGTACCGGATCGCGCGCAACCATGCCGGGCTGACGAAGGTGCATGACTGGCCATGGTATCTCGACCATGCCTATCGGACCATCGTCGCGATGATGCGCGACGCACCGCATTATGCGCAGTTCGGGCTGATGGAGGGCGATGTCTTCGTCGACATCCTGACCGACCTGAAGCGCGAGGGCTGGACCGACAAGGCTGCCGAGGTCGAGCGGCTGATGAAGGGCCGCGCGGATCACTGGCGCACCCTGCAATATCCGTTCGGCAGCGAGATGGCCTGGGACTCGACCGGCCAGGCCGAGGTCTATGCCTGGATGCGCTATTTCGGATATGGTCCGCAGGCCGATGTCACGCGCGAGGTCATATTGGGCTATGACCCGTCGATCCCGCATTGGGGCTATAACGGCAATGCCCGGCGCTATTGGGACTTTCTGTACGGCGGCAAATATCCCCGGCTGGAGCGGCAGATCCATCATTACGGATCGACGCTGAACGCCATCCCGCTGTTCGATTCGTTCCGGCGTAATCCCGCTGACATGCACCTGCTGCGCGTCGCTTATGGCGGATTGATGGGCGGCATCACCAATATCGACCAGAATGGCGCATCCTCGGCTGCCTTCCACAGCTGGCCCGACCGGATGGATTGGGACCCCTATAGCGGCGATTATGGCATGGGCTTTTTCGGCCATGCCTATGCCGCTGCGACCTATGTGGTGAACGACCCGACGCTGGGCTGGCTATCCTATGGCGGCAATCTGTCGCAGACCGGCGATCGGATCCATGTCGAGCCGCATGACGGTGCGCGCGCCCGGGTCTTCATCGCCCCGGCAGGGCTGTGGCTGACGCTGGAGGCGGGCAAGTTCAAGGCGGTCGATTACGACCCGGCGACCGGCGCGGTCCGCCTGGCCCTCGATCCCGCCACCGGTGATACGCCCGCCGCCCGTCTGTTCGTCGAGACGACGACGCCCGGCGGTCGCCCCTATCGCCCCGAGCGTGGGACGTTCGAGCGCGGCGGTTACACCGTGCCGCTATCGGGCACGGCCTCCGCACTGGTCTTGTCGGCGAGGTAAGCGGCAAGCTGGCGGACGAGCGGCGCGTCGGCGGGCGGCATGGGCCAGACGTGCATGTGGGCGGGCCGGCACCACGTGAGCCCGTCCGCCTCCAACGCAACCGGCGTGCCCGACCAGGAGCGGACGACATAAAGCAGCAGCAGCAGATGGCGACCGGGCAATGGCTCGGTCGCGAAGCCCGCCGGTTCCAGCCCCTCGGGTGTAACGATGATCGCGAGTTCTTCCTGCAACTCGCGGATCAGCGCCGCCTCGGGCGTCTCGCCGGGTTCCAGCTTGCCGCCCGGAAACTCCCACAGCCCCGCCAGCGCCTTGCCCGCCGGGCGCTGTTGCAACAGTACGCGGCCATCCTCGTCCACCAAGGCTGCGGCGACGACGGGAAACAAAGCGGGCAAGGCGGGGCTGTCTATCATTTCTTAACCTCGGACGCGTAGGTAGCGGCAACATGAGAGCGCGTGCGATCAGAGAGATGCTGCAACGCCTGCTGGCCGATACGCGCGGCGCGTCGGCGGTGGAATATGGGTTGATCGTGGCCGCCGTGATGCTGGTCATGATCGTCGGCCTTTCCCAGTTCGGCCTCAGCTTGCAAAGCCTGGCCGATCGTATTTCCACCGAGCTGAACCTCGCAAATCATTAAATTCAATTCGAAATCTGCCGCCTTCAAATCTTTTTTAACCAGTGGGCCGGTAAACCGCCGGAAGCTGAACCGGCGCTCCGGCTCAGCCGGGTGATCGATCAAATCAGGACTGAACGGAGACCGGAATGAAGACGTTTCGCAAGACGCTGAAGAACAACAAGGGCGCGACGGCCATCGAATATGGCCTGATCGCTGCCCTGATCGCCGTGGCGGCCATCGGCGCAATGAAGACCGTCGGCACCTCGCTGACCAACACCTTCGAAAACATCTCGACGAAGGTAGCGAACCCGTCGAACTAAAATCCAGCTGACGGGTGACGTTCAATCGTCGCCCGTTACGGGTTCAGAGACATCAAGGGGGCGGGTCGATTCATTCGGCCCGCCCCCTTCCGCATATGGCTTTTAGAGCCGCCCCATCGCCAGGAACTTCGCCGCGCGGCCACGCTTCAGTTCGTCACGGCCCAGGCCGCCCAGCTCGCCCAGCGCCTTTTCGACCGCATCGCCCAGATTGACGATCGCGCCCGCATGATCGCGATGCGCGCCGCCTACCGGCTCGGGTACGATCGTGTCGATCACGCCGAAATGCTTCAGGTCCTGCGCGGTGACACGCATGGCTTCGGCCGCGTCCGCTGCCTTGTCGGCGGTGCGCCACAGGATCGAGGCGCAGCCTTCGGGGCTGATGACCGAATAGATCGCATGCTCGAACATCAGCACGCGGTTGCCCGCCGCCAGCGCCACCGCGCCGCCCGAGCCGCCTTCGCCCACGATCGCCGCGACGACCGGCACGCCCGCCGCCAGGCAGGCCTCGGTCGAACGCGCAATGGCCTCCGCCTGACCGCGTTCTTCGGCCTGGATGCCCGGAAACGCGCCCGAGGTATCGACCAGCGTCACGATCGGCAGGCCGAAACGGTCGGCCAGCTCGACCAGGCGAATCGCCTTGCGATAGCCCTCCGGCTTGGCCATGCCGAAATTATGGCGCAGGCGGCTGGCGGTATCCTCGCCCTTTTCATGGCCCAGCACCATGACGCGCTGGCCGCGAAACTGGGCGAAGCCACCCATGATCGCCTGATCGTCGCCAAATGCTCGGTCACCCGCCAGCGGCACGAACTCGTCGAACAGCCCCGCGACATAATGTTTGAAGTGCGGGCGCTGCGGATGGCGCGCGACCTGCGTCTTCTGCCACGGGGTCAGCTTGGTGAAGGTATCGCGCAGCAGCTTGTCGGACTTGGCCTGGAGCTTGGCGATCTCCGCGCCGATATCGACCGTCCCTTCGGCGGTCGTGTCGCGCAGCTCGTCGATCCGGCTCTGAAGCTCGGCGATGGGTTTCTCGAAATCGAGGAAGGTCGTTGACATGGCGCTATCGCCTAAGGGCGCTTGTCCCGAAAATCAACGAGCGGGTGTTTGGCGTTGACCAGTTCGACCAGTCGGCTCGCCTCGACATGGGTGTAGATTTCGGTCGTGGCGATGTCGGCATGGCCCAGCATCGCCTGCACCGCGCGCAGATCGGCCCCGCCGCCGAGCAGATGGGTCGCGAAGGCATGGCGCAGGACATGCGGGCTGACCCGGTCGGGTGGAATGCCCGCCTCCGCCGCCAATGCCTTGATCAGCTGATAGAGGCGGATGCGGGTCAGATGCTTCTTGCCGCCGGGGAAAAGCCAGAGCTTGTCCGCCGGGACATGCACCCGCCACGCCGCCACCGCCGCCCGCGCCCGGTCGGAGATCGGCACCATCCGCTCGACGCCGCCCTTGCCCTTCAGGATCAGGAAGGGCCGATCCGGGTGAACGGCATTGCGCGGCAGGGCGACGAGTTCGCTCGCGCGCAGGCCCGAGCCGTACAGCAACTCGACCAGGGCCGCGAGCCGCAGATCGTTGGCGCTGGGGTGCGCCGCCCCTGTCCGCTTGGCGATGGCGGCGAACAGCCGGTCGATATCGGCATGGTCGAGTATCTTGGGCAGCGCCCGCCTCTGGCCCGGGCGCGGCAGGACCGACGAGGGATCGTCGCCGCGCAGCCCTTCCTCCTGCAGAAAGGCATAGAAACGCCGCAGCGCCGCCGCCTTGCGCGCGACCGTGGCGTTGGCCAGCGACGCCCACCCCTCGGCCAGCCGCCGGAGCGCGCCCTCGTCGGCCTCGCCCAAACCGTCCATCGCCTCGGCTGCGAGGCGCAGGTCCGAACGATAGGCGGCCAGCGTATTGCCCGCCGCGCCGGCCTCCGCCGCCATCATCTCCAGGAAGCGGTCGACCAGCGCAGCGTCGCGCATGTTCATGTCCGGGCGATCGCCTCCGCCGCGATCATCCGCGCCTCGGTATCCAGACCGACCGAGCGCAGTGCCTCGACGATGCGATAGAGCGCCTGGGGCGGCACCCCGCGCCAATCGCCGGTCTGCATCCCGACTGCGCAGAGCAGGACGACCATGCCGGTCTGCTCGTCCGCCACGGCCTGATCCAGCGCCTCGGTCCAGGCATTGCGCTGCCCGACCCGCACGTCGAGCGCCTCGGCGCCCTTTTCGATATCGGCGCGCGACAGCCGCCCGAGCCCGGCCAGCCCGGCAAAGAACATACGTTGTTTCAAGGCGTCGGCGTTGTAACCTGTGACCTGATCGTAAGCCAGCTGGCTCTGATGGTCGGGATCGCTCAAGACGATCATCGCCCAGGCATCGCTGTCCTGCTTCACTGCCTCGCGCCAGCGCGCCGCGCTGCGATCCAGCCCAGCGGAAAGCATCGACGCAACCAGCCGGTCCGCCTCGCGCCCGTCGCTCATTACCGGCAGACGCGCGGCCGCGCGGGCGGTCAGGATCAGTCGGCCATAGGGCGTGGGCGTATCGTCGCCCCAGAGCGAGAGCATCGCCGACAGCCGCTGCCCTTCGTCCGCAGCGGCATAGGCGTTGCGCAGGTCGTTGCCGATCGCTGACTGCGCGCGGCTGGCCTGATCGTCATCCGTCAGGCCCGAATAGAAATCGACCAGCGCGGCGTTGGAAATCACGCCCAGCGTCGCGGCCTGATCGATCACCCCGGCCCGCTCGGTCGCGGGTACGGACGCCGAGGTCGCCAGCCAGCCGCGCACCTGCGGCCCGACATAGGAGAGATAATCCGGCGGCACCGTCACGCCCGTCGCGGTGGCGAGGCCGTAGCGCCAGACGGTCAGCCGGTCGGCGCCGCCCCAGTCGACGCTCACCGCCTTGCGCGCGGAGCCTGCGCCCATCAGCTTTTCGGCGAGCTTCAGGTCGAAATCCTCGACGCCCCCCTGGCGGCGCATCTGGCGAACCGTCGCGGTGGCGCGCGCGCCGTCCCCCGTCAGCGCGGCGCACCAGCCCTGGGCCAGCCGATAGCCGTTCAGTCCCGTCACCGCGCTGCCGCGATCGGCCAGCGGGCAAAGCCCCGCCGGGTCGCTGGCGGCGAGCAGCGCGTTCATCGCCACCTGATAGAGCTTGGGCGTGTAATTGGCCGGATCGACCGACTGGACGACGGCTCGCGCCACCTGCGCCTCGCCCATGCGCAGCAGCAGCCAGGCGCGTTCGGCAGCGAAGTCCGCGCCGTTGACGCCGCGCGGCGTCACCATATGGGTGGCCAGGGCACGGCGCAGCAGGATCGAGGTCCAGCGCGACGGCAAGGGCGCGGACAGCCGCCGCATCAATATCTCGGCGACCCGGCCATCCGCACCGGCAAAGATCGTCTGGTCCAGCGCGCCTTCACGCGGACCCGCAGGCCCGACCACCGCCAGCGAGCGCCGGGCGGAGGCGGGCAGCTCATATTCGGCCACCGTCGCGGCATCCATCGTGGGTGTCGGCGACGGAGTAGGGGTCGGAACCGGGGTCGCCAGCGAATCCAGCAGCGCGCCCACCGCATCGGCAGGGGTCGGCGCGGGCGTCGGCGTGACGACGGGCGTGGCACCGGGCGCCGAACCCATGGCCGGGCGAGGCGTCGACCGGGGGGTCGGCCGGGTGCTGGGCTGCGCGGCGGGCTGGCCGAAACCGGGGGGCAGCAGTGATTCGGGACGGTCCTGCGCCGCCGCGATCGCGGCGGCCCCGACCATCAGCAGGGCGATCGCCCTGGGCAGGTGGCGAAAAGCGCCCCCCCGCTTATTGCAGGTTGCCAAGCGAGACCGCCTTTTCGACCTGGGTGGTCGGCCGTTCGGTCGCCCGGCCCGAGAGCAGGAACAGCCCGCCGACGACGATGACGAGAAGGACGATGAGCGAAACGACCATACGGGACATGAAACGCAAAACCTTATAATGGACCCGTGAAAGCCCGGCCGGTGTTGCCGGGCGCGCGCCCGCTGTATAGCGCAGAGCGCAATGTTGCAAAGCCACAACCCTGTAGATGCAAGCTGGAACGGGTCGCCCATCGTGCTCGTCGGTCTGATGGGCGTGGGCAAGTCGACCGTGGGCCGCCGTCTGGCGAATCGGTTGCGCGTGCCCTTCGTCGATGCCGACACCGCGATCGAGCAAGCCGCCGGCATGAGCATCCCCGAAATCTTCGAGCATTACGGCGAACCCTATTTCCGCGACGGCGAGCGCCGCGTGATCGCGCGGCTGGTCGATGGCCGTCCCAAGGTGATCGCGACCGGCGGCGGCGCGTTCATCAATGACGAGACGCGCGCGCTGATCCTGGAACAGGCGACCGCCATCTGGCTGAACGCCAGCCCCGAAGTCCTGGCCGAACGGGTCAAGCGGCGCGACACGCGGCCGCTGCTGCGCGGCAAGGACCCGCTGAAGGTGCTGCGCGAACTGTCGGCGGTCCGCAATCCGATCTATTCGCTGGCCCCCATCCATGTCTCCAGCAAGCGGGGGCCGCACGAGGCCACCGTCAACGCCATCCTGAAAGCCATCGGACGATGAAGACCGTCACCGTGTCGCTGGGCGACCGCAGCTATCCCATCCATATCGAAGCCGGGCTGCTGCCCCGCGCCGCCGAATATCTCGCCCCGCTGTCACGCGGGCGTCGCATGGCGATCGTGACGGACGAGAATGTCCGGCCGCATCTGGCGGTGCTTCAGGCGTCGCTGGAGGCCGCAGGGGTGGCCAGCGAGGCGATCATCCTGCCGCCGGGCGAAAAGACCAAGAGCTGGGCGATGCTGGAGCATGTTTGCGACCGGCTGCTCGAACTCGGCATCGAGCGGTCGGATCATGTCATCGCGCTGGGCGGCGGGGTGATCGGCGATCTGGTCGGTTTCGCCTGTTCGATCGTCAAACGCGGCTGCCGCTTCGTGCAGATCCCGACGACGCTGTTGTCGCAGGTCGATTCGTCGGTCGGCGGCAAGACCGCGATCAACACCTCGGCGGGCAAGAACCTGATCGGTGCCTTCCACCAGCCCGCCATGGTGCTGATCGACCCGGACGTGCTCGACACCCTGCCCGCGCGCCAGGTGCGGGCGGGCTATGCCGAGGTCGTCAAATATGGCCTGATCGACGACTTCGCCTTTTTCGAATGGTGCGAGGCGAACGCGCCTGCATTGCTGGCGGGGGATGCCGATGCGCGGGTATACGCCATCGCCCACTCCGTCGCCGCCAAGGCGCGGATCGTGGCGGCGGACGAGCATGAGACCAACGGCATCCGTGCGCTTCTGAACCTTGGCCATACCTTCGGCCATGCGCTGGAGGCGGAGGCGGGATTCTCCGACCGCCTGCTCCACGGCGAGGGTGTGGCGGCGGGCTGTGCGCTCGCCTTTCGCTATTCGGCACGCCAGGGCCTATGCGAGCGGCAGGATGCCGAGCGGGTCGCGGCGCATCTCCGCGCGATCGGCCTGCCCGATGGCTTGGCAACCGCCGGGATCGATGCTCCCTCCGCGACGTTGGTCGAGCATATGAAGCACGACAAGAAAATGGCGGCGGGCACCCTGCCCTTCCTGCTCGCGCGCGGGATCGGGCAGACCTATCTCGACAAGACGGTCGACCTGGCCGACATCGCCGCCTTCCTCGATACCGAGCCGCGCTGATGCCCAACGGCGTCGCCAAGGCAAATCTGCCGAGCAAGACCTGCCCGGCCTGCGGACGCCCCTTCACCTGGCGCAAGAAATGGGCGCGGGATTGGGATCAGGTGGTTTATTGCTCGGACGCGTGTCGGCGGAAGCGGTAGGGATCCCCGTGGCCTTCGACTTCGCTCAGGCTGAACGGAGCGGGGGAGCCTCGCTTATACAACCTCCGTTCAGCCTGAGCGAAGTCGAAGGCCACGCTCTCCCCTATCCCCGCATCCGTCTAGCCGCCGCCAAGGCCCGCTCCCGCCCCTCGCGGTGGCCGATGATCTTGGCTGGATAATCCTTCGGCCGACAACCAGCCTCGTCCGGGTCATGGATGGTGGCGTCGCCAACGCCCTTCAACTCCGGCACCCACTCACGAATATAGTCCCCGGCATCGAACTTCTCAGACTGGCTGAGCGGCGCCATGATCCGGCCGAACATGTTCGAGTCGATCCCCGTGCCCGCGACCCATTGCCAGTTGACGGCATTGTTCCCGTAATCGGCATCGACCAGACAATCCCAGAACCAGCGCTCCCCCTCGCGCCAGTCTATCAGCAGATGCTTGATGAGGAAGGAAGCGGTGATCATCCGCACCCGATTGTGCATCCAGCCCGTCGTCCAGAGCTGCCGCATCCCGGCATCCACGATCGGATAGCCGGTACGTCCCGTCTGCCACGCCTTCAAGTCCTTGGCGGCCTCTGCGCCACCGCGCCACGACATCCTGTCGAAGGCATCGCGCCCGTTGCGATCGGCATAGTCGGGCATTGCCATGACCACACCATCGGTGAAGTCCCGCCACGCCAGTTCTTTCCGAAACGTCTCGGTATCGCCCCGCCGGGCGAGCGAGTGCCATACCGCACGTACCGAGACCTCACCGAAATGCAGGTGCGGCGACAGGCGCGAGCTGCCCTCTTCGGACGGCATGTTGCGCGCGGTGTCATAGGCGACCGCCTTTTCGCCGAAATCCGCCATCCGCTCGCGCGCCGTCGCCTCGCCCGGTATCCAGTCCTCGTCGAAACCGGTCGACCAGTCGGGCTTGGTCGGCAGCAGCGACCAGTCAGCCAGTTTCTCGCTTGTCGGCCAATGGGCGGGGGCGGTCAGCGTCTCGGGCGGATCGAGCGGGTGCTCGGGCGGCAGATGCTCCTGCAACCCCTTCCAGAAGGCAGAATAGATGCGGAACGGCTTACCGCTGCCCGTCGTGACCAGTTCGGGGCGGGCCAGATGATTGCCGTCATGCAGGATCAGGGCATCGCCCAGCGCTTCCTCGGCCTTGCGCCACCAGGGTTCGTAATGGCGGATGGCATGGATTTCGCGGGCACCCGTCTCCTCCATCAGCGCGCGCAGCGTTTCGACCGCCTTGCCCCGCCGCAGGATCAGGCGGCTGCCCAGCGCCTTCACATCCTCCGCCAGCGAGGTCAGGCTATGGTGCAACCACCAGCGTTGCGCCGCGCCCATCCGCCAGTCGCCGGGCGTCTCGTCATCGAGGATATAGACCGGGACGACCGGCCCCGCCTCGGTCGCCGCGACAAGAGCGGGTTGATCGTGAAGGCGGAGATCCTGGCGAAACCACAGGATCGTGGGGGATGCTGTCATCCAGCCGCTACGCTTCGGCCTCCGCCCGGTTCCGATGGGACAGTCTTTCACCCAGAGTCAGGATGGCCGTCACATGCCGGTCGGCGATCGCCATGACGTCGTCGCCATAACCCCCGCCGACCGTACTCGCGAGCGGCAGGCCGCGGGCCAGCGCGAGGTCGGCAATCAGCGTCTCGCGCGCGACCAGCCCCGCCTGGGTCAGCGCCAGCCGCCCCAGCCGGTCCTCTACGAACGGATCGACACCCGCCTGATAGAGGATGATGTTCGGCCGATGCTCGTCGAGGAACGGCACCAGCGTCGCCTCCAGCTCGGCCAGATAGCCCGCATCATCGACGCCATCGGGCAGGCCGACATCGAGCGTGGACCGCGCCTTCCTGGCGGGAAAGTTCTTTTCGGCATGGATGGAGTAGGTAACGATATCGCTCCGCCCGGCGGTCAGCGCGGCGGTGCCGTCCCCCTGATGCACGTCGCAATCGACGATCGCCACGCGGCCGACGACGCCCTGCTCGACCAGCCGCACCGCCGCCACCGCCAGGTCGTTGAACACGCAATAGCCCGCGCCGGTATTTGCCAACGCATGATGGCTTCCTCCGGCGGTGTTGGCGGCAAAACCATGGTCCAGCGCCAGCATCGCCGCAATCCACGTCCCGCCCGGCACCGCTCGAGCGCGGTGCGCCACCTGCTCGGTGATCGGAAAGCCGATCCGCCGTGTCTTGTCGGGCGGCACCCGCGCCTCCAGCACCTCCGCGACATAATCGGGGTCGTGTACCGCCTCCAGCCAGACGGGCGGGATCAGTTCGGGTTCGGTCCAGGCCACCGCATCGCCCTTTGCCCGCAGCAGATCGCGGATCGCCCCGTTCTTGCCCCAGCGATAGGTGGAACGCGCCGGTGCCTCGGTGACATAGGCGGGATGATGGACGACATGGATCATCGTCCTTAGGTAGGAAGCCATGACCCGCGATAGGAGGGCCACGGCCCCGCTGCCCGAACTGCGTGCCGATGTGGCGCGATTCCTCGGCTATTATAACCGCCTCCCCGGCCCGCCTCAGCAGGACCTGGGTCCCGAGGCGGCCCGCCAGATGATGCGCGCCGCGCGCGACCTGACCGATCCGCCGGTCGGGCCGCTGGGGCTAGACGAGGCGTTCACGATCGAGGGTACGGCGGGGCCGATCCCCGTGCGGCGCTTCGATCCGCGCGAACGGCGCGAGCCGGGTCCGGTGGTGCTGTTCTTCCATGGCGGCGGCTTCGTGATCGGCGACATCGACACCCATGCGCCGCTCGCCGCCGAGATGGCGCGGGCGCTAGACCTGCCCGTCCTATCGATCGGCTATCGCCTGGCCCCTGAGCATCCCTGGCCCGCCGCGCCCGACGATTGCGAGGCGGCCGCACGCTGGCTGGCCGAGCAGCCGGGGACGACCGGGCTGATCGTGGCGGGCGACAGCGCGGGCGGCACGCTCGCCACCGTCACCGCCATGAGCCTGCGCGACCGGCCCGCCGCCGCGCCGGTCCTCGCTCAAGGACTGCTCTATCCCGCCCCCGACATGGCCCGCGCGCACCCGTCGCTCCGCGACTTTGCCGAGGGGCATTTTCTGACCCGGGCGATGCTGGACTGGTTCGTCGCCTGCTACGCCGCGGATCTGGGCGATGTGCGCGCCGCCCCGATGCGGGGCGAGCTGGCCGATATGCCGCCCGCCGTCATCATGACCGCCCAGTGCGACCCGATCCGCGACCAGGGCCGCGCCTATGCCGCCGCGCTGGCCAAGGCTGGCGTGGCCGTGACCTTTCGCGAGGCACGCGGCACGATCCATGGCTTTGCGACGCTGCGCAAGGCGATCCCCTCCGGCGTGGGCGATCTCACCGCTTTCCTGCTTGCGTTGAGGGCCGTGATCGTCGAGGCGGAGGGCATCCGCCCGATGGGACAATGATGATGACCGACCTTCCCTATCGCCCCTGCGCGGGCGTCATCCTGATGAACCGCGACGGCCGCGTCTTTGTCGGCCAGCGGATCGATTCGACCCTGGAGGCGTGGCAGCTTCCCCAAGGCGGCATCGACCCCGGCGAAGAGGCCGATGCGGCGGGGCTTCGCGAATTGTTCGAGGAAACCGGTGTCACCGCCGACAAGGTCGAACTGATCGCGCGCGCACCGCGTGAGCTGACCTATGACCTGCCCGAGGACCTGATCGGCAAGGTGTGGAAGGGCAAGTGGCGCGGCCAGCGGCAGAGCTGGTTCCTCTATCGCTTCCTGGGCGAGGACAGCGACGTCCGCATCGACACCGAACATCCCGAATTCCGCGCCTGGCGCTGGGCCGAGCCGGAGACGCTGCCCGCCATGATCGTGCCGTTCAAAAAGGCGCTGTACGAGGAACTGCTGGTCGTCTTCGCCGACCATTTCGCCGTGACGCATGCGGATAACGCGGTTTCGGTCGACGCGGCGAAGCGCTAAGGCACCGGACCATGAAGATGCGGCTGTTCCTGATCCCGATGGCGCTCGGCCTGCTCGCCAATGCCGATCCCAAGGACCCGGACCCGGCGCTGATCCCGCCCCAGATCCGTTCGATGCTGGAGGCCGCGATCGCCAGCGGCAACGAGAACGACATCACCACCGTCGTCCGCTATGCCCGCAACGCCGTGCCCGAGGCCGCCGACGCGATCGATGCGATGGCCGATGTCTGGCGCGACGAGAAGACCGCCAGCCGCAGTCGTACCCTGCGCGAGGCGACCTTTTTCGACCTGTGGCACGGCCGGGTCGAGCTGGGCGGCTTTGCGACGACGGGCAACAGCCAGAATATCGGCCTGACGGGCATTGTCGACCTGACCCGCGAGGGGCTGCAATGGCGGCACAAGGTCCATCTCCAGGGCGATTATCAGGAGAGCGCGAACATCGTCAGCCGCGAACATTATGTCGCCTCCTACGAGCCCAACTACAAACTCAACGCCAACAACTATGTCTATGGCGCGGCGCAATATGAAAGCGACCGCTTCCTGGGCTATTTCAACCGTTTCTCTGCATCCGGCGGTGCGGGTTACAGCGCGATCCGCAAGCCGCGCATGACGTTGGACGTCGAACTCGGCCCTGCCTTCCGGCATACCGAGTTCACCGACGGGCGGATCGAAAGCGCGCTGGCCGCGCGTGGCAATCTGAATTTCGTGTGGAAACTGACCCCGGCCGTGTCGTTCAACCAGAACGCCTCCGCCTATGTGCAGAAGTTCAACAGCACGGTCAGCACCAATTCGGCGCTGAACGCCAAGCTGTTCGGTCCGCTGTCCGCCGCGCTGTCCTACAATGTCCAATATGAAAGCGAGCCGCCGCTCGGCCGCCGGACGACCGACACGATCACCCGCGCCTCGGTGGTGTACAGCTTCTAATTTCGGCGGCGGGGTTCACCTTTGCTGCGTCCATGGCCTAGGTTGGGGCCATGGAGAGACTGAACACGATCGAGCGAGACGCGGTGGCGTCCGCCGCCGCCTACCCCATGCTGCCGCTGGTCGAGGCGTGGGCCGCGATCAACAGCGGGACACGCAACATCGCCGGACTGGCGATCATGGCCGAGCGACTGGCCGAGCATTTCGGCACCCTGCCCGGGGAGTTGACCCTGATCGAGCCGGAGCCGGTCGAACGGATCGGCAGCGACGGCCGGTCCGCGCCGCTGACGCATGGCCGCCATCTGCTGCTGTCCGTCCGCCCCGACGCCGCCCGCCGGATGCTGTTCACCGGCCATATGGATACCGTCTATCCGGTCGATCATCCGTTCCAGACCGTGACGCGCATCGACGACAACCGGCTCGGCGGGCCGGGCGTGGCCGATATGAAGGGCGGGCTGGCGGTGCTGCTCGCGGCGCTGAAGGCCGTCGAGTCGAGTCCCATGGCCGGACGGTTCGGCTATGATGTCCTTATCAACTCGGACGAGGAAACCGGATCGGCGTCCTCTGCCGCGCTGATCGCCAAATGCGCCGGTGGCAAGGTCGCGGCGCTGACCTATGAGCCCGCTTTGCCCGATGGCACGCTGGCGGGGGCGCGGGGCGGCACGGGCAATTTCACCATCGTCATACGGGGGCGCAGCGCCCATGCGGGCCGCAATCCGGAGGAAGGGCGCAACGCCATCGTCGCCGCCGCCCGGATCACGCTGGAGCTGTCAAAGCTTGCCGCCGACGACATCACCGTCAACCCGGCGCGGATCGATGGCGGCGGACCGAACAATGTCGTGCCCGACCTGGCGATGCTGCACGTCAACTTCCGCCCGCGTGCCCTGGCCGCCATCGAGCGCACCGGCTCGGCGATGAAGGCCATTGCGGAGCGGATCGCCGCCGAATATGACGTCAGCGTCGAGGTCCATGGCAGCTTCAATCGCCCCCCCAAACCCATCGACGACGGCGCGGCCGCCTTGTTCGAGACGGTGCGCGCGGCGGGCGCGGACCTGGGCCTGAGCGTCGGCTGGCGCGACACCGGCGGGGTGTGCGACGGCAACAATATCGCGGCGGCGGGGGTCCCCGTGGTCGACACCATGGGTGTGCGCGGCGGCGCGATCCACTCTGCGGACGAATATATGCTGATCGACAGCCTGGCCGAACGTGCGGGCTTGTCGGCGCTGACCATCCTGCGCATCATCGGTGCCGCATGAGCAGCTTTTGCATCCGCCCCGCGGTCGATAGCGACCTTCGCCACCTCTATGAAATGGCCAAGCTGACCGGCGGCGGCTTCACCAACCTGCCCCCCGATCGCCGCGCCCTGACCGCCAAGCTGGCGCGCAGCCATGACGCCTTTGCGGGCGATGGCGACGGCAAGGTCAAGGACGAGCTGTTCGTCCTGATGCTGGAGGACCGCGCGACCGGCGAGGTGCGCGGGACCTGTCAGATCTTCACCCATGTCGGGCAGAAGCACCCTTTCTACAGCTATCGCATCGGCACGCTGACCCAGCATAGCCGCGAACTCGACCGCACCTTCCGCGCCGAGATGCTGTCGCTGACCACCGATCTGGAGGGTGCGAGCGAGGTCGGCGGCCTGTTCCTCCATCCCGGCGAGCGCGCCGGGGGCCTGGGCCTGCTGCTCGCCCGCAGCCGCTACCTGTTCATGCGCGCCAACCGCCCGCGCTTCGCCGACCGGGTACTGGCCGAACTGCGCGGCGTGATCGACGAGGCGGGGGGATCGCCCTTCTGGGACGGGCTGGCCGGGCGGTTCTTCGGGATGAATTTTCAGGAGGCCGACCAGTTCAATGCGATCCACGGCCACCAGTTCATCGCCGACCTGATGCCCAAGCACCCGATCTATACCGCGATGCTGACCGAGACCGCGCGGGCCGCCATCGGCCTGCCCCACCCCTCAGGGCGTGCGGCCATGCGGATGCTGGAGAATGAGGGCTTCGCCTTCGAGCATTATATCGACATCTTCGATGGCGGGCCGACGATGACGGCCCGGACAGACCAGGTGCGCACCATCCGCGATGCGCGCGAAAGCACGGTCGTTGCGATCGATGCGCATCCGGGGCGCGAGGCGCTGGTCGCAACGGGACGGCTCACCGACTTCCGCTGCGCGCTGGCCGAAATCCGCGACGGCGATGGCGGCATCATCCTGTCCGAGCAAGCCGCCAACACGCTCGACCTGACGGTCGGCGATACCGTCCTGCATATCGATCGGTGAGCATCATGCTGAAAGAAATCAACTTCGACGGCATCATCGGGCCGAGCCACAATTATGCCGGGCTCAGCCACGGCAACCTCGCCGCCACCCGCAATGCGGGCAAGACCTCGCACCCCAAGGCCGCCGCGCTTCAGGGGATCGCCAAGATGCGCGCGAACCTCGACCTGGGGCTGGTGCAGGGCATCCTCCTGCCGCATCCCCGACCCGACCATGGCTGGCTGGGGCGGCTGGCGACCGATTATGGCGCCGCCTCACCGGTCCTGAAGGCGCAGAGCCTGTCCGCCTCGGCCATGTGGGCGGCCAATGCCGCGACCGTCTCGCCCGCGCCCGATACGCGCGACGGGCGCTGCCACCTGACCGTCGCCAACCTGCTGACCATGCCGCATCGCAGCCATGAGTGGCCCGCGACGCTCGCGCAGTTGCGGCTGGCCTTTGCCGACCCGGCCTTCGTCGTCCATCCGCCGGTGCCGGCCCCCTTCGGCGACGAGGGCGCGGCCAATCACATGCGGCTGTGCAGCGGCCATGATCATCCCGGCGTCGAGGTCTTCGTCTATGGTGAGAGCGGCGGCCCCTTCCCCGCCCGCCAGCATCGCCAGGCGTGCGAGGCGGTCGCCCGCGCGCATCGCCTGTCGCCGGACCGGGTGCTCTTCGCGCGCCAGTCGGATGCGGCCATCGCGGCGGGGGCCTTCCACAACGATGTGGTCGCCGTCGCCAACGAACGCGTGTTGTTCGCCCATGAACAGGCCTTTGCCGATCGCGACAGCTTCTATGCCGATCTGCGCACCCTGATGCCCGATGTCGAGATCGTCGAGGTGCCCGCCGCGCGCGTCAGCCTGGAGGATGCCATCGCCTCCTACCTGTTCAACGCGCAGCTGGTGACCCCGCCGGGCGGCGAACCGACCCTGATCCTGCCGCAGGAGGCGCGCGACACCGCACCCGTCTGGTCCTGGCTTCAGGATCATGTCGCGGGCAATGGTCCGATCCGGCGGCTGGAGGTGGTGAACGTCCGCGAGTCGATGGCCAATGGCGGCGGCCCCGCCTGTCTGCGCCTGCGCGTGGTGGCCGACCCGGCGACCATCGACCCGCGTTTCCTGGTCGATCATGCCCGGCTCGACCGGATCGCCGCCGTGATCGAGGCGCATTGGCCCGATGCGATCGATCCCACCGAAATCGGCAATCCCGCCCTGATCGCCCGTATCGAGGCCGCCCGCACCGCGCTGCTGACCGAGCTGGACTGTCTCACTTTGGCAAGCGGTTGACGCTTCGCGGCGGGGCGATCCGGTGGTCTAACGGCGTCATGTGGTCCCGCCTGGTCGCCCTGTTCACGATCAAGTCGAAGTTCGAGGCTTTTCTGGTCATCTATGGCCTGGGCCTCGGCGCGGTCGAGCGCGGCATGCATTATCTGACCGCTTATCCGGGGCTTCCGGGCAAGATCCTGTTCGCCGCCTGCCCCATCGCGGTGTTCATGGCGGGCGCGCGCATCCTGGACTCGCTGGAGCGGGACTATCGCGATTGACAGGATAAGTTGGTCGCACGGTTCGCTGGCGACATTATCTGACAATCCGATGACTGGCCTAACCCACCTGCAGCGCCTCGAAGCCGAGAGCATCCATATCCTCCGCGAAGTGGTCGCCGAGACCGAGCGTCCGGTGATGCTCTATTCGGTCGGCAAGGATTCGGCGGTGATGCTGCACCTTGCCAAGAAGGCGTTCTTCCCGGCGCGCCCGCCCTTCCCGCTGCTCCATGTCGATACGACCTGGAAGTTCCGCGCCATGTACGAGTTGCGCAACCGCGCGGCGGAAGCGGCGGGCATGGAGCTGATCGTCCACCGCAACCCGGAGGCCGAGGCGCTGGGCATCAACCCCTTCGACCATGGCAGCCGGCACACCGACATGTGGAAGACCGAAGGGCTGAAACAGGCGCTGACGGCGGGCGGATACGACGCGGCGTTCGGTGGCGCGCGGCGTGACGAGGAGAAGAGCCGCGCCAAGGAGCGGGTCTTTTCCTTCCGCTCCGCCGCCCATGGTTGGGACCCCAAGGCGCAGCGGCCCGAGCTGTGGAACCTCTATAACAGCCGTATCCACAAGGGAGAGAGCATCCGCGTCTTCCCCATATCGAATTGGACCGAACTCGATATCTGGCAGTATATCCTGCAGGAAGGCATCGAGATCGTGCCACTCTATTTCGCCGCGCCGCGCCCGACGGTGGAGCGCGACGGGATGCTGCTGATGGTCGATGACGCCCGTTTCCGCCTGCGGCCAGGCGAGGTCCCGGTCGACCGCTCGATCCGGTTCCGTACGCTGGGCTGCTATCCGCTGACCGGCGCGGTCGAGAGCGAGGCCGCCACCTTGTCCGAAGTGATCCAAGAAATGCTGCTGACCACCACGTCGGAGCGGCAGGGACGCGCCATCGATCATGATCAGGCCGCCAGCATGGAGAAGAAGAAGCGCGAGGGGTATTTTTGAGATGACCGCCTATCAACCCGATGCGCTGATCGCCGCCGATATCGACGCCTATCTCGCCACCCACGCGGCCAAGTCGATGCTGCGCTTCATTACCTGCGGCTCGGTCGATGACGGCAAGTCGACGCTGATCGGGCGGCTGCTCTACGATTCGAAGACCATCTTCGAGGACCAGTTGAGCCAGCTCGAGGCGGACAGCCGCCGGGTCGGCACGCAAGGGGCGAATATCGACTTCGCGCTGCTGGTCGACGGCCTCGCCGCCGAGCGCGAGCAGGGCATCACCATCGATGTCGCCTATCGCTTTTTCGCGACGGAGAAGCGCAAGTTCATCGTCGCCGACACGCCCGGCCATGAGCAGTACACCCGCAACATGGTGACGGGCGCCTCGACCGCCGATCTGGCCGTGATCCTGATCGACGCGCGCAAGGGCGTGCTGACCCAGACGCGGCGGCACAGCTATCTGGCGCATCTGGTCGGCATCAAGGAGATCGTGCTGGCGGTCAACAAGATGGATCTGGTCGGCCATGACCAGTCGGTCTTCGACGCCATCGTCGCCGATTATGCCGCCTTCGCCAAGACCATCGGGATCGAACGGTTTACCGCCATCCCCCTGTCCGGCCTGACCGGCGCGAACGTGACCACCCCCTCACCCGACATGCCCTGGTATGATGGCCCCGCGCTGCTGCCGCATCTGGAGACGGTGGCGATCGACGGCGACCGCGCGGCGGCCGCATCGTTCCGTATGCCGGTGCAGTGGGTCAACCGGCCCGACCTCGACTTTCGCGGCTTTGCCGGGTCGATCGCGAGTGGCCGGGTATCGGTCGGTGACCGGGTGCGGATCGCCCCCTCGGGCAAGATGACCGCGATCGCGCGGATCGTCACCTTTGACGGTGACCGCCAACAGGCGATCGCGGGCGAGGCCGTGACGCTGGTCCTTGCCGACGAGGTCGATTGCTCACGCGGCGACGTGATCGCCGCCGCCGAGGACCCGCCAGAAATCGCCGACCAGTTCGTCGCCACCATCGTCTGGATGGCGGACGCTCCGCTGGTGCCCGGGCGCAGCTACTCGCTCAAGCTCGGAACACAGCTGGTCGGCGCGACGGTGCAGCCGCCGCGTCACGTGGTCGACGTGAACAGCCAAGAGCAACGCCCCGCCGATACGCTCGCGCTCAACGATATCGGCCTGGCGGAGGTCTATGCCGATCGCCCGATCGTGTTCGAGCCCTATGCGAAAGGCAGTGCGCTCGGCGGTTTCATCCTGATCGACCGCGCGACCAATGCAACGGTCGCGGCGGGCATGATCGACCATGCGCTGCGCTGCGCCCAGAATGTTCATTGGCAGTCTGCGGTGGTGACGCGCGAGGCGCATGCCCGACAGAAGGGACAGGCCCCAAAGGTCCTCTGGTTCACCGGCCTGTCAGGCTCTGGCAAGTCCACCATCGCCAACATGGTGGAACAGAAGCTGCACGCCATGGGTCGCCACAGCTTCCTGCTGGATGGCGACAATATCCGCCATGGCCTGAACCGCGACCTGGACTTCTCCGAAGCCGGGCGGGTGGAGAATATCCGCCGGGTGGGCGAAGTCGCCAAGCTGATGGCGGACGCTGGCCTGATCGTGCTGACCGCCTTCATCTCGCCCTTCAAGGCCGAGCGGGACATGGTCCGCGCGCTGCTGCCCAAGGGCGAATTTGTTGAAATCTTCGTCGATACGCCTTTGGGCGTCGCCGAGGATCGGGACGTAAAGGGCCTTTACGCCAAGGCACGTGCGGGCGAGATCGCCGAGTTCACCGGGATTTCCAGCCCCTATGAAGCACCCGAGCGGCCCGAAATCCGGATCGACACGACGAAGGAGACGGCGGAACAGGCCGCATCGCGGATCGTCGAACATGTGCTGGGCATCTGGAGTTACGACCTGTGACCGACGCCGAACTGGCCCGCTCGGTCGCTGTCGAGGCGGGCGAACTGCTCAGGACCATCCGCGCGTCGAGCGGACTGGAAGGTGCTGCCCTCGGCGCACTGGGCGACAGGGATGCCAATACGCTGATCCTCGACCGGCTGCACGCGGCGCGGCCCGACGACTTCATCCTGTCCGAGGAGTCGGTCGACGACCGCGCCCGCTGCGCCGCCAGCCGCGTCTGGATCGTCGATCCGCTGGACGGCACGCGCGAATATGCCAGCGGGTCGAGTGAATGGGCGGTGCATATCGGCCTTGCCATCGACGGCCGCCCGGCCATCGGCGCGGTGTCGGTGCCCGACCGCGACCAGGTGTTCGCAACCGACGACCTGCCCCCCAGACACCCCCCCTGCCCGGCGGGCCTGCGCGTCGTCGTCAGCCGCAGCCGTGCGCCCGACATCGCGGCTTGCGTCGGCGAGCGGCTGGGCGCGATCATGATCCCGATGGGTTCGGCGGGCGCCAAGGCGATGGCCGTGGTCGAGGGCCGCGCCGATGTCTATCTGCATGATGGCGGGCAATATGAGTGGGACAATTGCGCCCCCGCCGCCGTCGCGCTGGCGGCCGGATTTCATGCCTCGCGCATCGACGGCAGCCCGCTGGTCTATAATTGCCGGAATCCGCTGCTGCCCGATCTGCTGATCTGCCGGCAGGAAGTGGCGACCATCGTGCTGGAGGCGATCGCGCGGGGCTGAGGCGGATCGATCCAGGTTGCATAAATGTGACCTTGTAACGTCTCATGGCTTGGTTCATGGGTCGATGATGCCGCACCCTTTTTCCGTCGCTCTTGTCGTGCGGACGCTTCCATGACCCTTGTTCCCCTCGCCTTCGGCTTTGCCGCCATGCTCGCCACGCTGGCGGGCGGGCTGCTCGCGTTGCGGCTGCGTCATCGCATCGGGCTGGTATTGGGCGTCACCGCCGGGATCGTAGTCGGTGTGGCGCTGTTCGATCTGGTGCCCGAGGCGCTGGAGCTGGCGGGGGACCGCTGGACGATCCGCGCGATGATGGCGTTCAGCGCCATGGGGCTGGGCGGTTATATGCTGCTCGACCGGGTGCTTGCCCGGATCCCGCACGCGGCGGCCGCTTCATGGCGGGGCGATCTGGGTCCGGCCATGCTCTGCGTACACAGCCTGATGGATGGACTGGGCATCGGCATCGCGTTCCAGATCGATACCGCGGCGGGATGGATGATCGCCCTGGCCGTCCTGACCCATGACGTGGCGGACGGAGTCAACACCGTCAGCCTCAGCCTCGCCGCGCGGTCCGAAGCGGCGGCGCGGCGCTGGCTGGTGCTGAACGGAGTCGCTCCGATGCTGGGCGTCGTGATCGGGCTGGGATTGTCGATCCCGGCGGGGATGCTGGCACCGCTGATGGCGCTGTTCGCCGGGATTTTCCTCTATATCGGCGCATGCGAGCTGGTGCCGCGCAGCCAGTCGCTCGATCCGCGACTTTGGACCAGTTTCGCGACCTTGGCGGGCATCGCGCTGATGCTGGGCGTGACACACTTCGCCCACTGACGCCGGTTTGGGGCATCGTCGCCTGGAAGGGTGCCGACGACGATGCCCGCGACCTCAAGCGGGTTGGGCAGCACCCGCCGCCGCATTCGCCCCGCCCTCGGCCATACCGGTGAGCTTTTCGTCGGTGGCCTTTTCCTCGGCCAGCGTCTCGTCCAGGATCGCCGCGCAGTCGCTGCGCCCCAGCTGCCGTGCCCAGGCGACGAGGGTGCCATAGCGCGCGATCTCATAATGCTCGACCGCCTGCGCCGCCGCGATCAGCGCGGCGTCCAATACCCGTTTGTCGGCGACTTCGCCCGCGACCTCATTGGCCTCCTTGATGATGCCGTCGATCGCCGGACAGGTCACCGCCTTGGGCTTTTCGCCATGCATCTCGAACACCTGTTCCAGCCGCCGGATCTGCCCTTCAGTCTCGCGCAGGTGCTGCTCGAACCCGGCCTTGAGCTGCGGGTCGGTCGCCTTCTCGATCATCTTGGGCAGTGCCTTGGTGATCTGATGCTCGGCGTAATAAATGTCCTGAAGCTGATGGACGAACAGGTCGTTCAGCGTCGCGATATCCTTGGTAAACAAGCCCATGATCCGTCTCCTGATAGGGTAGTTTCAACGGTCGGCCGAGCCGGGTTCGGCGATCTGGCGGTGTGCTTCGGCCAGCACCGACTGGGGCACCACGCCCGCACCTGCGACCTGCAGCTTGTTCTTCAGGCCGGTGGTGATGTGCCCCTCGCCCGCTTTCATCGCGTCCCAGCCTTTCCGGGCAACCTCGGCGGGATCGTCCTTCTTGCTCTGGCCGACATGGGTGTCGAGCATGTCGGCGCGGGCGAAGAATTCGGTTTCGGTGGCACCCGGCATCAGGGTGGTCAGGGTGACGCCCTTTTCATCCTTCAGCTCGTTGCGCAGCGCCTCGGTGAAATTATCGATGAACGCCTTGGTCGCGTTGTAGATGGCGTTGAACGGGCCGGGGATGAAGCCGACGATCGATCCCGTCACCAGCACCTTGCCCTCACCGCGTCGGACCATGCCGGACAGCACCCGCTGGAGCAGATAGACGGTCCCCGTCACGTTGGTATCCACCGACCGCCGCCAGTCCTGGAGCGACTGGTCGAGGAACGCGCCGCCCTTGCTGTTGCCCGCATTGGCGCACAGCACGTCGATCGCCCGGCCATCGGCGGCGGCGAGCAGCAGGTCCACGCCCTCCAGCGTCGCCAGGTCCGCCTCGACCGCCTGCACCTGCGCGCCCTCGACCGATAGCTTGCTGGCGGCCGTGTGGATGGCCGGTTCATCGGCGACGATCAGCAAGTCATAGCCTTCGCGCGCCGCACAGGCCGCCAGATGATAGCCTATGCCGGTCGAGGCCCCCGTCACGATTGCGAATTTCTCTGCCATGGCGTGGCTCCTTATTGACCGGGCTTCAGCACGATCTTGGTCACTTCGTTCTGCTGGTCGTGGAACATGCGATAGCCCTCGGGCGCCCGTTCCAGCGGCATCCGGTGCGAGATCAGGAAGGTCGTATCGATCTTCCCCTCCATGATCGCGTCGAGCAGGCCGGGCAGGTAATGCTGGACATGGGTCTGTCCGGTCTTGAGCGTCAGCCCCTTCTGCATCACCGCGCCCAGCGGGAACTTGTCGACGAAGCCGCCATAGACGGCGGGCATCGACACCCGGCCGCCCTTGCGACAGGCGATGATCGCCTGGCGGATGGCATGGATGCGATCGGTGCCGAGGAAAGTCGACGCCTTGATCTGGTCGATCGCATTGTCGACAAACAGGCCGTGCGCCTCCAGCCCGACCGAGTCGATCACCGCATCGGGACCGATGCCGCCGGTCATCTGCATCAGCGCGTCATAGGTCGCGGTCTGCTCGTAATTGATCGTCTCCGCGCCGAACTTGCGCGCCAGCTCCAGCCGGTGCGGGAAGTGATCGATCGCGATCACCCGCTCGGCCCCCATCAGGAAAGCTGACTGGACCGCGAACAGCCCCACCGGACCACAGCCCCAGACCGCGACGGTATCGCCCGGCTCGATCTCGGCATTCTCCGCCGCCATCCAGCCGGTGGGCAGGATGTCGGAGAGGAACAGCACCTTCTCGTCCTCCACACCGTCGGGAATGACGATCGGGCCGGTGTCGCTGAACGGCACGCGGACATATTCCGCCTGACCGCCCGCATAGCCGCCTGTCATATGGCTATAGCCGAACAGCGCGGACATCGGATGCCCGTACAGTTCGCGCGCGATATCCTGATTGTCGGCCGGGTTGCCGTTCTCGCATCCCGAATATTGATGCTTGCCGCAATGATAGCAGGAGCCACAGGCAATGGTGAACGGCACCACGACCTTCTGCCCCTTCTTCAGGGTCGAGCCCGATCCCGTTTCGACCACCTCGCCCATGAATTCATGGCCCAGAATGTCGCCCGACTGCATCGTCGGGATATAGCCGTCATAGAGGTGGAGATCGGAGCCGCAGATGGCGGTCGCCGTCACCTTGATGATCGCGTCGCGCGGATTGACGATTTCCGGGTCGTCGACAGTGTCGATGCGGACGTCATGCTTGCCATGCCAGGTCAGCGCCTTCATGCAGCCTGCTCCTCACGCTGTTTGGGGTTCATCGCGTTGGTGGCGACCTCGCCGGTTTCCATCAGCTGCTTGAAGCGCGCGAGGTCGCGGCGGACCTGGATATTGGGTTCGCGCTGGAACAGCTTGGCGATCAGCTTGCCGATGACGCCAGCGGGCGGATCGTAGAGGATGGTTGCGGTAACGACGGTCCCACGCGCCCCTGCGTCGCGGAAGGTGACGCGGCCCGAATTGGCGACGTCCGCGCCTTCCGCCGAAGTCCAGGCGATCAGCTCGCCCTCGTGCTCTTCGGTGACGATCGCGTCCCATTCCACCGTGGTGCCGCCGGGCGCCTTGACCACCCAATGCGACCGGGTGCCGTCCAGCACATCGACGCGCTCGACATTCTCCATCACGCTCGCGAGGTTGGAAAAGTCGCGCCACCAGGCGTAGAGTTCGGCGGATGGGCGGTTGATCGTCACTGCCCATCCGGCAAAGCTGTCTCCGCGATCCTCGACGGCCTCGGCAGTGGCAGTGCTGACGGCGGCGTCCTGGTCCCTGGAGGTCGACAGGGGCGCATCGTCATAGGGTCTGTCGGTGATGTCCGGCATAAGCCACTCTCCTCATTCCTTGCCCGGACAGCGTTGGATGAGGCGCGATGTTCCCTATTTTATCATTCTTTTACAGTATCTTGATACACATCAACCGATCCGTGAAATCAACCGGCGGTTACCCGGATCCGGGCACGACCCACCTTGCGCGACAGCGCCTTGGGATCGGGAATGGTCATCGACCGCGACGACCAGATCAGGTCGCCCGCCCGCCGCGCCGCCTGCAACATCCGGTTCACATGCACCGCCGTCAGGCCGAGTGCATCGGCCAGCGTCTCCTGCGTGATCGGCAGGTCGAAGCTGTGGCCATGGGTCATTGCGCTGGTTTCCAGACGCTCATGCAGTTCGAGCATCAGGTCGCCGATCCGCTCCATCGCATTCATCCGCCCCAGTCGCGCGATCTGCGCCAGCAGATAGGCCTCGTCCATCGCATGGGCGACCGCATAGGCTTCGTCGAGCGCGGGCAGCGTGCCAGGCTCGGGCGGGGTGCAGGTGGTGACCTCGGTCAGGGTGATGATACTCGTCGGGGCCACCGGGCGCCGGTGATGATAGAGCCCGACGATGTCGCCCGGCAGCAGGAAATTAAGGAACTGTCGCCGCCCGTCGAGCAGGATGCGCACCCGTGCCGCCCATCCCGACAGGATCAGATGCGGGCAGGCGATGTCGCGCCCCTCGACCAACAGGTCTCGCCGGGGGCGGAACGGCTGGGGCCGGGCGATCGCCTCGCCCAGCGCCGTGACCGAGGCACGGTCCAGGGACGCCAGGCGCGACAGGCGATGAAGCGCCGGCACGATCGGCCTGGCGCTGTGCGAAAGCGGAATATTCATAGTTTGCCCTTCACCGTCATCAGGGGAAAAGACACATCGGCCGGGCGGTCCCGGGGAAGAACAACACGCAGCGAGGCTCTGATCAAATTCATCGCGACTTTCCTCATCCTGCCACCTGCCGGAATTGGCCGTGCGGCAAGGGCGATGACGTGACGGACGCCACCGGGTGATGCATCAAGAAGTTGGACAGCCCAACCGGCGACGAACCACCGGATCGATCCGCCATCACGGTCATGGCGAACCAAAGTGGGGCTGTCGTAACGCCTCCCGGTGCAAGGTGTACGAACAAGCGTCCGCAGCGCTCCATAATGCATATCAATATCCGGCGTTTTTCGTGTGTTAGGTCGAAAAACGGGGCGAAACATCGAAAACAGGCGATGCAATAGCGCGGTGGTTCACCTCCATTCAGCCTCTTCTTGAGACACCAAGACGTCGCGGTGGGGTCGGCGCTTGCACACGTCATCCGTCATTCCCTTTTGAGCCCGAAACCCTATGGTGCCCGCCTTTCCGTCCAAGAGGCTTTGCCATGCGTTTCGCCACCCTCACCCGCCAACCCGACGATCCCTTGCTGCGCATCATCGGCCAGCACGCCGCCGACCCGCGTCCCGACAAGATCGACCTGGGCGTCGGCGTCTTTCGCGACGAGGAAGGTCGCACGCCCGTCATGACGGCGGTGAAGGCGGCCGAAGCCCGGCTGCTGAGCGAACAGTCGAGCAAATCCTATCTGGGGCCGGAGGGTGATACCGGCTTCGTTCGCGCGTTGGCGACGCGGGTGCTGGGCGACTCGGTTGCGGCCGAGCGGGTCGTCGGGCTTCAGACGCCGGGCGGCACCGGGGCGCTGCGCCTCTCCGCCGAACTGCTGGCACGCGCGGGTGTCGCGCGTATCTGGATCGGCAGCCCCAGCTGGGCCAACCATGCGCCGCTGTTCCGCCAGGCCGGGGTCGAACCGGCGATGATCCCCTGTTACGACCTGACCAGCCAGAGCTTCGATCTGGACGGCTTCCTCAGTGGCCTGGGCGGAGCGGAGGCAGGCGATGCCGTGCTGTTGCACGGATGCTGCCACAACCCGATCGGGATCGATCCCGATGCGGCGGGCTGGAACGCCATCGCGTCGCTGGTCGCCGAACATGGGCTGCTGCCGGTCGTCGATCTCGCCTATCAGGGGCTGGGCGACGGCTTCGATGTGGATGCCGAGGGAGCGCGTACCATCCTGGCGGCGGTGCCGGAGGCGCTGCTCGCCTATTCCTGCGACAAGAATTTCGGCCTGTATCGCGAGCGCACCGGAGCGCTGTTCGCCATCACGCCGGACCGGGACAGCGGGGCGACCGTCTTCTCCAACCTGCTTTCCCTGGCGCGGGCCAACTGGTCGATGCCGCCGGATCACGGCGCGGCGATCGTCCGCATCATCCTGGAAGACGAAGCCCTGACCGCCGAATGGCGCAACGAACTGGAGGCGATGCGCCAGCGACTCGCCAGCCTGCGCGCGGCGCTGGCCGCCGGGGGGCGCATCGGGACGATCGATCTAGCGGCGGTGGCGCATGGCAAGGGCATGTTCGCAACCCTGCCCCTGTCGCCGACGCAGGTGGAATGGCTGCGCGATCGTCATGCGATCTATATGGCCGGGTCGGGGCGGATCAACATCGCCGGGTTCAACACGGCCGCAATTGCGACCTTCCACGAGGCATTGCGGGATCTGATGGCGAACGGAGTGGCGTGATCCGGGCACTCCCGCCGTTGGTTTGGGGCGGCGGGATTCCCTTGGCCTTCGACTTCACTCAGGCCGATCGGAGTTAAGTACTGCTCTGTATCCCAGAGTTGAAAGCGATCAGCATTGCACGGTTTTAGCCCCTCCCCTTCAGGGGAGGGGTTGGGGTGGGGCATCGCCATGGTCGTTTCGCTTGCGGAAGCGCCCCACCCCCGGCCCCTCCCCTGAAGGGGAGGGGTGAGCAGAGTTGATCGTTTTCGACTCTAAATTTCCGTTCAGCCTGAGCGAAGTCGAAGGCCACGCCATCCGGCCAAACAAAAAGGGGCGTGTCCGAACCGCCGGATGCGCCCCTTTTCGCAGGTGAAGCGGGTCCGAAGACCCGCCCCCACCTTACTTGCCCGAATGAACGATGCGGTTGACGAGGTTCTCGATCCGCTCCTGACGGCCCGAACGCGGCTTCGGATCGATCGCCTTCTGTTCTGCGAGGTCTGCGATCCCGGCGAGGTCGAGGCCGCCGATCTGCTGGCCGAAATCGGCGTCCCAACCGGCATAACGCTCGGACTTGATCGCATCCAGGCGACCGTCCTCGATCAGCGCAGCGGCGTTAAGCAGGCCCTTGGCGACGACGTCGATACCTCCGACATGGCCGTGGAACAGGTCCACCGCATCCATCGACTGGCGACGCACCTTGGCGTCGAAATTGAAGCCGCCGGTGGTGAAGCCACCCGCCCGGATGATCTCCAGCACGGCCAGCGTCAGTTCCTCGACCGAGTTGGGGAATTGATCGGTATCCCAGCCATTCTGGTGATCGCCGCGATTGGCGTCGATCGACCCGAAGATACCCAGCGCGCCGGCGGTGGCGATCTCATGCTCGAAGGTATGCCCCGCCAGCGTGGCGTGGTTCGCCTCGATATTGACCTTCACCTCGTTCTCGAGGCCGTACGCCTTGAGGAAGCCGTACACGGTCGCCGTGTCGAAGTCATACTGGTGCTTGGTCGGCTCGTGCGGCTTCGGCTCGATCAGGATGGTACCGGTGAAGCCGATCTTGTGCTTGTGCTCGACGACCAGCGACAGGAAGCGGCCCAGATTGTCCAGCTCGCGCTTCATATTGGTGTTGAGCAGCGTCTCGTAACCCTCGCGACCGCCCCACAGAACGTAGTTCGCGCCGCCCAGACGATGCGTCGCTTCGAGAGCATCGCGGACCTGCATTGCGCCGAACGCATAGACTTCCGGGTCCGGGTTGGTTGCGCCACCGGCGGCGAAGCGCGGATGGCTGAACAGGTTCGCCGTGCCCCAGAGCAGCTTGCGGCCCGACGAGGCCTGCAGCTTTTCGAGGTGATCGACTGCTTCGGCAAAGTAACGGCGATGCTCGGCCACGCCCTGCGCATCGGCCATCACGTCGACGTCGTGGAAGCAATAATAGGGTACGTCGAGCTTGGAGAAGAAGTCGAACGCCACCTCACGCTTCTGTGCCGCGGCCGCGCTGTCGTTCGCGCCCGCATGCCACGGGCGGTTGAAGGTGCCGCCGCCGAATACGTCCGAACCCGGCCAGCAGAAGGTGTGCCAGAAGCACGCGGCGAAGCGGAGATGCTCCTCCATCGTCTTGCCCAGCACAACGCGGTTCTTGTCGTAGAAGCGGTAGGCGAGCTCGTTGTCGCTGTCCGGACCTTCATAGCGGATAGTCTGGATGTCGGCGAAAAAGTCGGTAGCCATGTTACGAATTCCTCGGAGTGATGCGGGAATAGCTGTCGCGGAAGCGCGCGATCTTGGGGGCAAAACGCTCGGCGAGCGCGGCGTCCGGGGCGATGGTGTGGGACACGGGTGGCGGCGCGCAGACCTCTTCCGGCGAGCCGCCATCGACCGCCAGCTGGGCCAGACGCGCCGCTCCCAGCGCCGGACCGACCTCGCCACCCTTGAGATAGACCAGCTCGACGTTCAGCGCGGCAGCCAGCGTCTGGCCCCAATAGGAAGAGCGTGCGCCGCCGCCGATGACCGACAGCTGTGACAGCTCGGTCCCGGCATCGCGGAGCACCGAGAGACCGTCGGCCAAAGCGAAGGCCACGCCCTCCAGCACCGCCTGCGCCAGCCGCTCCGGCGTGGTGTCGTGGTCGAGGCCCAGGAACGCGCCGCGCACCTCGGCATCGTTATGCGGCGTCCGCTCGCCCGACAGATAGGGCAGGAAGATTTCCGGGCCGCTCGCCGGACCGACGCTTTCGGCGCGGGCGAACAGCTCGGCCGCGCCAGGCGTGCCGGTCAGCCGTGCGACCCAGTCGATGCAGGCCGCCGCCGACAGATGCACCGACATCTGGTGCCAGACATCGGGCAGACAGTGGCAGAAGGCATGGACGGCGCCCGCCGGATTGGGCCGGAATTCCCTGGTCGCGGCGAAGATCACGCCCGACGTGCCCAGCGACAGCAGCGCGTCACCATCCTTGACCACGCCCACGCCCGCGGCCCCGGCGGCATTGTCGCCACCACCGCCCGCGACCGGCACCTGGTCGATGCCCCAGGCTTCGGCGACATCGGCGCGGAGCTTGCCGGTCTGTCCCGTGCCCTCGACCGCCTGCGGCATCTGCTCGCGGGTCAGGCCGGTTGCGGCGAGGATATCGTCGCTCCATTCGCGGCGTTCGACGTCCAGCCAGAGCGTACCCGCCGCATCCGACACGTCCGACGCCTTCTCGCCGGTCATGCGCAGCCGGACATAGTCCTTGGGCAGCAGCACCGTGCGGATCTTCGCGAAGGTCTCCGGCTCATGATGCTGCACCCATAGCAGCTTGGGCGCGGTAAAGCCCGGCATGGCGAGGTTGCCCGCGATTTGGTGGAGGTCGGGGGCCTTGGCCTCCAGCTCCGCACATTCGGCATGGCTGCGCCCGTCATTCCACAGGATGCCGGGCCGAAGGACCTGATCGTCCGCGCCCAGTAACGTGGCGCCGTGCATCTGCCCGGCCAGGCCGATGCCGCGCACCGCCCGGCGGACCGCCGGATCGATCGCCCGGACGGCCGAAATCGTCGCCTGCCACCAGGCCTCCGGGTCCTGTTCGGACCAGAGCGGGTGCGGACGCTGCACGGTCAGCGCCGCCGTCCCCTGCCCCACCACAGCGCCATGTTCGTCCAGCACGACGGCCTTCACGCCCGAGGTGCCGATATCGATGCCAAGGAACATCCCGCGTCCTTACTTCACGAACGGGTCGATGGTCGGGATCGTCCCGTCCGGGTTGAACTTCAACTCGGTCATCTTGACGTTACGCAGGTGGTTCTTATCCGACAATTGCGTATCGGCGTAGAAAAGCCACCACTTGCCCTTCCACTCGACGATCGAGTGATGGGTGGTCCAGCCCTGTACCGGCTTAAGGATGTGGCCCTTGTAGGTGAACGGGCCATAGGGGCTGGTGCCGATCGCGTAGTTCAGGAAATGCGTATCGCCGGTCGAATAGGTATAATAATATTTGCCGTCGCGCTTGAAGACCCAGGACGCCTCGAAGAAGCGCTTGTCATGGTCGCCGCCCAGCACCGGCTTGCCCTTTTCGTCGAGGATCACGACGTCGCGCGGGGTCTCCGCAAAGGTCTTCATGTCCGGGTTCATCTTGGCGATCTTGCCCGAGATGGCGGGCTGGTCGTCCTGCTTCAGGTCGGTATCGCTGCCGTTCGGATCGTACTTGCCGTCCTTCCAGCGCTGAAGCTGACCGCCCCAGATGCCGCCGAAATACATATATGCCGTGCCGTCCGCGTCCTGGAACACGGCCGGGTCCATCGAGAAGCTGCCGGGGATCGCCTCCGGCTCGGCCTTAAACGGACCCATCGGGTTCTTCGAGGTCGCGACGCCGATACGGAACGCGCCCAGACCGTTCCGGTCCTTGGTCTTATCGCGCGCGGGGAAATAGAGATAATAGGTGCCGTCCTTATAGGCGGCATCGGGCGCCCACATCTGCTGCGAGGCCCAGGGCACGTCCTTCACGTCGAGCGCGACGGGGCCGACCATGACCTTGCCGCCCGGCTCGTCCATGCGCAGCACACGATAGTCGCGCATCGCGTACTGATTGCCCAGATCGTCGTTCGGCGTGTCGGTCGGCACGTCATGGCTGGGGTAGATATAGAGCTTGCCGTCGCTCCAGACATGCGCGGACGGATCGGCGGTGAAGATCTCGCGCACCAGCGGCTGCGAGAGATAATGGCGACCATCGGGCGAGGTCGGGTTGGCATCGTTCGACGCCGTCGTCGTATTTTCCGCCACGGTATTGTCGGCCGTATGCTGCGTTCCGCAGGCCGCGGTGCCGAGACCCAGCACAAGGCTGGCCATCATCAAGCGCTTCATCGCTTTTCCTCTCCAAGCGCCCCGTCTTCGGAGCTTTGAAAGGACGATAGCGCTATCAGGACAAGGGATGCAAGGCCGGTTGGGCGTTTTGCGATTGGGCAGGTGGGCGCGTGGCCTTCGACTTCGCTCAGGCTGAACGGAGCGAAGGATTATGCCCAAGCCACCAAACCTCGTTCAGCCTGAGCGAAGTCGAAGGCCAAGGGAATCCAGCGCCGATACGGCCGCTTGACAATATAAACCCCGCATTGTTGGTAACGATATCCGACCCCGCCTCTCCCTCGCAGGTCGCCCCCTACAAGACCGACACCCCATGTCGGCGCGTTTTCAGGACAGAGGATGACCCGCATGGCCCTTCGCTTTTCGCCTGCCAAATGGCTGCTCGCCGCCGGGGTCGCGCTGCTGCCCATTGCGGCCGCGCCTGCCCAGATGGCTACCCAGTCTCCGACCGTCGTGCCCGGCGCCAAGCCGGTCACGGTCGAGCGGATCAAGGTCCATTCCGCCGCGATCGAGGGCAATCTGGAGGGCAACAGCGCCGACCGCGACGTCATCGTCGTCCTGCCGCCCGACTATGCCAGGAACCGCACGCGCCGCTATCCGGTCGTCTATGCGCTGCACGGCTATTCGATCGGCGCGGACCAGTGGACCAAGGAAATCCATGTCCCCGCCTCGGTCGAAGGGGCGTTCGCGCGCGGTGTTCCGCCGATGATCCTGGTCTTCCCCGACAGCAAGACGATGCACAACGGATCGATGTATTCCTCCTCGCAGACGGTCGGCGATTTCGAGCGGTTCATCAGCCACGACCTGATCGCCGCGATCGATGCACGCTATCGCACCATCCCGCGCCGCGAAGCCCGCGGCCTCGCCGGTCATTCGATGGGCGGCTATGGCACCGCGCGCATCGGCATGAAGCATGCCGATATGTACGGGGCGATCTATATGATGAGCCCCTGCTGCCTGTCGCCGCGTGCGATGGCCCGGCCCGAAGGCACTGATGAAAAGCTGCTGACCAGCCTCGCCTCGCCCGCTGAGTCCGCCAAGCTGAACTGGGGCCAGCGCGCGATGCTCGCCGCCTCGGCCGCCTGGTCGCCCAATCCGAAGAACCCGCCGCTCTATCTCGACCTGCCGGTCAAGGACGGCAAGGTGCGAGACGATATCGTCGCCAAGTGGCTGGCCAACACCCCGCTGGCCTTCGTCGACCAATATGTCACGCCCCTGCGCAGCTATCGCGCGATCGGGCTGGATGTCGGATCGCAGGACGGGCTGAAGGCCGATGCGCAGAAGCTGCACGAGGCGCTCGACAGCTATGGCATCGCCCACAAGTTCGAGATTTACGAGGGCGACCATGTGAACCGGATCGGGGTGCGCTTTCAGGAGCAGGTCCTGCCGTTCTTCGGGCGGGCGCTGGCGACGAAGTGATTTGATTCCTCCCCTGCAAGGGGAGGGGGACCATGCGCAGCATGGTAGAGGGGTGTCCCGCTATCGAGAGGGTGACACCCCTCCGTCAGGGCTTCGCCCTGCCACCTCCCCTTACAGGGGAGGAATATGACGCCGCTCAATTGGCGATGGGGGTAGCCGTATCGATCCGAAACGGCGTGCTGCGCACCGGGACGCCCGTGTCCGGCTGGCCCGAGCCGACCGAAGCGTGATAGTCGCCCTTCATCACCAGCCGCTGGCCATCGGCGTCCACCGCGCTCAAGTCACGCGGGCTGAGCGTGAAGGTCAGGCTCCGGCGTTCACCGGGGGCCAGATGCACCCGCTGAAACCCGCGCAGGGCGACACGCGGTGCGCCCTCGACCCTGGGGAAGTTGAGATAGAGCTGTGCCACCTCGTCCCCTTCGCGGCGGCCGGTGTTGCGCACCTCGGTCGTGACGGTCATGCTGCCGTCCGCACCGGGCTTCACCGACAGCGGCGCATAGGCGAAGCTGGTGTAGCTCAGGCCATAGCCGAACGGGTAAACCGGAGTGCCAGTGAAGTAGCGATAGGTCCTCCCCTTCATCGCATAGTCGCCGAACGGCGGCAGATCCTCGACCGAGCGGTAGAAGGTCAGCGGCAGGCGACCGGCCGGGTTGGTCTTGCCCGACAGGACATGGCCGACCGCCAGCCCGCCCGCCTGCCCCGGATACCAGGCCTCGATAATGGCATCGGCATTCGCCTTGGCCCAGGCGAGGTTCACCGGGCTGCCGTTCATCAGCACCACGATCAGCGGGCGGCCGGTGGCTTTGGCCTGTTCGAGCAGCGCCTGCTGGTCGGCGGGCAGGTCGAGCGTCGTCTTGTCGCCGCCCTTGAAGCCGGGGACCGCAATCGGTGCCTCCTCCGCCTCCAGATCGGAGGTCAGGCCGACCACCGCGACCAGCGCGTCGCTCGCCCTGGCCGCCGCGCGCAGTTCGGCCACGGGATCGTCGGAAACCCGCTTCCACACCAGATTGATGCCGGTCAGGATGCGCGCCTCGGTCGTGACGGTGATCGGGTAGCGCCGCCCCTTTTCCAGCGTGACGGTCTTCATCGTCGGCAGGCTGTTCCACGACGCCTTGGTCAGATCGACAAAGGGCTGCCCGTCAAAACGCATCGCGCCGTTGAAGCCCGCGATGCCCAGCCGGTAGCGCCCAGTCTCCGGCGGGACGAGGTAGCCCGTCCACACCGCCCGGTGTACGTCGCGGACCGAGGACAGGTCCAGGCTACGCGAGGCGGCGTTGGCCTCGACGCGGGTGACGACGGGACGATCCTCGAATTTGGCGGTCTTCAGCCACTCGTTCAGCGCGCCGGGGGCGAAGCGGTCGGGAATGCCCCCGACGACGTTGTAATAGCGCGCCGTCAGGCCCGGCTCGCCGCTTTCGGTCTGGAGCGCGGTCGCCGGGATCGGATCGCCGTCCGTATAGGTCTCGCCGAAGGGCACATAGCGCACCTGCGCGCCCGGCATGGCCTGACGAAGCCCCTCGACCACCGAAATCTGCGGTCCCGAGAGCGAGGAGGAATAGTTTCCGCGCAACACCCGCGTCGCATCGCCCAGCGGGCCGATCACCGCGATCCTCGCATGGGCCTTGAGCGGCAGGATGCCCCTGTTCTTGAGGAGAACGAGGCTCTTCTCCGCTACCTCCAACGCCAGCGCGCGGTGGGCCGGCGTGTCGATGTCGCGGGGCGAACTGGTCTGGGTCGAAAGCGGGCGCAGGCCCGGCAGGTCGCCAGTGCGATAGCGTGCGGCGAACAACCGGGTCAGCGAGCGGTCGATGTCGGCGACCGAGATCAGTCCGCGCGACAGAGCCTCGCGATACGGATTGGTCAGCCCGTCCGTGTCGGTCAGCGTCGCATTGTTGCACTCATTGTCGACGCCCGCCCGCATCGCCGCCGCCACCGCGCTCGCCGCATCGGGGGCATAGTGATGGTTGGCGGCGATGTCCTTCACCGCGTCGCAGTCGGACACGACATAGCCTCGAAAGCCCCAGCGTCCGCGCAGAGTATCCTTCAGCAACAGGTTGCTGGCGCAGGCGGGCTGGCCGTCGATCCGGTTATAGGCGCACATGATCGATCCCGCCCCGCCCTCGACGATCGCGGCACGAAAGGCAGGCAGATAGGTATCGACCAGATCATGCTGCGAAACATAGACATTGGCCTCATGCCGGGTCGATTCCGGGCCACTATGCACCGCATAATGTTTGGGCGTGGCGACGACGTCGATCCGTGCCGGATCGTCGCCCTGCATCCCGCGCACGAAGGCGACGCCCATCCTCGCGGTCAGATACGGGTCTTCGCCGTACGTCTCCTGCCCCCGCCCCCAGCGGGGATCACGAAAAATGTTGATGTTGGGCGACCAGGTGTCCAGTCCGGTGCCGATCCGCCCCATCCGCCCCGTCGTTCGTGCCAGCGCGTGAAGTCCGCGCACCTCCGCGCTGATCGCCTGCGCCGTGCGGCCGACCAGTGCATCGTCGAAGGTTGCCGCCAACCCGACCGGCTCGGGGAAATTGGTCGTCGGCACCGGACCTAGCGCACCGTGCAGCGACTCCGTCCACCAGTTATAGGCAGGCACCTCCAGCCGGGGAATGGCGGGTGCGGTGTTGAGCAACTGGCCGAGCTTTTCGTCGGTCGTCATCCGGCCGACCAGCCGCGCCGCCAGCGCCTGGGCCTGTTCGGGACCGGCCGCCGCCTGCTGCTGCGCCAGCACCATGCCGGAGGTCGATAGCGCCAGAGCCGACAGGATTGCCGCAGGCCATGTCTTCATGCCAAATCACTCCCCTGAAACCCTATTTTTGATAACGGTATCACGAAAGCCGTCAGCGTCCAGCATTCGATTTTCATACGGCTTTTCCATCCTCGGGCGGTGGACAGTGCCTTTTTAGTCCGACAAGATCACCCAAAGATCATTACGGGGAGGATCATCATGCGGCCCATCATCGCCAGGGCTTTCGCGAGCGCTATCACCATCGCCTGGATGACCTGCGGACCAGCCTTGGCGGCGGACAAGATCGATCCGCTGGCCCCGACCGGCCGGTGGAGCGCCAATCAGGGCGGACAGGCCGCGCTGCCGCCGATGGGCTGGAACAGCTGGAACGCGTTCAACAGCGATGTCGACGAGGAAAAGGTCATGGCCTCGGCCAGGCTGATCGTAGACAAGGGCCTTCGCGAGGCGGGCTATCGCTATATCAACATCGATGACGGCTGGTGGCTGCGCCGTCGCCATCCGGATGGCCGCATGGTCATCCGCGCCGATAAATTTCCCTCGGCCGCTACTGGCCCGAACCAGCAGACCAGCTTTCGCCCGCTAACCGACCGGCTTCACGCCATGGGGTTCAAGGCGGGGATCTATTCCGATATCGGGCGCAACAGTTGCGGCCAGGTCTATACCCCGAACTTCGCCAACCAGCCCGAGGGCACCATCGCCGAGCGCGAGGTCGGGCTGTACGGCCATATCGATCAGGATATCGCGCTCTATTTCCGCGAATGGGGCTTCGACTATATCAAGGTCGACGGCTGCGGCATTCGCGGGCTGGGCAAGGATAGCGAGCATGTCCGCAAGGGCGATTATCGCGAGCTGACGCCGCTGATCGACATGAACTCCCTCGCGCGCACCAACATCCCCGCGGTGCGCGCGCTCTACGATCATGTCGCCAGCGCCTTGAAGCGGGAGAACCCGGACGGCGACTATCTCTTCTCGCTCTGCCTGTGGGGATCGGCGGACGTGCGCAGCTGGGGCAAGCAGATCGGCAATGTCTCACGGACCAGCGACGACATCACCGCGCACTGGTCGCGGATGCTGACCAACCTCGATACCAGTGCCAGCCGTGCGCTCTATGCCCATCCGCACACCTGGAACGACCCGGACATGCTGTTCATCGGCTCGGGCGAGTTCGACGCCAGCCACATGACCGAGGCGCGATCGCACTTCGCGATGTGGGCGATGATGAATGCACCACTGCTGATCGGCTTCGACCTGCGCAAGGCCAATGCGGAACAGCTGGCCCTGCTGGGCAACCGGGCGGTCATCGCGCTCAATCAGGATGCGGGCGCGAACCAGGCCGTGCCCGCCTATCTGTCCGACGACGTGCAGATCTTCGTGAAGAGCCTGGCCAATGGCGACAAGGCGGTGGCGATCCTCAACCGCACCGCCGCCCCGGTGCAGCCGGTCCTCACCGCCGATCACCTGAAGCTGCAGGGCGATGTCGCCATGACCGACCTGTGGACCGGCGCGAAGAGCCGGTTTTCGGGCGAAACCAAGCTGACCCTCGCCCCGCATCAGACCCTGATCTACCGTGTGACCGGCACGCACCGTCTGGCGGACGGCCATTATCTGTCGGAGGCGCCCAGTGACGTGAACCCGGCCGAGGACGGCATCGCCACGCCGGAGGGCGATCCGACCATCCATCACGAACTCAGCCCCTGGGGCGGCAGCAAGGGGCCGGGCGACTTCCCGCAATATGCCGGATGGGGTGGCGCGCAAGCCGATCGCACCCCGTTCGGGCGACCGTTGCGGCTGAGCGGAAAGGTCTATGACACCGGGATCGGCGTGCTCGCCAATTCGCGGCTGGAGGTGCGCAATCGCGGCCGGGCGCGCTTCGACGCCATGGTCGGCATCGACGACTCCGCCACGGCGCGCGGACGGCGGGTGGTGTTCGAGGTTTACGGCGACGGCAAACTCCTCACCCGCTCGCGCCCGGTCGCGCTCAACGAAGCGCCGGTGGCCGTCGAGGCGGACGTGCGCGGCCGCAAACTGATCGAGCTGGTCACGCGCGCCGATAGCGCTCCCGACGCAGCGCTGCCCGTCATATGGGCCGATGCGCGCCTGACCGGCTGACCAACATTCGCCCCAACTTACATGGCCTTGCCGTTTGACGCAGGCCATGCAAAAGTTCCGGCAAAGGATAAGGGAGAGGGTGATGAAACCCAATTGGCAGGGGCCATCGCTGACGCGTCGTCAGCAACTGGCCGGGATCGCAGGCGGCCTAGCGATGGGAGCGCTACCCAGCTCGCTATGGGCGCAAGGTGCGCCGTCACTGCGCGATCTGGCGGCGCAGAAGGGCATCCTGTTCGGCACCGCGATCAATGCGGGTCGAGGGTCACCGATCAACGATCCGGGCTACGGCGCGATCGTCGCGCGCGAATGCGGGGTGCTGGTCCCCGAAAACGAGATGAAGGTCTATGTGCTGGGCAATGACCCGGAACGGCTGAACTTCGGCCCCGCCGACCGCATCGCCGGGTTCGCCCGTGACAACCGCATGAAGCTGCGCGGTCACACGCTCCTCTGGAATTACGAGAAGTATATCTCGCCCGCGCTGGCCGAGACGGTGACGAAGACCGGCGCAGAGAAATGGCTGCGCCGCTATATTGCCGCCGTCGCCGGGCATTTCGGCGACCAGATCTATAGCTGGGACGTGGTGAACGAGACGATCGATCCCAAGACCGGCGAAGTCCGGGGCACGGTGTTCGACAAGGCGCTCGGCTTCGACGTGTTCAAGATCGCCTATGAGGCCGCGCGCGAACACGCGCCGCACGCCCAGCGCGTCTATAACGACTATATGTCGTGGGAGGTGGGCAACGAGACCCACCGCGCGGGTGTGCTCCGCCTGCTGGAGCGGTTCCGCAAGGAAAACGTCCCCGTTGATGCGCTCGGCATCCAGAGCCATCTCGGCAATGACGGCAGCCACTCGAAGGTCCAGCGTGCCGAGTGGAAGCGTTTCCTCGATAGCGTCACGGCGATGGGCTATCGCCTGCTCATCACCGAATTCGACATCAACGACCGCGAGATGGCGAAGGACATCGCCCAGCGCGACGCGCAGGTGGCGGCGGTCGCCAAGAGCTATCTCGACATGATGCTGTCCTATCCGCAGCTCGACCAGTTGCTGTGCTGGGGTCTATGGGACAAGCATAGCTGGCTGAACGGCTTCGCTCCGCGCGCCGACGGCCTGCCGCAGCGTCCCCTGCCCTATGACGACGCGCTGAAACCCAAGCCGCTTCGCGCCGCCATCGCCGCCGCGCTCAGCGCCGCCCCCGTCCGAAAGTCCATCGCATGATCCGCCTGCCCTTCGCCGCCCTGGCACTGTCGCTCGCCATGGCTGGCACGGCGTCCGCCCAGACCGCGACGTTCGACCGCTTCACCTATCAGGGCCGCTCGATCGAGCAGGTGAAGCCCCAGGCGGGCGAGTATATGAACCCGATCATAGCGGGCTATTACCCCGACCCGTCGGTGACGCGGGTCGGCAAGGACTATTATCTCGTCAACTCGTCCTTCGCGCATTTCCCCGGCCTGCCGATCTTCCACTCGACCGACCTCGTCCACTGGACCCAGATCGGCAATGCGATCGACCGGCCGGGGCAGCTGGATTTTGCCGGGCGGTCGGTATCGGAAGCGGTGTTCGCGCCCGACATCAGCTATCACGACGGCACCTTCTACATCGTCAACACCTGCGTCCAGTGCCGGGGCAATTTCGTCATCACCGCCAAGAACCCCGCCGGTCCCTGGTCCGACCCGATCTGGCTGCCGTTCGAGGGGATCGACCCTTCCATTTATTGGGAGGGCGACCGCGCCTATATCGTCAACAACCGCGCGCCCAATGAGACACCGCGCTATGATGGCCACCGCGCCATCTGGATCCAGGAATATGACTGGCGGGCGGGCAAGATGGTCGGCGAGAGCACGCAGCTGGTCAATGGCGGCGTCGACCTTTCCAAAAAGCCCGTCTGGATCGAGGGGCCGCATATCTTCAAAAAGGACGGCTGGTATTATCTTACCGCCGCCGAAGGGGGCACCAGCGTCAATCACTCGCAGGTCGTACTGCGCTCGAAAGCGCTTCGCGGCCCCTATGTGCCCTTTGCGAATAACCCGATCCTGACCCAGCGCGATCTCGATCCCAAGCGCCCGCATCCGATCAGCGCGGCGGGCCATGCCGAGCTGGTCCAGACGCAGAATGGCGACTGGTGGGCGACCTTCCTGGCGACGCGGCCCTATGCCGACGACTATTATAATATCGGGCGCGAGACCTTCCTGCTGCCGGTGACGTGGAAGGACGGCTGGCCGATCATTCTCGAACACGGCAAGACGGTGCCCTGGACCCACAAGGTCCCGAACCTGCCCTCATCGCCCGCGCCCAAGCTGCCGACCAGCGGCGATTTCGGCTACACCGACGAGTTCGACGGCAACCGGCTGGCGATGCAATGGATCGGTGTGCGAACGCCCAAGGCGCCCTTCTATTCGGTCGCGAACGGCGCGCTGACGATGAAGGGCGGCGATGCGCTGGGTGACCGGCAGGGCGTGCCGGGCTTTGTCGGGCGGCGACAGCAACATGCCATCGCCGATGTCTCGACCACGCTGCGCTTCATGCCCGGCAAGGACGGCGCGCGGGCCGGGCTGGTCGCGATGCAGAACGACTATGCCTATCTGTTCTTCGGCCTGACCCGCATCGACGGCCAGCCCCGCATCGCGCTCTACAAGCGGGAGGGCAAGAACACGCGCGACGAGACGGCGGCGGAGACGCTGATCGCCTCCGCCCCCTTTGCGCCCAAGGGGCCGGTGACGCTGACCCTCCATGCCAAGGGCGGGACGATGGCTTTCGACTATGAGAGCGGCGGCCAGCGCGCGACGCTGAAAAACGATCTCGACACCCGCTTCCTCAGCACCGCGCGCGCGGGCGGGTTCGTCGGGACCGTGATCGGCCCCTATATGTACACGCCGCGATGAGGGGGTTTCCCCTCGCGCTGCTGGCCGGCCTGCCCGCTTTGGCCGGAGCGCAGGTCTGGCAGTCGGATCGCGGCAACGGCACCTATGCCAATCCGCCGCTCTATGCCGATTATCCCGATCCCGACATCATCCGGGTCGGTAGCGATTTCTACTTCATCACCACGACCTTCGCGAACGTGCCCGGCCTGACCATCATGACCTCGCGCGATCTGGTGAACTGGCGCTTCGTCGGCCATGTCATCGACCGGCTGGAGGGGATGCCCCAATATGATCTGAAGGACGGCGGCGCATATCGGAAGGGCATTTTCGCGCCCAGCCTGCGCTACCGGGACGGCATCTTCTACATCGCGGTGACGCCGGTGGGCGAGAAGACGAGTATCTATCGCTCGAAGGATATTCGCGGTCCCTGGGAAATGAACCGGATCGGCGAAGCCGCGTTCGATCCGGGCCTGTTCTTCGACACCGATGGCAGCGCCTATATCGTGACTTCGGTCGGCTCGGACGGCACCAACACACTTCTTAGCCTGGACCATGACCTGCGCACCGTGACCGACAAGCGCGTCGTCTATTACAACAAGGGCGCGGAGGGTTCGAAGCTCGTCAAGCGCGGCGATTATTACTACATGTTCAACGCCATTCCCCGGCGGCTGGGCATGACCGTGTCGCGCGCAAAAAGCCTGTTCGGGCCATGGGAGACGCGTGACCAGATCGACGACAAGACCGGCGGCCATCAGGGCGCGATCGTCGACCTGCCCGACGGCACCGATTATGGCTTCGTCATGGTCGATGCGGGCGCGGTCGGCCGGATGACCAATATCAGCCCCATGTTCTGGAAAGACGGCTGGCCGGTCTGGGGCACGCCGGACGCGCCGGGCCGCGTCCCTGCCACCGCGACCAAGCCGATCCAGGGCCAGAAGGTCAGCGCCCTGCCCGCCTCGGACGACTTCTCCGCGCGGACGCTGGGCCTGCAATGGCAGTGGAACCACAATCCCGTCGCCAGGGACTGGTCGCTGACCGAGCGGCCGGGCTGGATGCGGCTGCGTGCGGGGCAGGCCCCCGCCTTGTGGAGCGCGCGCAACACCCTGCTGCAAAAGGGGCAAGGGCCGTTCAGCCGGGGGACGGTGGCGATCGACACGACGCATATCCGCAGCGGCGACCAGTGCGGCTTCGGCACCTTCGGCAAATATAGCGGCCATATCGCTATCGGCCGGGGTGGCGATGGGCGGCTGACCCTGACCATGCGGGTGATCGAGGATGTCGCGGCCGACAAGGGCACGACGCAGAAGACCGATCTTCGCGTTGATGCCCGGCCCGTGACGGCAAGCCAGCTGTTCCTGCGCACGGACATGGACTTCAAGACCGACCGCGCGAGTGTCGCCTATAGCGTCGACGGGCGGGACTGGCAGGCGCTGGGCGGGGACTTCCCACTCGCCTTCGACTGGCGGACGGGGACCTTCCAAGGACAGCAATATGCGCTGTTCTGCTACAATCCGAGACCGAAGGGCGGTTGGATGGACGTGGACAGCTTTACGCTGTCGGGGCGGTAATGCCTTGGCCTTCGACTTTGCCCAGGCTGAACGGAGCGAGGGGAAGGCCATACATCCCACCATCCGTTCAGCCTGAGCGAAGTCGAAGGCCACGCCTAGAGTCGAAAACGATCAACTCTGCTCACCCCTCCCCTTCAGGGGAGGGGCCGTGGTGGGGCGCTTCCGCAAGCGAAACGCCCATGGCGATGCCCCACCCCAACCCCTCCCCTGAAGGGGAGGGGCTAAAACCGAGCAATGCTGATCGCTCTCAACTCTAACCTCTCAGATCGTCGGCAAGCCCCGCTCCACGATCTTGCGGATCAAGTCGCGGTGCTTCGGCAGGCCCGCCAGCAATCGCCCGGTCTGCACGTCATTCTCCCGCCGCGCGCGTTCGGCGGCGACCGACTCGGCGATCAGGCTGCCCGGTGCGATGTCGGTGCGCTGGCCCATGCCATACAGGACATATTGATAACTAGCGGAAGGGAAGACCTCCTCCACGCGGTCGAACTCGTCATGCATCCACGGCGCCTGATAGCGCCACAGCTCCATCAATTCCTGCAAGCGATCGGGCATCGTCTCCGGGCGGCAGTTATCCCGCCAGAAGTCGCTGTCGGTCCGCTTGGTCAGCGAATAATGCAGCTTCAGGAAATCGATGATCCGGCCCCAGCGGTACAAGGTCGTCTCGTTGAACCGCTTGGCGACGGTATCCATCACCTCGCGACAGGCGGGCATCTGCTCGGCGATCAGCTTGGCGGACAGCTCGATCAGCACGATGGCCGACGCCTCCAGCGGTTCCAGGAACCCTGCCGCCAGCCCGACGCCGACGCAATTGCGTTCCCAGAAACGGGTGCGATGCCCCGCCCGGATCTTCAACTCGCGCACGGGCAGGTCGCGCCCCGCCTTGCCCAGATAGGCGCGCAACTCACGCTCGGCGTCGTCGCGGCCGATATGGCTGCTGGAAAAGACATGCCCCACGCCGCGCCGGGTCGGCAGGCCGATATCCCAGATCCAGCCCGAAGACTGCGCCGTCGAGATGGTGTGCGAGGCGATCGGTGCCTCGGGATCGTCATAGGGCACCTGTATGGCGAGCGCGGTGTCGCAGAACAGCACGTCGTTCAGCGGCTGGAACGGCACTCCCATCGCCTCGCCCAGCAACAGCGAGCGAAAACCGGTGCAGTCTACGAACAGGTCGCCCGCCACCTCGCCCGCCTGCGTCGTCCGAACGCTGCGAATGTCGCCGCTTTCGGTCAGCAGGACCTCCTCGACATCGGCCGGCACATGCCGCACGCCCAGTTGCTCGCAGCAATGGCGGCGCAGGAAGTCGGCGAATTTGCCCGCGTCGAGGTGATAGGCATAATTGGCGATCGCCTCATATTCCGGCGTCGCGATCGTCTTCGGGGCCAGCCCCGCGTCGCAGATCCGGCCCTGCGGCGTCACCGCGTCGCAGAAGCTGACCTCCTCATCCTCCGACGTCAGCCAGTGCGGCGCCAGATTCACCTGCGCAAAGCTCTGCGGCAACATCAGGGGATGGTAATAGCCGTCATCCGCCGCGCCCGTGGTCCAGCGGTTGAACCGCGCGCCCTGCTTGAACGAGGCGTCGCATTCGCGGAAAAACGCCGTCTCCGACACGCCCATGCGCTTGAGGGTGGTGCGGAGCGTCGGCCACGTCCCCTCCCCCACGCCGATGATCGGCACATTGGGGGATTCGACCAGGGTGACGGTAAAGCCATGCGGCCGCCGCCCCTGGTGCCGCGCGGCGATGACGCCCGCGGTCAGCCAACCGGCCGTACCGCCGCCGACGATCACGATGTTCTGAACGGGCTGAACCATGGATCAGTAGGTCCAAGAAGCGGCGGGGATGTCAAGCCGATGCCTGCCATCCCCGCCATCGGCCATCGTCAGAAACGATAGCGCGCGCCGAGCGTGAAGCGACGGCCATAATCGAACACATCGAGCAGCTGGTTCTTGAACCGGCCATGCGTGCTCTGCTTGTTCTTGTTGAGATTGAGTGCTTCACCGAAGATCGAGAAGTTCTTCGTGACGTCGTAGCTGCTGGTCAGATCGACCTGGAAGCTCTGGTTCACGAAGGTCGGCTCGGCGCCGTACGATCCGGTGTTCTGGTTCTGGCCAAAGCCCGCCAGATATTCGTCCCGCCAGTTCAGCGCGGTACGGAACTGGAAGCCGTTCTTGTCATAGAAGCCGACGAAATTCGCCGAATTCGCCAGACCCGTGACCGCGAAGCCGCTCTGCCCGACGACCTTGGGATCGTACGGCTTGTTGGTGTTGACGAAGGTGCCGTTCGCCTGGAAGCCGAAGCCGCTGTCGCCGAACACCTGCTGCCACGCGATTTCGACACCACGGACCGTTGCGTCAGGACCGTTGACCTGCGCCGTGATGGCGAAGACCGCAGGGTTGCCCGTCGTCGGGTCGATCACGCCGCCCACCGTCTGGTTCGTCACGCCGCCGACGATGAAGTTGCTGACGTTCTTCAGGAACAGGTCAACCGCAATGTACGAGTTACGCTGGTAATACCATTCCGCCGCCACGTCGAAATTGCTGGCGAGATAGGGCTTCAGGTTCGGATTGCCACCGCTGCCCGACAGGGCACCTACACGCTGGCCGTTGCCGATGCCGACGACGGGGTTCAGCAGGCTGAGGGCCGGACGGGTCAGCGTGCGCGACGCATCGAAGCGAAGCTGAAGCTTATCGGTCACTTCCAGTCGCAGATCGACCGAAGGCAGCACATAGGTGTAGCTGCTGCGGTTCGAAATCGGCTGGACGTCGGTAAAGGCGATCGACAGCAGCGTCGGATCGGCGGCGCTGCGCGTGATGACCGTGGGCGCACGACCCTGGCCGATCGACCGGAGTCGGGTGTTCTCGGTCCGCACGCCAAAGGCGGCGTGCAGCGGCATGCTGCCGATCTGACCTTCCATCTTGCCGCTGAAGAACAGCGACAGGGTCTTTTCGTTGACCGACAGAATGCTGCCCGGATCGACCGCTTCGGTGAACTGGCCGGTGAAGCCGTTCACGCCACCGTTATAGTTGAAGCCGGGGACGTTCTGCGCCTGCGGATTGCCCAGGCTGGTCAGATAGTTCTGATAGGCCTGCGGGCTGTAGATCAGGACCGAGGGCGGCAGCGTGCCGCCAAAGCCCGGAATGAAGTTGTTGAGGCTGATCGATCCCTGATACAGGCTCGAGGGCAGCGGCGATACGCCCGAGCCCTGGCCCGACGGTGCGCCATAACCGGCGTAGGCCTGCCAGAAATTGTTGGTGAAGGTGCTGCGGTTCAGCAGGTTGAACGTGTCGTCGGTGTACTGACCACCCGCCTTGAGGGTGATATTGTCGTCTTTCCACGTCACGACGCCACGGAATTGCTTCAGCTCGTCGGTGTTCTTCTGGGTTTGCAGGACGGTGACGTGCGACCCGATCGCCGTCGGATCGGCCCAACGGCCACCGTTACCGACGGGGCCGAAGTTGCTGATCGACGGGAACGCCTTGTTGCTGTCGGCGGTGATGTTGAAGCCCAGATTGGTGCCGAGCGCGCCGCCATAACCGATGTCGCCGTTGCTGCTGCCGATGGTGTTGCCGGGGTTCAGCCAGCTCTTGGCATAGGCGCCGTCCGCCTCGACGGTCAGCTTGTCGGTGACGTCCCACTTGACGTTCAGACCCGTCTGGTTGGTCTGAAGGATCTGCTTGTTCATCGCCGCGGTGAAGTCGGTCGGCGAACCGGCCTGGGTAAAGCTGACCGCCGTGCCGTTGGCGTCCTGCTTGACGTTGCGCAGCGACTCCTGGCTGAACCACACGCCGAAGCCGTAAATGTCCGTCGAGATGGTCTGGCGCGAGAAGTTGTTGTCCAGCGTGACCATCAGGCCATCGGACGGATGCCATTGCAGCGCCACGCGGCCGTCGACGCGCTCGTCCTGGGTCCGCTGCTGTTCGGCGCCATATTGCTGCGGGAACCAGCCGGTCAGGGTGCGGCGGTCGCTGGCGGCGGCGGTGGCGCTGGTGGTCGGGTTGCAGGTCGCAGCAGTGCTGCCGGTCAGCTGGCAAGGCGCGAAGTTACCGCCCGGCCAACCCGACACATAGACGCGGTTGGTATCGGTATCACGCCGGGTATAGATAAAGCTCGACAGGATACCCAATGTATCATCGGCAAAGGTATCGCTGACCAGCGCGCCGAGCGTCGGCACGACATGGCCCGCCCGGTCCTGAAGCGAACCCGAGGCGCTGACCGCGGCGCGGAAGCCGGGATGATCGAACGGCTTGGGGAACTGGATGTCGACGGTCGCGCCGATCGAGCTGGACGCGAGCGTCACGTCGGGCGTCTTCAGGACGCTGATCCCGCCGATAAAGTCCGAGCCGACGGTGCTGAAGTCGATCTGGCGACCGCCGGTCGCGGTCGAGATGCGGCGGCCGTCATACAGCGTGGTGTTGAAGTCGCCGCCAAAGCCGCGAACGGTGATGCCGGTCGGCTCGCCGCGTGCGCCCGAGCGTTGGATCGAGACGCCGGGCAGCCGCTGGAGCGAGGCCGCGACGTTCGAATCGGGAAATTTGCCAATATCTTCGGCCGAGATCGCATCGACGACACCGGTCGCGGTACGCTTGATATCGAGGTTGCGCTGCAAGGAGCTGCGCAGTCCGGTGACGACGATGTCGGCGGTCGTCGCCTCGCCGGACGGAGACGGACTGTTATCCGCTTCGCTGGGGGCAGTGGCCTGGTCCTGCGGGGTTCCGGCCTGCTGGGCGGTGGTTGCGGTCTGGGCGAAGGCCGTTCCCGGCGACACCATGGCGAGGGCCATGAGTGGCGAGACGCCTGCCATCAAGGTCCGGCGCGAAACGAATGCGGCCACAAAAGCTGTGCGAGCCACCATCTTCCCCTCTCCTACGTTTATCATATTCATGCGCGATCGACGTTCTTGCGCCGTACCGCCCATTCGATGCATCGATGTTAGCGTTATAATAGATGCTCTACAAGCCATTTGTCAGAGCGGACGCGAACGGCTATCCCAAGGCTTGACGGCAGGCGCATGGGGCGGACACAGTCCCGGCCTGACCGCTCCGTTTCGCATCCGCCGCGACGGGGCCAGAGGGGATGAAGGGATCGACCGGCATGGCCGAAATGGAATTGCTCGACAGCGCGCGTCATGCGGCCCTGCGCGTCTCCGCCGCCCCCGATGCGGGGCGGCACTTCGTCCAGCTGGTCGCCGACGAATTTCTGCCCGCCGCGCTGCATTACCCGATCCTGATGGCTCGCCATCCCGAGACCGGCGATCTGTATCCCGGCGCATTGATGGGGCTGGTGCCGGATGAAAATCTCTGTCTCGCCCCGGACGGCACGCTGGCGGAGTATAGACCCGCCGATCTGGAGCGGCAGGGCTTCTACGTCTCGGGCGAGAATATCGCGATCGACGTGCATCATCCTGCGCTGACCCAGCTGGGCGGCGCGGCCGTGTTCGACCAGGACGGCGGCCCGGCCCCTGCGCTTCGCCGGGCCCAGGCGGCGTTGCGGCGGCTGCATGTCGGCCTACCGGAGACCGAGCAGTTCCTGCGGCGGCTGGAGGAGAACAGGCTGGTCGAGCCGATCGACCTGAACTTCCAGTTCGACAATGGCGAAAGCCTACGGCTCGACTCGCTCTACACGATCAGCCTGGATGCGGTTCACGCGCTTCCCGACGAGGTCGCGCTGACGTTGTTCCGGTCGGGCGACCTCCAGCTCATCTATGCGATCACCGGATCGGTCCGGCATATCCCGACGCTGGCCCGGCGGCGCAACGAGCGACTGAGCGGCCTCACCCGATGACCCAGGCGGCGGCCGAGATCGACCGCGCGGCACTGGACGGGCATGACGCCTTTCGGCGGCTGGTCGTCGAGCCGTGCCGCCCGGTCGTCATTCGCGGCGCGGCGTCGGACTGGCCGCTGGCCAAAGTCGCAAAGGCAGGCAGCGACGCCCTGACCTCCTATCTCGCGCGCTTCGATGCGGGTCGGCAGGTCGAGGCGTTCGTCGGCGATGCGGCGATCAGCGGCCGCTACGATTATAATGACGACCTGTCGGGCTTCAATTTCCGGCGACAGGCGATGCCGCTGGGCGAGGCGGTGGGGCGCATCGCCGCGGGAAGCGACAGCGAGACGCTTTATGTCGGCTCCCTGCCGATCACCAGCACCCTGCCCGGTCTGGCCGAGGACAACCGCCTGCCCTTCGCGCCGCCGGGTGTGTCGCCGCTGATCTGGATCGGCCACGCGTCGACCATCGCCTGCCATTACGACATGATGGACAATATCGCCTGCGTGGTGGCCGGGCGGCGGACCTTCACCTTGTACCCCCCCGACGCGATCGGCGACCTCTATGTCGGCCCCATCGACCATACGATGGCGGGTCAGCCCGTCGCCCTCGCCGCCGGCGCCGAACCCGGCGATCCGCGCTATCCCCGGTTCGAGCAGGCGCGCGACCGGGCGATCACCATCGAGCTGGGGCCAGGCGATGCGCTCTACATGCCCAAGCTCTGGTGGCACCGGGTCGAGGCGACGGGCACGCTCAACATCCTGGTCAATTACTGGTGGGACGCCTTCCCGGTCGCGCCGGACCAGCCCTTCCCGACGATGCTCCTCGCGATGAGCGCGATCGCCGCCCGACCGCCCGCCGAGCGAGCTGCGTGGCGGGCCTGGTTCGACCATTATGTCTTCCGCCCCGACGGCCACCCGCTCGCCCATCTGCCCGAGGATCGCCACGGAGTTCTAAGTGACGGTCCGGACCATGCCAAGATGGTCCGGGCGCACGCGATGCGGATGCTCCGAGCAGGTTAGCGCGGGCTGAGCGTCACTCCCTCGACCACCACTTCGGGATCGACCAGCCATAGGGTGACGCGGTGCTTGCCCACGGACAAAGCGGGCAGCAGGGTCGAGGCGACGCGCCGATTCTCGATCACCGACCGGCCCCAGCTCTCTTCGGTCTCGGCCGCCATCAGGTTCAGGACGACCGGCACGCCATCATCGACGGAAACCGCTACCCGGTGCTTGCCGCCGCCGCGCACGTCCAGGCCCGGTGCCGCGATCACGCCCAGCATCACCGGCCCGCCCTTCGTCCAGTTCACGTCATAAACGATATGCGGGCTGTCGCCGCCGGGCCGCTCGATAATGGGTGCGGTGGTCGGCGTCGCGACCATCGCCGCGCCTTCCGCAGTGAAGCCCGCCACACGCTGCCACTTGATGCCACGGCCGTCGACCGGCCGACCGGCATCGGCCGCTATCCTGACCAGAGGCTCCGGCGCGACCGAGGGCAGCGGCAACGGCTTTTCGACCGTCGCCAGCGCAGGCATCACATCGCGGTCGGGCTGCTGCCATCCGGTATAGCCGATATGGGTCTGGGCCATCATGCTGGTCCATTTGCCGTCCGCGGTATCGACCTCGTAGCGGCGACGGATCGCGGCATCCTGCGCGAAATAGCCGCGCGCCGCGTCCGCGAAGCGCTTCGCCTTGGCGGCATCCCCCATCTGCGCCGCCGCGCGATTGGCGGCGACCGCTTCGTACAGCCGGTGGAGATTGGTCATCGCCTCGATCCGGTGGAGCACCAGCTCGTAATAGGCATCACGCAAAGGGGCGGGCAGCGTCGCCTCGACCCGGCGGGCCTGCGCATCCAGCGCGTTCCACTCGCCCAGCACCCGCGCCCATTCGCCATCGGCATAGCCATAAGTCGTCGCATCGATCAGTTCGGGCTTACGGCGACTGGCCAGCTGGCCATAGCGAGTCAGGAGCGCACCGATCTCGGCCCCATGCGTCGCGCCGAACTGCTCGCTGGCCCAGCGCGCCGGATAGGCCTGCATCGTGGCCAGATCCATGCGCCTGGGGTTCCAGGCCATGTCGAGGAAGAAGCTGATCGGATATTCCATCGGCTTCAGGTCGCCGACATTCACGATCCACAGGCGATCCGCGCCATAATCGTCGGCCATCCGCATCTGCTGCCAGACGCGCGGGATGGCGTTGGTATCCAGCCACTTATAGTTGCGCGGGCCGCCGACATAATCGAAGTGGTAATAGACACCCGCACCGCCCGCCCGGCGCTCCCCGATCGGCGGCAGGCGGCGGATATTGCCCCAATTGTCATCGGCGAACAGCAAGGTCACGTCGTCGGGGACGCGCATCCCCTTGTCGTAATAATCCTGCACCTCCTTGTAGAGCGCCCAGACCTGTGGCGTCTCGGCGGCCGGGCGCCCAGTCACGTCGGTGATGATCTGGCGCTGGTCGCGAACGATCCGTTCGAGCAGGTCGGTCGCGGTACCCTCGGTCATCGGCTCGTCGCCGTCACCGCGCATACCGATGGTCACGGGGTCCTCGGCCTTGCCGCGCCGCTCGATCCCCTCGCGCCAGAAGGCCCGGAGGGTGGCGGCGTTCTTGGTATAGTCCCACGGTCCGCTGCCCTCGCGCTTCCAGTCGGCCTGGGCGCGCTGCATCGGTTCATGGTGCGAGGTGCCGAGCAGCACCCCCATTTCCTGCGCCAGCGGGGCGGAGGCGGGGTCGTCCTCCCATAGCGACTTGCCCCACATCGCAGGCCAGATGAAATTGGCCTTGGAACGGAGCAGCAGGTTGAACACCTTCTCATAGGCCAGGTGGTTGACCCCGCCGAACTTGGTGCGCGCCCAGTTGCCGAAGCCCGGTTCTTCATCGTTGATGAAGATGCCACGATATTTGACGACCGGATGATCCGCGACGCGCCCTGCCGTCAGATAGAGGGTCGGGTGACGTTGCGCGGGTACATCGGCCCACCAGGTCCAGGGGCTGACCCCCGCCTTCGCACTGGTGTCGTACAGGCCGAAGATCGTGCCGCGCCGATCCGATCCGGCGATGACCAGCGCGCGCGCCACGCCGGGCGCGGGGTTGTCGACCACCTGCTCGACATAGCCCTCCCACTGGCTGCCAAGGCCCGTGACGTCCAGCTTGCCCGCCTTCACCAGCGCATCGATCAGCGCACTGTGGCCCAGCGTCCCGGCGATCACCGTCGCGCCGCCCGAAACCTCGCGGGCGAGCCGGACATCGCCGCCGCCGACCGCTTTCAGGTCGGCGACCAGATCCCTCGCGGCCCGCGCAACGCCGGGCTCGTCACCCGGATCGACGACGACCGTCGCGACGCGCCCCGGCATCAGCAGAGACAGCGCACCCGCCGTCGCCCGCTCGCACGCCGCGACCGGCCCACGACAATCGGGCGCGGCCCAGGCGGCACCGGGGACCAACGCCAGCAGCGCGGCCGACAAAAACAGGTGGCGCATCATCTCTCTCCCGACCCCGTCGTTTGACCGCGAGGCGTTCTTCGTTGGATTTCCCATCCGTTATCGCTACCATCCGGGCAAGCCGCAAGCGCGGATCGACGAATGAGAGAGGATGCGGATGACGCCGTTCAGCCATTTCTACCGGGCCACAGGGCTGATCGCGGTCGCCATGGCGATGACGGCCGCCGCGCCGATGCAAAGCGCACGCTGGACCCCCGCCTGGGGTTCGTCGCAGATGCGGATCGACGGCGCGAATGCCGAAAAGCTTGCCAAGGCCGGTCCCGCCACCATCCGCCAGATCATGCACCTGACCGCCAGCGGCAGGACGCTGCGGCTGCGCCTGTCCAACGTCGCGGGGACCACTCCACTGAAGATCGGCGCGGCGAGCATCGGGCTGGCGACGCCGGGCCGTTCGGACGTGCCCGCGATCCTGCCGGTCCGCTTCGACGGCGCGGCGGCCGTGATCGTGCCGCCGGGAGCCGAGTTCTATTCCGATCCCGTCACGCTGCCGGTCGAGGCGGGGCGCGACGTGGCGGTCAGCCTGTTCTTCCCCGAGGCCGTCACCACCCCGACCGGCCATTCGGGCGCGCGCTCGAAGACCTTTCTGATCGCGGGCGATGCCACCGCGCGAACCGCCCTGCCCGACGCGCAGGTGATCGGGGGCTGGTGGGGCCTGTCGGATATCGAGATACGCGATGCCGTTCAGAAGCAGACGGTCGTGACGATAGGCGACTCGATCACCGATGGCTATGGCATCACCGACGACAGCAACACCCGCTGGCCCGACGATCTGGCACGGCGGCTGGCGGCCTCGCCCGCGACGCGGCATTTCTCGGTCGTCAATGCCGGGATCGGCGGCAACCGCGTGCTGCTCGACGGGCTCGGCCCCAATCTGATGGCCCGCTTCGACCGCGACGTGATTGCCCGGCCGGGCGTCACCCATGTGGTCCTGCTGGAGGGCGTCAACGATCTGGGCGTCATGACCCGCGAACAGCCGGTCGATGCCGCTACGCATCAGGCGATGGTGCGCCGGATCACCCAGGCCTATCGCCAGCTGGCCGAGCGCGCGCACGCCCATGGCATCAAGCTGATCGTCGGGACGATCACGCCGTTCCAGGGCAATGACTATTATCACCCCGGCCCGGAAACCGAGGCCGACCGGCAGGCTATCAACCGCTTCATCCGCACGGCGGGCATTTTCGATGGAGTGGTCGATTTCGACCGGGTGGTACGCGATCCGGCCAAGCCCGACCGGCTGCTTCCCGCTTATGATACGGGCGATCACCTGCACCCCAGCATGACCGGCTATCGCGCCATGGCCGATGCCATCCCCCTGTCGCTGTTCACGCGCCGTTGATCAGAAGGCGGCGTCCAGCCCGATTCGAAGCGTGCGCGGCCGCAGCGGCGTCACCTGATCGCGTCCCGTCGTAAAGGGCGTGCCCAGCGCGAAACGATTGCCGCGCACATCGGCCAGGTTGGTGATCCCCGCCGTCACGCCGTAGCGGCCCAGCCCCAGCCGCGCGGTGACGCCGCTGTCGAGATAGCTGCCCTGCTGCTCGCCCAGGATCGGCCCGACGCCCAGCCGCGACGATCCGACATAGCGCAGCCAGCCGTCGATGCGCAGGTCATGGCCGCTCGCCAGCGTCCGGCGATAGACCGCCCCCGCCCGCCCGGTGAAGCGCGCGATATTGGGGATCTGGCTTAACCGCGCGAGGATCGTCGCCCGGTCGGCGGCCATTCCGTCCATCAGCGCAAAGGCCTGCGCGCTCGACGGCTCGTCGATGCGGCTGTCATTGTAGGAAACCGCGCCCTCCACCCGCAGCCCCGGGGCGATACGGAAGCCCGCCAGCGCCTCGATGGTCCAGAGCTGGCCGTCGCCGATATTGGCGGTGCTGGGCAGGCCGGCGGCGTCGATGAAGTCGGCCTGGATGTCGCGCCATGCCGTGTGCGCCAGCGTCAGCGATCCGTCGAAGCGGTCTCGCCCCGGCTGTCCGCTGCGCAGGCCCGCCTCGATGGTCGCGACCCGGTCGTTGCGGAAACGGCGGACCAGCGGCCCCTCGATCGTCAATCCGCCCGGCCGAAAACCCTGTTGATAGCGAAGGAACAGCTGCGCCCCCGGCGTCAGGTCGATCAGCGCCGAAGCGGAGGGCAGCAGGATCGTCTGCGCCCGCCGCGCCGTCACTTCACGCAGCCGCGCCAGCGCCTGAAGCGATAGAGCGAGCGGCAGATCCTCTCCCTCCCCGTCAAGCACCGACCGGGTGACACGCAAGCCGCCGGTGGTCAGGAGGCCGGGCAGCAACCGCAGGCTCGCCTCGCCATAGAGTGTCGCCTCCTCCACCGTGTTGACGACGCCGGTGCGCGGCAGCAACTCACCCAGCTCGCCGAACAAGCGGGTCAGGCGGGTGCGGTTGTGGACATAGCTGAACCCCGCCAACCAGCCCGATCCATCCGGCGCGGAGTGCCAGGCACGGGTTTCATTAGCCTGCATCCGGGTCGCATTGGCCTGCGCGAACAGCTGGACGGGGCCACCCGGCGGCGTCGCGTCATAGCGCTCCATCAGGTCATGCGCGGTGATGCCGCTGCTGGAGCGGAAGCGCACCTGCCCCATCTGGCCGGACAGGATCAGCTGCGCCTGCCCGAAATCGGCGGAAAATCCTTCGGTGACGGGGGCGGAGCGGGTCAGCGGCGGGCCGTCGCGATCGGCATATTGGCTGTCGGCGCCGCGGATATGCTGGCCGATCCCGACCGCCTCGATGCTCCAGCCGCCACCCAGATCGGCCTTTACCGCCGCGCGACCGCCCGCAATCCGGGTGCGGTTGACGTCGGTGCGACCGAGCAGCGGCTTGTCGATATAGCCGCCCTCGCTCGCGCTGTCGGCGACCAGGCGGATCGCCAGCCGGTCGGCGATGACGGGCAGGTTCAGCACCGCCTGCGCATCCGCCCCCGGCGCACCGTTGGTGGTGGCCGAGCCACCGAGCATTGCCGAACCCCCGAACCGCGTCGGATCGGGCGCATTGGGCACCAGGCGGATCAAGCCGCCCAGCGATCCCGCACCGTAAAGCGTGCCCTGCGGCCCTTCCAGCACCTCGACCGCCGCCAGATCGGCCAGCCGCAGGTCGGGATCGGGGGCATTGTAGCTGAGGCGCAGGTCGCCGAAATATTGCCCCACCGTCGCCTGGGTCGGGCCGGTGAAGCTGGAATCGGCAATGCCCCGAATGAACAGCTTGTTGCGCCCCGCCCCCAGATAGGTGGAGGCGATGGCGGTCATCCGGTCGGCCAGCTTCGATGTGCCGCCCGCCCCGCCCAATTCCAGATCGGCCCCGGCCACCTGCACCACCTGCCCTGCGAAGTGATCGCGGGTCGTGTCGCGCTTGCTGGCGGTGACGACGACATCCTCGCCCTGTACATCCGCTGGCGGCCGGGGCCGGGGACGCGGCCCTGGCTTGGGTGCGGGCGAATGAAGGCGGGGCCTCAGTCGCCAGCTACCCGGCCCCAGCGCCTCGACCCGTGCGCCGCTGCCCCGTGCGATGACGGCGAGCGCCTGCTCGACCGAAAAGGCGCCGCGCAGGGAAGGCACCGGGCGACGCCACAACCCGGCATCGGGGACCACGATATTGGCACGCGCCGCGCGGCCGAGCGCCATCACCTGCGCCCCCACGGTTCCGGCAGGCAGGTCGAGCGAAACGCGATCGGCGGCGCTCGCGGGCATCGCCGCCGCCATCGCCACCAGACCGCCGATCCCGCCCCCGATGGATCTCACTCGCGCGGTTCCAGCGTCCAGCCGGTCGCCGCCCGCCGCACCCTCACATCCATCAGCGGCCCCAGCACCGCCGGATCGCGCCGGACCGCTTCCAGGTCGATCGTCCCCCGGAAAGGCCGCGCGGCGATGGCGGGCGCGACCGTCACCGGCTGGGCCAGGAAGCGCGACACATCCTCCGCCACCATGCCCAGCGGCGCGCCGTCAAAGGCCAGCCTGCCCTCGCGCCAGCCGCCGACCTCATCGGGCGCCACGCTCGAGCGGACCAGACGGTCGCCGTCGACCGTCACCGCCTGCCCGGCGTCGAGGCGGAGCGCCGCTCCCTTGGGGTCGACCATCACCGCCCCCTCGGCCACGGCGACACGGGTCTGCCGACCCATGCGAACATCGAAGACCGTGCCCAGATCGACCAGGGCCAGCGTCCCGGCCTGGACCGCGAAGGGGTGCTGCGCATCGTGCCGCACCTGGAACAGCGCCTGCCCATGCGCCAGCACCGCGCGGCGTGGTTCGGCACGGTCCAGCTCGACCCGGCTCAGCCCCGCCAGGGTGACGCTGCTGCCGTCGGACAGTGGGACGCGGCGGGTTTCCCCGGCGCCCGTCTCGACCGCATAGGGCTGGGACCGATCCTGCCAGGCGGTCACGCCGATCGCACCGACCAGGGCCGCCGCCATGGCCCCGCCGACCCAGCGCCGTGGATGCCGCCGCACAGGCTCCCGCTCGACGACGACAGGCGCCGCGACATCGGGTTGCGCCGCCAGCGCTTCCGCGGCGTCCAACAGGGTCGCGGCCGCGCGGTCGTAGCGCTCGGCATGACCGGGATCGGCCTCCAGCCAGTCGGTAAAGGCGTCCCAGTCGGCGCGGGCCGGATCGGCCATGCGCAGCGCCCAGTCGAGCGCGACCGTATCGACGCTATTCGTGGGCAAAGTGCGGTCCTGGCTCATCCGATCCGTTCCTTCAGTGCGGCCAGCGCATGGGCCGCCATACGGAGATCGCTTTCGATAGTGCTGATGCTGACACCCAGCTCGGCCGCCACCTGACGCTGGGGGATACCGTCGACCCGGACGCGCCGAAAGACGGTGGCCGGTCGATCACCCAAAGCCGCCAGCGTGGCAGCGACCTGTTCGGCGGTCTGGCGCGCCGCCACTGCGCGTTCGGCACCGGGGGGCGGCTCGGCGCCCTCCCCTTCCGCCCAATCCCGCTCGCGCAGCTCAGCCTGTCGCCGCGACCGATAGCGGTCGATCATCAACATGTCGGCCGCACGATAGAGATAGGCCAGCGGATTGCCGATCGGCCCGTTCATCCGGCCCGCCACCTTCAGCCACAGGTCCTGCACCAGATCCTCCGCCACATCGCCCGCCCCGCGCGCCGTCAGGAAACGGACGAGCTTGTCGCGATTGGCAAGGAAAACGGCCTCAAGCCCGGTGGGCGGCATGGTGGAAACCGGCAAAATCAAATGGGAGTGCCGCCGTGTAGACGAAGCAGGCTCCCGTGAAAAGGAGCCCCACCGGGACGCATGGTGGGGCTCCTGCCGTCCGCGCGCGCTACAGGGGGGATGCACGCGGACGAACCCTGTCAGAAGGCGAATTGCAGGGCGGCGCGCGCCGACAGCGCGACATTGCCCAGCCGCTGTTCGGCGTTCACCTCGCCGCTCAGGCGGATTTCGCTGGTGCCGGTGATCGCACGCACCCGCCCGACCCAGCCGCCGCCGCGGGCTTCGGGATCGAGGATGAAGGGCGTGCCGTCGCCGAAGCTGGCGACCGTCCGGCCGAGCGTGCCCGCGATCCGCTCGCGCCGACCACCCTCGACCTCCAACCGGCTCCACTGCGAATAGCGGTCATTGCCCCCGAAGTTGATGCCCGCCGCGACGCTGGCGGTCAGCGCGAGTTCGTCGCTGGTCCGCTTGCGCACCGTCAGGTCATAGCCGGTGCCGCCGCCCGTCTCGCGATAAGCATGCTCGTTCAGCCGGTAATAGTCGACCGCCAGGATGGGCCGCACGTTGAACTGGCCGACCCAATGCTCCCACGACACCGAGCCGGAACCGGAATAGAGCATGCCCTTCCAGTCGGCGGTGGCGCGGCGCTGTACCGCCTCGGTCCCGATCACTCCGTCGAACTGGCGCTGCGAATCGAAGGACAGGAACGCCGCCGAGCCGCGCGCCTGCGCCGCCAGCGCACCCCAGCGGGCGCGCCAGAAACCGGCCAGCTCATATTGGCTGTGGTTGACGCGGTTGACCGCGGTCCCCTCATTGTCGCGGCCATTCATATACGAGAGCGAGGCACCGAAATTGCCCGCATCGGTCTTGCGCTCGATCCCGCCGCTGATACCCCAGCCGCGCACGTCATAGCTGCGGGTCGAGCGTGTGCGCTTGGATGCGTCCCAGCCGAGCGGGGTCAGCCAGTATCCCCATTTGCCTTCCTCGCTGAACTCGCCCGCCGGTTCGCGAAGCTGCGCCGCCGCCGCGCGCGAGGCCAGCGTCACGCCCTCGAACACGCTGCCGGTATAGTTGGGCAGCATCTGTTCGACCGCGCCCCGGAAGGCCGCGCCGTCATAAATGCCTCGGATCGCGTCGGACAGCTTGGCGTCGCGGCCGATCGCGGCGTCGATCGCGTCGAAGGCGCTGACGCCCGCGTTGTTGAGGCCGAGTTCGGTCTTGGCCTTGCGGCTGACCTCGACCGCGATCTCGTTGGGCTGTGCCGCGACGATCGCACCCTTGTAGAGGAAGGGCATGGCCGAAGGCGCGAGCGTCAGGTTGTTCGCGCCGGTCAGCGTGCCGGACCGCAGCACGACATAGCGTCCGGTCACGTCGGTCCCGCCCGACACGCGCAGCGCCAGCTGGCTGTTCGCGCCGATCGTCGTCGCGCCGCCGACCTGGATCAAGTTGGCCGCAGGGTTCGCCTTATCGAGCGCAACGCTGAGGATCGACTGATCCCCCAGGCTGAGCGAGGCGATATTGGTCACGCCGTTCGCCGCAAAGGTGCCGCCGCCATTCGCGACCGTCACCGCGACATGCGACGCGTTGGCAAGACGCCCGGCAAAGACGCCCTTGCCGGTGATCGCCAGCAGGTCCTGCCCCTGCCCTGCGAAATCCGCCACACCGTTGAAGCGCGCGGTATCGCCGATGGTCAGCGTGTCTGCCCCGGCGCCGAAAGTCGCGGTGCCCGCATAGGTTCCGGTGCCGCTCATCTCCAGCCGGTTGGTGCCGGTGCCGAAGCTGACATCGCCGCTGACCGAGCCCGCGCCGATCTGAAGCCGGTCGTCGCCGCTGCCGAAGCGGATCGCGCCGGTGATACTGGGTGCGGCGGCTCCAGCGGCGGGAGCGATCTGGCGCACGACCGCGCCGCTGGTGTTCGCCGACAGGTCGATGGCGACACTGCGCGAACTGTCGGCGCCCGCGCCTGCGATGGTGCCCGCATTCTCGACCAGCGTCAGGCCGCCGGTGCGGTCGAGGATCGCGGTGGCGTTGGCCGAGGCGGACGCCGCCCGGATCGATCCGGTGTTGCGGATGGTCGGAACCGATGCCCCCGCCTCGATCAGGACGGCGGTGGTCAGCACGCCCGGCGTGCCGCCGCCGGTCGCCGAGATGGTGCCGCCGTTGCGCAGCTCGGGCGTCGAGGCCCCCGCGCCAAGGCGGATCGCGGTCGCCTCCGCGCCGTTGGCGGTCGCCTGCACCGTGCCGCCGATCGCGACGCCCTGCGCGATCTGGACATTGCCGCCCAGCCCGCCGATCGCCAGCGCGGTCGATCGCACCCCGCTATAGACCCCGGCCGAGGTGATGCGACCATTGACGACCAGCCCGGGTGCGGGCGTCGTGCCACCGGTCGCGCCGATCACGACCGCGCGGGTCGCCGATCCGATCTGCATCGTCGGCGCCGCACCATTGGTGACGAGGTCCGCCGCCTTGCCGGTCGCATTGCCCAGCGTGATGCCGCCCGCGACATTGCCGCCCACGACCAGCGCCGACCCGCCCTGGAGCAGATCGTCGGGGTCGAGCTTCGATACATCGGCCGGAGGTGTCGTATAGCGGTAGCCGGTCGAACCGATCCCGCCCTCGATATTCAGCGCGCCGCCGATATCGCCATCGATCCGCGCACCAACCGCGCCTTCACCGATCGCCACGATCGAGCCGCCGATGGTGACATTGCCCGACACCGCGCCCGTGCGCATGCCGACCGAGCGATCGCCCAGTATGTTGATCTTGCCCGACTGGACCAGATTGCCGGTCAGCGGCCCGTTCAGATAGATCGCGGCCGAGTCGTTACCCTTGATGGTGATCTCACCGCCATTGGTGATATTCCCGACAAAAGCCCCCGCCGTACGGATGCCCGTCCGCCGCGCCCCTTGCGCAAAGGGACCATCCAGATCGCCATCCTTGTCGATGTCGACCGGGACGTAGTTCTCATCGATGATGATCTTGCCGGTGTTCGTGATCTCGCCCTTCACGCCCGCCGCCGCACCGATACCGACCGCATCATTGGCGCCGGTCGTCTGGATCGTACCGGCGTTGGTCAGCTTGTTGTTGCTGTCGAGCGTGACGGCGGTGCCGCTGCCGGTCGTCACCACGCTGCCCGCGGCAACGATGCTGACGTCGGCGGCGGCACCGTTGTTGACGGTGGCGCTACGAACCGGCGTGGTCCGCTTGGAGTCGATCACGGTCTGGGCCGAGGCGGCCGTCCCCGCCGCCAGTGCGAGGGTGGCGGTCGAGGCGAAGAGCAGGCGATGCACGGATAAGGTCCCCTTTATGTGCCTTTGCCCTTCCAGACGGAGCCGCGCGGCCGAAACCTTGGTGCCCGGATTAAAATTTCGTCACGTCGTGCGCGGGTGTTGACGATTGCAACCTTGAGGATCAGAGGGCGGCTCAGGCGCGGGAGCCCCCACGCCGTTCCAGAAAGCGAGAACATGTCCAGCGACAGTTCCAGTAGCGCCGCACGCCTCGGGGTCGTCCGCTAGTTTTCGTAACTGGCTTTCGTCCGCCCCGGGTCGTGCGGACGAAAGGTTTGAAATGGTCAACGATCTGATTGCCGGTGTCGCCGCCGGTTTCCGTTCCTCCCGGCGCGGCCTGTCCATCGCCGATCTCGTCGATACGCTGCAGTCGCTTTCCGTCGAGGAAGCGGCCGATGCGCTGACGCAAATGCCCGACGCACGTGCCGTCGCGGTGCTCGACAGCCCCGAACTGCGCTCGGCCGCCGATATCCTGGCGCATCTGACCCCGGCGCGCGCCGCCGCCCTGCTGTCGCAAATGGCCGAGGATCGCGCCGCCGACGTGCTGACCGACATGGACGAGGATGACGCCCTCGCGATCCGTGCCGAGTTGCCCGCACCCGTCCTCGCCTCGATCGACACGCTGCTGCGCTGGCCACCCGACAGCGCGGGCGGCATGATGACGACCGAATATGTCGCCTCTTCCGCCGACGCGACCGTCGCCGACGTGCTGGCGCATATCCGCACGGTCGAGCGCAGCCGCGAGACCGTCTATTCGGTCTTCCTGCTGGAGCCGCAGGGACGGCTGGTCGCCACCGTCTCGCTGCGCCAGCTGATCGCTGCCGAGCCGACGTCGCGCGCGATCGACCTGGCGCGCGGGCACGATCCGATCACCGTCGCCCCGACCACCGACCGGGAGGAGGTCGCGCATCTGATCCGCCGCCACGACCTGCTGGCGCTGCCCGTGGTCGACGAACAGGGCCGCCCGATGGGGATCGTCACTGTCGACGACGTGCTGGACGCGCTGGTCGCCGCGCATACCGAGGACACGCAGAAGTTCGGCGGCGTCGAGGCGCTGGACGGCCCCTATCTGGAAACCGGCTTCCTCGCGATGATCCGCAAGCGGGCTGGGTGGCTGAGCATCCTGTTCTTCTCGGAAATGCTCACCGCCAGCGCGATGCAGCATTTCGAGAGCGAGCTGGAGCGCGCGGTCGTGCTGACCCTGTTCATCCCGCTCATCATGAGTTCGGGCGGCAATAGCGGCAGCCAGGCGACCTCGCTGATCATCCGGGCGCTGGCGCTGGGGCAGGTCCGCCTGCGCGACTGGTGGCGGGTGGCGCTGCGTGAGCTTCCGGCGGGCATGACTCTGGGGGCAATCCTGGGGCTGCTGGGCATGGCGCGGATCGCGCTGTGGCAGACCCTGGGTTTCTACGACTATGGGCCGCATTGGGTGCTGGTGGCGACCACGGTCGGCACCGGGCTGGTCGGCATCGTGACCTTCGGCTCGCTGGCCGGATCGATGCTGCCCTTCCTGCTGCAACGCCTGGGCTTCGATCCCGCCAGCGCCTCGGCGCCGTTCGTGGCGACGCTGGTCGATGTGACCGGGCTGGTGATCTATTTCAGCATCGCGCTCGCCATCCTGTCGGGGACGCTCCTGTAATTCCTCCCCGATACGGGGAGGTGGCAGCGCACAGCGCTGACGGAGGGGGGCTTCCTCATTAGACAGTCCTCGCGGCGATCCCCCTCCACCAGCTTCGCTGGTACCCCTCCCCGTGCCGGGGAGGATTATTTTGCCTGCCAATACCGCACATAATCCACCTTCATCGCCTGGGGCAGCGCGGCGTCGTCCACGCCCCTCTGCCCGCCCCAGTCGCCCCCGACCGCCAGGTTCAGGATCAGCGAATAGGGCCGCGTGAACGGCCAGGCCGCCGCGCCGCCCGGCTGGTCGTTCTTCACGCGCATATAGGCGCGCCCGTCGACACCGATCGTGATCGTCCCGGGCGTCCATTCCAGCTGATAGCGGTGATAGTCCGTACACGCCCCCGCCACGCGCACCTCGGCGCCGCGTTGTGTCTTCAGCCGGTGGTTGAAGGCGGCGGAATGAACCGTGGCGTGGATCACCTCGGGGTCGAAGCCGACCATCTCCATGATGTCGATCTCCCCGCCATCGGGCCAGCGCGATCCATCCATCGGCAGCAGCCAGATGGCGGGCCACATGCCGCGCCCGCAGGGCAGCTGCGCGCGTACCTCGTAAAAGCCGTATCCCAGCGTCTGCTTCGTCACGAGCTTGGCGGAGCTATAGCGCTGGCCGCCCCAATCGGCTTCCTTACGCAGCGCCTCTGCCCGCGCTTCGATGACCAGCGCGCCCTTTTCGATCCGGGCATTGGTCCGGTCGGGACCGGCATAATATTGCAGCTCGTGATTGGGCCAGCCCGTCCTGTTCTGGCCCGTGTCCCAGCGCCAACGGCGCATGTCGATCGACCCGTTGAACTCGTCTCCGAAGCTGGGCCGCGTGGCCGGGGCCACCATAGCCCCGTCATAGGCATAGTTGGTCGCACCAAGCGACGGTGTATCCATCTGTTGCGCGGACGCCCCGGTGGCCAGCAGCGTCACGCCCGCCAGCCACCACGTCATTTTCTTCACGGTCATCCCCCCCGGCTTTTGGGGAGGGTATGGCGGATCACCCCGCGATGGTGAAGACCGAACCGGAGTCGACGCGGATGCCCGCCCCGTTGATGAAGCTCGCCCGTTCCGACACCAGGAAGGCGACGGCGGCGGCGACCTCCTCGGGACGGCCACGCCGCTTGAGCGCCATGCCGGGACGTTCCTCATCCAGGAACGTCTCGATCGCCTCGTCGAAGCTAACGCCCTTCTCCTCGGCGCGCTTCTTCATCATCTTGTCGGTCATCGGCGTCGCGATGAAGGCGGGCGAGACGGTGTTCACCAGCACATTGTCGGGGCCATAGGCCTTGGACAGTCCCTTGGCGAGGCTGAGGATACCGGCCTTCGCCGCGCAATAGGGCAGTTCGTCGACATAGGGCTGCACCGCATCCTCGGAGGCAAACAGCACGATCCGGCCCCAGCCCTGACTGCGCATCGCCGGGATCGCCTCACGACACATCCGCACCGCGCCCATCAGGTCGATATCGATCGTCTCCTGCCAGCCCTTGTCGTCGATCTCCAGGAAGTCGCCGGTCGCGCCGGTGACGCCCGCTGCGTTCACATAGATGTCGGGATCGCCCAGCCGCTCGCGCACCTCGGCCCAGATCGCGCGGACCTGATCGACCTGGGTCACGTCGCCCGTGACCGCGATCACCTCACCCAGGGGGGACAGTTCCTCGACCGCCTCGTCCAGCGTCCCGTCCGGCTTGTCGGTCAGCGCGACGCGCACACCCGCTTCCAGCAACAGGCGCGCGGTTTCCTTGCCCATACCGGAGTCCGCGCCGCTGATGAGCGCGATGCGCCCCTTGATACCCAGATCCATCGTCATTCTCCTTGGACATTGCGGCCGGCGGCGCATGCTGATGTCGATCATCGATACGGATCAACCGTCCCGGCCTTGAAGTGCCGAGGTCCGATAGGGTTCCGTCACTTGGCGGCGATAAGTCTTTGATCTCCGGCGGAACGGCCGACCGCCCCACCCGTTCGAAAAGCCCCGCCATGTTTGCTGGAGTGCCGGTCGTTGCGCATGTTGCCCGAAGCCGAGATGGCCACCATGCCGCCCGCCGGAGACGGCCCCTTACCGCTGCCGGGCATCGCCGAACTCGCGGCGGGTGCGGCGGAACTCCTCGACCGGTCGGACATCATCCTCGCCGTCACCGACGAGACCCGCGCGCTGGGCGTGACGCGGATGCTGGAGGCGATGGCGCCCGACGCGACCCTGTTGTTCTGCCCCGGTTCCGATGCCCTGCCGGGCGACGACGCCCCCGCCTCGCCCGCCAATGTCGGGCAGCGCGTGTCGGCGCTGCATCGTGCGCAGGCGGCATTGGCCGCGAAGGACCGGGGCCGTATCGCGCTGGTCACCTCGGGCGAAGCACTGGCCCGCGCGCTGCCGCCGCCCGAGACCTTCGCCGCCGAGCCGCCCTGTGTCGCGATCGACGACCCGTGCGATCTGGCGCAGCTCCACGCAACGCTGCTCGACCTGGGCTATATCGCCGACGAGCGGGCCGACGAGCCCGGCGAAGTCGCATTGCGCGGCCATGTGCTGGACGTGTTTCCCGCCGACTCCGAACAGCCTTTGCGCATCGAGGTCGCGGAAGGCCGGATCATCGCCATCCGGTCCTACGACCCCGCCGACCAGCGCAGCACGGGCGAGATCGACCGCCGCGAACTGGGCCGGGTGGCCGAACCGCCGCTTGGCCAGACGCAGACCAGCCTGCTCGACCATCTGCCGCAGGCCCGCGTCATCATCGAGCCTGCCGCCGATGAGCGTCGCCGTCGCCTGTTGCTGCTGAGCGCCGATGTCGCCAAGCGCGGATCGAAGCGCGCCGCGCGCGACATGGTCGACGAGCGTCACTGGAAGAAGGCGCTCGACCAGCGTCAAACCGCTCGCATCGCCCGCATCGCCGAGCCACCGCCGCGCTTCGTCGAAAGCCGCTCGCCCCTGCGTGACTTCGCCGCCGCCGCCCGCACGGCGAAGAAGGAGGGCACACGCATCGTCCTGATCGGCAGCGAACGCGACCTGCGCTTCCTGGGCAAGCGGGTCGACAATGTCCTGCGCCAGACGGCCAGGCGTGCGGAAAACTGGCGTGACGTGGTCAAGGCCGAGGCCGGATCCCTCCTGACGCTCGTTGCGCCTGCCCAACGCGGCTTCGTGCGTGACGGCATCCTCGCGGTCAGCGCCGCCGACCTGCTCGGCAGCCGGGCCGAACGGGAGGACGGGGTCGGCCCGCATGTCGACCTGTCGCTGATGCAGACCGCCGAAATCCGCGTCGGCGACACCGTCATTCACGAAGATCACGGCATCGCCACCGTCGTCGGACTGGAGGCGATCGATGGGCAGGACGGCGTATCGGGTGACGCGATCAAGCTGGAATATGCACGCGGCGCGACCCGGCTGGTCCCCGTGGCGGAGGCCGATCGGTTGTGGCGCTATGGCGGCGAGGATGACGCGGTCCGCCTCGATACGCTCGACGGCAAGAGCTGGCACGAACGGCGGCGTGGCATCGACGAAGCGATCGCGACGACCGCCCGCCAACTGACCGATATGGCCGCCGAGCGCGCCGAACGCCATGCGCCCGTGCTCGATCCCCCCGTCGCCGATTATGAGCGGTTCGCGGCAGGCTTTCCCTATAGCGAGACGCCGGACCAGTTGACCGCCATCGAGGCGGTCCGCGCCGATCTCGCTTCCGGCCGCCCGATGGACCGACTGGTCGTCGGCGATGTCGGCTTTGGCAAGACCGAGGTCGCCCTGCGCGCTGCCGCCATCGCCGCACTCGCAGGACGACAGGTGGTGGTCGCCGCGCCGACCACCGTGCTGGCCCGCCAGCATCTCGACAGCTTCGCCGCGCGCTTCGAGGAGGCGGGCATCGCGGTGGCCGGCCTCTCGCGCCTGTCCACCGCCGCCGAGAAACGGAAGGTCAAGGCCGGGCTGGCCGATGGCAGTGTCCGCATCGTCATCGGCACTGGCGCGGTGGCGGCCAAGGGGGTGGCCTATAAGGACCTGGCGCTGGTCATCGTCGATGAGGAACAGCGTTTCGGCGCCGCCGACAAGGCCCGGCTCCAGGCGCTGTCCTCTGGTCATGTGCTGACCCTGTCCGCCACGCCGATCCCGCGTACGCTCCAGGCCGCGCTGGTCGGCCTGCGCCAGCTGTCGATGATCGCCACCCCGCCCGCACGACGCCAGCCGATCCGTACCGCCGTCTCCACCTTCTCGCCCGAGACGTTGCGTGCCGCCCTGTTGCGGGAGCGGTCGCGTGGAGGGCAGAGCTTCGTCGTGGTGCCGCGCATCGCCGACATGGCCCCGCTTGCCGAGAAGCTCGCCCGCATCGTGCCCGAACTGGAGGTGATGCAGGCGCATGGCAAGCTGCCCGCCGCCGAGATCGACGACGTCATGGTGCGCTTCGGCCGGGGGGAAGGCGATGTGCTGCTGGCGACCAACATCATCGAGGCGGGGCTGGACGTGCCACGCGCCAACACCATGGCGATCGTCCATGCCGATCGTTTCGGCCTGGCCCAGCTCCACCAGTTGCGCGGACGCGTGGGGCGTGGGCACCGGCGGGGGCAGGTCCTGCTGTTCGCCAAGGGCGAGGACGCCATCGCGCCGCGTACCCTGAAACGGCTGCGCACGCTGGAGGCGTTCGACCGGCTGGGTGCAGGCTTCGCGATCAGCGCCCGCGACCTCGATATGCGCGGCGCGGGCGATCTGCTGGGCGATACGCAAGCCGGTCACATGCGGCTGATCGGGGTCGAGCTGTACCAGCAATTGCTGGAGGATGCGCTGCGCACCGCGCGCGGCGAGACGGTCGAGCGCTGGACGCCCGAATTGCGCATCGGTGTCGAGGGTCGCCTGCCCGAGGCCTGGATCCCCGATGAGGATTTGCGCATTTCGCTCTATGCCCGGCTGGGGCGCTTACGCGACGATGCCGCGCTGGATGCGTTCGAGGCGGAACTGGAGGATCGGTTCGGCGAATTGCCGGAGGATGCCGCCACGTTGTTGGCGCTGGCCCGGTTGCGCGAGCGGATGCGGATGCGGTCGATCGCGCGGATCGATGCTGGCCCCGCCGCCATCGCGCTGACCCCGCATGGCCAGGAACCCGACCTGGGCGGTATCGAGGGGCTGGAGGAAAAGGACGGTCGTCATCTCCTGAAGGAGCGGCACGACAGTCCCGCCGATCGGCTTTCGCGGCTGGGCGAATTGCTCGCGTGAGCCATGCCATTGGCGGCGACGCCCGCGCAGCGTAGGGCCGCCCCCGAACAGAGAGGATTTTCGCCATGGCTTTTCCCGAACCCTATACCGCCGACCCCGCGCGTTACGACGGCCGGATGCCCTATCGCCGGACCGGGCGCAGCGGCCTGAAGCTGCCCGCGATCAGCCTGGGGCTGTGGCAGAATTTCGGCGGGACGGATGTCTTCGAGACGGGTCGCGCGATCCTGCGCCGGGCCTTCGACCGGGGCGTCACCCATTTCGACCTCGCGAACAATTACGGGCCGCCCTATGGCTCGGCGGAGGAAAATTTCGGGCGGGTGATGGCGAGCGATTTCGCCCGTCACCGCGACGAACTGATCCTGTCGACCAAGGCGGGCTGGGACATGTGGCCGGGTCCCTATGGCGATGTCGGTTCGTCGAAGAAGTATCTGATCGCCAGTTGCGACCAGAGCCTGAAGCGGATGGGCGTCGATTATGTCGACATCTTCTATTCGCACCGCGTCGACCCCACGACGCCGCTGGAAGAGACGATGGGTGCGCTGGTCCAGCTGCACCGGCAAGGCAAGGCCCTCTATGTCGGCATTTCCTCCTACGATGCGGGGCTGACCCGGCGCGCGGCGGCGATCCTGGCGGAGGAGAAGGTGCCGCTCTTCATCCACCAGCCCAGCTATTCGATCCTGAACCGCTGGGTCGAGCCCGAGCTGTTGGCTACGCTGGAAGAGCTGGGCACGGGCTGCATCGCCTTTTCCCCGCTGGCGCAGGGCATGTTGACGGGCAAGTATCTGGACGGCGTGCCGAAGGATGCACGCGCCAGCCGGGGTGGTTCGCTGTCGCAGTCGCTGCTGACCGAGCAAAATCTGGCCGTGATCCGGCGGCTGAACGACATCGCCCAGGCGCGCGGGCAGACACTGGCGCAGATGGCGATCGCCTGGGTTCTGCGCGATCCGCGTGTCACCTCCGCGCTGATCGGCGCACGGACGGTCGAGCAACTCGACGACTCGCTCGATGCGGTGGCGCGGCTTGATTTCACTCCCGACGAACTGGCGGCGATCGACCGGGCGGCGCAGGACGGCGGCATCAACCTCTGGGCCGAATCCTCCGACATTGCCGAGCTGCCTGCGGCGCAGGGCGTCCCGGCCTGACATTGTTGTGAGAACGGGCGGTCGCGGCCGAACTGCCCGTTCGGACATATTTTGTCATGGGCGAATGCTGGTATTTGTCGGACAGTTAAACTAGCCTCCCTCAAAAAAGGGGAGAGCTTCGTGAAGACATTGTTCCGCAGTTGCGCCGTCATCGGCGCCCTTTTCGCGACCACGGCGATCCATGCCGGTGGACAGGTGCCCGCCACGGCCCCTCGCCGCCTGGAGATCTTGGCTAAGGACAGCCTGCCCAGGCCGCCCGCCACGCGCGATGCGCGGACCGCCTATCTGATGACCTTCTTCACTGACGAGGACCATTCGCTTCACTTCGCGACATCGCGCGACGGATACAGCTTCACCGACGTCAACGGCGGCAAGCCGGTCATGGACGGGCGGGAAGCGGCCGAGCAGAAGGGCATTCGCGACCCGCACATCATGCGCGGTCCCGATGGCGGTTTCTATATGTCGATGACCGACCTTCACATCTTCGCCAAGCGCGAAGGGTTGCGCGACACCGAATGGGAACGCCCCGAGGCGCAATATAGCTGGGGCAACAACCGCAACATGATCTTCATGAAGTCCTATGACCTCATCCACTGGTCCCGGTCCCGGGTCACGCCATCGGCGCTGTTCCCGCGCTACCGCGACGCGGGTAATATGTGGGCGCCCGAGACGATCTACGATCCGCAGCGCAAACGCCTGATGGTCTATTTCACCACCCGCGACGGCAACGGGCCGAACTATCTGGTCTATTCCTATGCCGACCAGGACTTCAGCACCCTGACCGAAGAGCCGAAGAAGCTGTTCGACTATCCCGATCCCAAGGTGAACGTGATCGACGCCGACATCACCAGGGTCGGCGACAAATATCACATGTTCTATGTCGCACATCAGGCGCCCGGCAATATCCGCCATTCGGAGTCGTCGCACATCAATAGCGGCTGGACGAAGGACCTGCGCAAGGTCGATCCCGAGACCGTCGGGACGGAGGCGCCGACCTTGTGGCGGCGCAATGGCACCAACACCTATGTCCTGATGTACGATGTGTTCGGTATCAACCCGAACAATATGGGCTTTTCCGAAACCACCGACTTTGTGACCTATCGGAATATCGGGCGCTTCAACGAGCCCGGATCGCCGATGAAGGCCACGAACTTCACCCGGCCCAAACATGGCGCGGTGGTCGCGATCAGCCCGGCCGAGGCCACGCGACTGGAACGATATTTCGCCGCGCGTTGAACGTGAAGTTGCGCCCGACCCCGGCAGGTCGGGCGCAACGTTCGGTCTGGGTTACTTCGCGGCGCTGCTCACATCACCCTGGCCCATGGCCGATACCAGGACATTGCCCGAGCCGGAGAAGTTGGCGGCGGGCAGGTTGGCGACCTTGTCACCCACCTTCACCAGCACCCGCTCGACCGCGCCCCGGGCGTTGGTGCGGACCGACTGAACAGCACCGATCGCCCGGCCCTGCGCATCGTTGACGACCATGCCGGTATCGACTGGAAAGGCCCCGCCCTGCGCCGCGCCGCTACCGGCCAGCGCCAGATTGCCCGCCAGCGAACCGTTGCCGCCCGTCGCCGATGCGTTGCCCGAACCCGAGCCTGCCACGCTGCCACCCGCATTGGCGGCACGATTGGTCAGGTTGGAGACGGTGCCCCGCGCCCGGTTGCCGACCGCCCCGGCGGTGTCGCGCACCCGTCCGGCGACGTTACCGACCGTGTTCACGCCGCGCCCCGCGGCATCGCGCACCGCATCGGTGCCGACCAGCTGGGCATCCACGCCACCGCTGACCGCACCCGAGGCCGAGCCGTTTGCGCCGCCCGACTGGCTGCCGACCCGCGTCGCACTGTCCAGCGTCGAGCCGCCCACGGCTTCACCCGAAGCCGCCACCCGGCCACGGCGCAGATCGACATTGCGGTCGCCGCGCACCGATCCACGCGTCCGGGTCGCCGTGTCGGTCGCGGCGCGACCGGTCTGGCCAGCTGCGCTCAGCGTGCCATTCGCCCCGCCGGTCAGGCCGCCGGTGACACCGCCCAGCTGACCGCCCAGGGCGCCACCACCAACCAGGCCACCGCCGCCACCCAGCAGCTGCGCCGAAGCGGGCATTGCGACAAGCGCCGCAGCGAGGATCGTGGTGCCGGAAAAAAGGGTCTTCATCATCGTTCTCCTGACTTCTGGAGAGACAACGGAAGGCCCTTCCCGTTTCATCCCTAAAAAATGCGCCCCTCACGGCGCGGGCGTTCGGCAATCCGTGCAAACCACTCCACGGCCGAGGAATTTCTCCTCGCCTCTGCGGCCATTTTTTTGGGCTTGGGCATCGATATCGGCCAGCGCGGTGCGGATTTGAGCAGGGTCGAGCGACGGATAGGCGGCGGCCACGCGGCCCGCGACCAGCGGCGCGGCAAAGGACGTGCCGCGTACCTTGAAACGACGTCCGCCCACCCCGGCGGCCAGCATGTCCGCCCCCGGTGCGGCATAATCGACATGGCTCGCCCGCCCCGCCTCGATCAGCGGACGTCCCCGCCCGTCGACACCGGTCACGGCAATGACGCCGGGATAGGAGGCCGGATAGGCGGGCGGCGCGGCCGGGCCGTTATTGCCGACCGCCGCCACGATGATCAGGCCCCGCTTCTGCGCCGCCGCGACGACGCGCGCAAGCAGCGGGTTGGGGGGACCGACCAGGCTGATCGTCGCCACCGACACGCGCTGTTCGACCAGCCAGCCCAGTGCCTTGGCGATGGCGGTCGCATTGCCGCCCGCCGGATCGCTGCCATAGACATCGGCCGAGGCGATCCGCGCGCCGGGCAGCGATCCCCGGATACCGTTGCCCCCCGCGATCAGCGAGGCGACCGCCGTGCCATGGTCATTGGCGCGCGGCGCGCCGGTCGCGAACCCCTTGGTCCGTTCCGCGCCTTCTGCGCCACCGTCGATCACGCCAACCATCGTACCGCGCCCTGCGACGGTTTCGGCAGTGGACAAGGCGGCACGTGCCCCTCCCCCGCTCGGCAGATGGAGCTGATCGGCACTCACCTCCCCGCCCAGCTTTCCGAGGACACCCAAGGCGGCCTTCAACGACTGGCCCGGCGGCACCCGCAACCGGACGAAGCCGACGCCCAGCACATCGTCGCGCTCGATCACCATGAAGCCCAGCGGCCCGACCGCCGCGAGCAGCGAGTCGCTCGGGCCGTCCACCACCACCTCACCCGCCCGTGCCGGAAAGCCCGACGGGTCCAGCGCGATCGCGTTGGGATGATCGCGGACCAGTTGGGCGAAGGCGGCGCGGCGGACCTGCTCCAGCTGTCGCACGGTCGCGCGCGAAGCGGCATCCACCCGGTCGATCACCGGGTCGGCCAGCGATGCAATCCCCCGTCCGACCGGGGGCAGGCCACCCGGCAGCGACGGCATTCCCGGCAGCGAGGGGAGCAGTTGCGCCCGCCCCGCCGTCACACCCAGCACAAGCCCCGCCGCCGCCATCGATAATGCCAGATAGCGCGTCGTCCGCTTCATCGCCGTTCACCCATTGTCAAAATACACGCTGACATGGATGAAACGATGAACCTCATCCGTTTCATCCCGGCAACAAGGAAAACAGGTTTGGCCGCTTTCGAGACCGAGTTGCTGGCGCTGCTCCCGCGACTGCGGCGGTTCGCGCGATCGCTCACCCATGACGGGGCGGATGCGGACGATCTGTGCCAGGTCACGATCGAAAAGGCGCTGATCGCGCGCGGTTCGTGGCAGGCGGGGACACGATTGGACAGCTGGATGTACCGGATCATGCGCAATGCCTGGATCGACACCGCCCGCGCCCGGTCGCGCGCGGCGGAAACCTTCGTCACCGAAGAGGCGGGGCTGGGTGTCGGACGTGCCGGCCATGCCGAGGCGCGGGTCGCGCTGAACGAGGTGGACGCCGCGATGCGCACCCTGCCCGACGAACAGCGCGAGGCGGTGGCGCTCGTCCTGGTCGAGGGGTTCGCCTATAAGGAAGCCGCCGAGATATTGGACATTCCGATGGGCACCCTGACCTCGCGACTGGTTCGGGGCAGGCAGGCGCTGATGGCACGGCTGGGAGAAGCGGCATGACGATCGAACCCGAATTGCTGATGGCCTATGCCGACGACGCGCTCGACCCGCTGACGACCAAGCGCGTGGAGCGTGCCATCGCCGCCGATCCCACGCTGGCCGAGGAGGTCGCGCGCCACCGCCGCCTGAAGGCGAAACTTGGTGCGGCCTATGCCCCGATTGCGGACGATCCCGTGCCCGACCGACTGGCGACCATGCTGACCGGCAATGTGGTACAGATGCCGAAACGCCAACCGCGTCCCCCACGCATCTCGGCCGCCTGGCGATCGGCGGCGGCGATGGCGGCGTGCCTCGTCGTCGGGGTGCTGGTCGGGCGCGGCGTACAACGGGAAGGACCTGTCGTCGCGACCGACCATGGCCTCTACGCCGCCGGTTCGCTCGCCAGGGCGCTGGACGATCAGGCCAGCGGTGCGAAGGGGCCGGTGCGCATCGCGGTCAGCTTCCGTGCGCAGGACAATGGCTTTTGCCGCGTATTCCAGTCGGCCGAGGCGGACGGCATCGCCTGTCGTGACCCGAAGGGCTGGGCCTTGCGCCGGACCATGCCGGGCAGCACGCCCGGCGCAGGAAGCGGCTATGTCCAGGCGGGATCGTCGGACGCCGAATTGATGGCGGCGGCGCAGGACATGATGGCCGACATGCCGCTGGACGCGGCGGGCGAGAAGAAGGCGATGGCGGGCCACTGGCGCGCCCGCTGACCGATGATTTCGGAAAGCGATCGTTTCCACCACGTCAGTGGACCGACCGCACATTCGCCCTATCTTGAGCGCATGAAAAAGATCGGTTTTCTCTCGTTCGGCCATTGGTCGCCCTCGCCCCAGTCCGCCACGCGTTCGGCGCAGGATGTGCTGTTCCAGTCGATCGACCTTGCCGTCGCCGCCGAGGAGTTGGGCGCGGACGGGGCCTATTACCGGGTCCATCACTTCGCGCAGCAACTTGCCTCTCCCTTCCCGCTGCTTGCCGCCGTGGGCGCGCGGACCAGCCGGATCGAGATCGGGACCGGCGTGATCGACATGCGCTACGAAAACCCGTTCTACATGGTCGAGGATGCTGGCTCGGCCGACCTGATCAGCGGCGGGCGCCTGCAACTCGGCATCAGCCGCGGGTCGCCCGAACAGGTGATCGATGGCTGGCGGCATTTCGGCTATGGCCCCGCGCAGGGCGAGACGGACGCCGATATGGGCCGCCGCCATGCCGAGGTGTTCCTGCACCTGCTGAAGGGCCAGGGTTTCGCCAAGCCCAATCCCCGCCCGATGTTCCCCAACCCGCCGGGCCTGCTGCGGCTGGAGCCGCATTCGGCCGGGCTGCGCGACCGCATCTGGTGGGGTTCCGCCTCCAACGCCACGGCGATCTGGGCCGCCCAACAGGGCATGAACCTGCAAAGCTCGACCCTGAAGGCCGATGAGAGCGGCGAACCCTTCCATGTCCAGCAGGCCAGACAGATCCGCGCCTATCGCGAAGCCTGGGCGACGGCGGGGCATGGCCATAGCCCACGCGTCTCCGTCTCCCGCTCGATCTTTGCGCTGACCACCGATCAGGACCGCGCCTATTTCGGCCGCGACGACAGTCAGGATCAGGTCGGCATCATCGACAATATGCGCGCGGTCTTCGGCAGGTCCTATGCGGCCGAACCGGAAAAGCTGATCGAACAGCTGCGCGCCGACGAAGCGATCGCGGAGGCCGACACGCTGCTGCTGACCGTGCCCAACCAGCTGGGCGTCGATTACAACGCGCATGTGATTGAGAACATCCTGCGCCACATCGCGCCTGCGCTGGGCTGGCGCTGAAGACGGGAAAGGCCCCGGCTGCGGTCGGGGCCGAAGCCCATGGTGCAGATGATGGTGGAAGAAATGGCGCGCCCGGAACGATTCGAACGTCCGACCCTCAGATTCGTAGTCTGATGCTCTATCCAGCTGAGCTACGGGCGCGCATGGGGTCCCTGTCGAGACCTGATTTTGATCCACTGGCGCGCCCGGAACGATTCGAACGTCCGACCCTCAGATTCGTAGTCTGATGCTCTATCCAGCTGAGCTACGGGCGCGCTGTGGAGGTGGGCTGATAGAAGCGCTTCGGAATCTTGGCAACCCCTTTGCGAAGGTTATCCACATTTTTTGTGGAACCGGACCCGGACGGGCTTTCCGGCATTTGGTCCGGCACCCCTGTTGCGGTTAGGAAGATCGCGATGACCCCCTATCGCCCTGCCCCATTCGCCCTGCGCGCCTCTCACCTGCGCACCTGTGTCCTTCTTGCCGGCCTGACCCTGGCCGGATGCGCACGGGACCGCGACACGACGCCCTATCCTTCGCTGGCGGTTCGGCCGGTCGAGAAACAGGGTTTCGCCGAACCCGCCGTAAAGCCGGTCGTGCTTCGCCCCGATCCGGCGCTGGATACGCAGATCGCGGAGATGACCCGCCGCCTGACCGCCGTCGAAGAGGAGTTCACCAAGGCGCATGACCAAGCACGCACCGACGCCGCCAGGGCGCGGGGCGCGGCGGTGGGCAGCGAGGCATGGCTGACCGCGCAGACCGAGCTGGCGACGCTGGACGAAATCCGCGCGCGGGCCTCGTCGCTGCTGACCGAGATCGACGATCGCGCCATCCAGCGGGCCGCCGCGCTGGAGCCGGATTATCCCACGCTGACCGCGCTGCGGGAGCGGGCATCGGCGGCGGTCACGCGGCAGGCGGCGCAGATCAAGGCGATCAGCGACAGCCTGCCCGCCGCCTGACCCCGTCAGAACTGGCGGATAAAGGGCAGGATGCTGGAATAATCGTCGGTCCAGGCCGCAAGACCCGCTGGCGCCACCGCCGGGGTCCAGTCGCCGCCCTGCGCCTCCAGCGTCTTCAGCACGCGCGCATCCCGCGACAGCGCCAGCCAGACCGAGGCGGTCGCCTGCGCCTCGCGATCCAGATCGGTCGGCACATAGCTCATCCGCGCAATCGCCCAGCCCCCCTCGCGCGCGGCGGCGGCGACCAGCGGCTCCAGATCGACGAAGCGGTTGGAGATATGGACGAGCAGCAGCCCACGGGGTGACAGGACCCGCGCATAGGTGGCGAACGCCTCGCGGGTCAGCAGATGCGCCGGAACCGCGTCGGAAGAAAAGGCATCGAGCGCCAGCAGGTCCAGGCTGGCGGGGGCTTCGGCGGCGAGGCGGATGCGGGCGTCGCCGATGCGGATGACGGGATCGGGCTGGCAGCGGCGCAGATAGCTGAACTGGCCGGTATCGCGCGCGATGCGGACGATGACCGGATCGATCTCGTAGAAGCGCCAGCTCTGCCCCGGCTGCGCATAGCAGGCGAGCGTTCCCGTCCCCAGCCCGACCACACCGATTCGCGCCGCCGGGCCATAGAGCATCGGCGCGGCGCGCATGGCGCGCCCGACCGCCGAATAGGGCGCATAATAGGTGGTCGGCGTCCGCTCCCGCGCCTCCGAGCCGCGAAGCTGGATGCCGTGGACGGTCGAGCCATGATCCAGTTCGCGATAACCCGCTCCGTCGCGCACGGTATAGACGCCGAAATAGCTGCGCATCCGGGCGTCTCGCTCCATCGACAACGACAGCGCGCGATAACCGCCGAACAGCACCAGCGCGCCGCCCAGCAGCAGCACGAAACCGGTGCGCGCCCCGATGGTCAGGAACCCCAGCGCGGCGATGACCAGGAACACTGTCCCCTGCCGCTCCTCGCCGAACCACGCCGCAGGCCCGACCAGCCGCAACGCAAGAACCAGGCCGATCATCCCCGCCAGCGCAGCCAGCATCGCGCGCGGATGCCGCCACCAAAGGTCGCGGATCGCTGGCAGGATGAATTGCTGCGGGATCAGCATCCCCGCCGCCAGGATCAGCAGCGGATATTCGTACGTCCAGTCGAACAGCACCGGCGCCAGAATGCCCGCGAACACGCCGCCCAGCGCACCACCGACCGCCATCCACAGGTAAAAGCCGGTGAGCCGATCGACCGCAGGCCGCGCGCGGTACAGGGCGGTGTGCAGCGCCACCGACACCATGAACAGCAGCAGCAATGCGACGACGACATTGGAATAGGGCCGCTCGGGATAACCGCCCATGATGACTCCGCCGAACAGCAGGAGCGTTACCGGCGCGATTCGGGTCAGCGTATCCGCCGCACTCCTCCGGGTGGCGAAGGCGATGATGAAGCTCGCCAGATACAGCCCCAGCGGCAACACCCACAGCAGCGGCATCGCGACGATATCGGTCGTGATATAGGTCGAGGTCGCCAGCACCAGTCCCGAGGGCACCGCCGCCAGCGCGACCCAATAACCGATGCGCCGCCATCCCGGCGCGGCCGAACCTGGTGCAGGGTCTGCCGCCGGGTCGTGCGACGCCGGGAGTCGCATCGCACACGCCACGACCAGCAGCGCGAACAGGCCATAGCCCAGGCTCCACAACCGGCTCTGACCATGAAGCGTCATCGCCGGTTCGACCAGCAGCGGATAGGCGATCAGCCCGGCGAAACTGCCCAGATTGGACGCCGCATAAAGTGCGTACGGATTACGCCCCGGCTGGGCCAGCGCGAACCAGCGTTGGATCAGCGGGGCCTGCGCCGACACGGCAAAGAACAGTGGCCCGATCGACAGGCCAAGCAGCCATGGCACCCACAGCGCCGGTTCGGCATCGGGCGGCAGGTCCACCGCCATCAACCCGATCGGCAACCACAAGGCCGCCGCCGCCAGCACCAGGATATGCACCCCCGCCTGCACCCTGGGCCGCCACCGTCCCAGCGCATGGGCATAGGCATAGCCGCCCAGCAACAGCGCCTGATAGACGAACATCGCCGAGTTCCAGACGGCGGGCGCCCCGCCCAGCCGGGGTAGCGCCATACGCGCAACCAGCGGCTGGACCAGGAACAGCAGGAACGATCCGGTCAGGATCGTCGCCACGAACAGCGCACGCACCGCCAGATCCGGGATACGGCGTGCCACCGGGAACAGGGTCAGGCGTTCAGCAATCGTGCGGCATGGGCGGCGTGATAGGTCAGCACCCCCGAGCATCCGGCGCGCTTGAACGCCATCAGCGTCTCCAGCACCATCGCGTCACGGTCGGCCGCACCCGCCGCCACCGCCGTCTCGATCATCGCGTACTCACCCGAGACCTGATAGGCGAAGGTCGGCACGCGGAACTCGTCCTTCACGCGGCGAATGATGTCGAGATAGGGCAGGCCCGGCTTCACCATGACGCTGTCAGCACCCTCGGCCAGGTCGAGCGCGACCTCGCGCAGCGCTTCCTCGGCATTGGCATGATCCATCTGATAGGTGCGCTTGTCACCCTTCAGCAGACCGCGCGTGTTCACCGCGTCGCGGAACGGCCCGTAGAAGGCGCTGGCGTATTTGGCGGCATAGGCCATGATCTGGACGTTGACGAAGCCCTCGGCCTCCAGCGCGGCGCGGATCATGCCGATCCGCCCGTCCATCATGTCCGATGGCGCGATGACGTCCGAACCGGCCCTCGCCTGGGTCAGCGCCTGCTCGACCAGCGCATTGGCGGTGTCGTCGTTCACGACATAGCCCGCCGCATCGACCAGCCCGTCATGGCCGTGCGTGGTATAGGGATCGAGCGCGACATCGGTCAGCACGCCGATATCGGGCACCGCGTCCTTGATCGCGCGAATCGCCCGACACATCAGATTGTCGGGGTTCATCGCCTCGCGGCCGTCATCGGTGCGCAGGTGCGAGGGCGTGTTGGGGAACAGCGCCAGGCAGGGAATGCCCAGATCGGCGGCTTCCTTCGCGCGCGCGACGATCCCGTCCAGCGACCAGCGCGACACGCCGGGCAGGCTGGCGATCGGTTCCTCCACACCCTGCCCCTCGGTCACGAACAGCGGCCAGATCAGATCGGCCGGGGTCAGCACCGTTTCCGCATGAAGCCTACGGCTCCACTGCGAGGCGCGGGTACGACGGAGGCGAAGCGCGGGATAAGATGCAGTCATCAAATGGGCTTTTGCGGGATCGGACCGCGCTTGCCAAGCGTTGCGTGCAAAGCGTTCCGGGGGCGAAAGGAATTGACGGGTGCGAGAAATTCGATCGGCAGCGATGGTGGTGAACGCCAAGTCGCGGCGCGGACAAGCCCTGTTTCAGCAGGCCTGTGCGGCGATGTCCGACCTCCCCTTTCCGGTCGACGCCCGCGCGGTGGAGGACCCGAAGGATCTGGAACCGACCGTCCGCGAGTTGCTGGCGGCCAAGCCCGACCTGTTGATCCTGGGCGGCGGTGACGGCACGATCAGCGGGCTGGTCGACCTGATGGTCGGGCATGACGTGATGCTGGGCGTCCTGCCGCTGGGCACCGCGAACAGCTTCGCCCGATCGCTCGGCATTCCGCTGACGATCGAAGGCGCGGTCGAGGTGATCCGCAACGGTCGCCCGCGCCGGATCGATCTGGGCATGATCGACAATGACTATTACGCCAATTGCGCCGCGATGGGGATCAGTCCCAAGATCGCCGAGACGGTCCCCCACGGCCTGAAGCGCGTGGGTGGTCGGCTGGGCTATCTGGCCTGGGCTGCCTATCAGTTCGTGCGCTTCCGCCCCTTCACCCTGATCGTCGAGCAGAATGGGACGCGCGAGCGGCTGCGCGTCGTCGAGGTGCGCATCTCCAACGGTCCCTATCATGGCGGCACCGAACTGGTGGACGCAGCGGCCGTCGACTCGGGCGAGATCGTCGTCCAGGCGGTGTGCGGCCACGTGAAACGCCGCCTGATCGTCAACTGGGCCGCGAGCATCCTGCGCAGCGACTATCGCAAGGAAAAGGTCCGCGACTTCCGGGGGCGCGAGATCAAGCTCACCACCATCCCGCCGCTGCCCATTTCGATCGACGGCGAGGTGCTGGCGCGTACGCCGGTGACGGCAAAGATCGCCGCGGGCATCATCGAAGTGATTGCGCCCGCCGCGTGACTATTCCTCCCCTGTAAGGGGAGGTGGCAGGGCGAAGCCCTGACGGAGGGGTGTCACCGCCAGCGGGGATACCCCTCCACCAGCCTTGGGATGGTCCCCCTCCCCTTGCAGGGAGGAGTTTTTCCGTCTTACCCGACCGGCATCGCCTTGTTGGTCGGCTGTCCCTCGGCCAGCGCCTGTTCCTCGCACTCTTCCTTGCCCGCGGTCGGCGCCATCCGCCCCTTCCGCCAACCGCCATGCCGGTAATAACCGATGGTCATCAGCATCGAGGCGAGCGATCCCGCCGGAAAGCTCCACCAGATCGCATCCGCGCCCAGGCTCGGCTCCAGCAGGTTGGCGAGACCAAAGCGCACCGGGAACATTGCAATCGCCAGGATGACGAGCGGCCCGACCACCGCGCCATTGGCGCGCACGGTCGCGGCCAGCACCATCGACACACCGAACAGCATGAAGCTCCAGCCGCCGATCAGGTTGATCTTGGCCGCGATGCCGATCGCATTCTGCTCGTTGCCCAGGAACAGCCACAGGACATGCCGGTCGAGCAAAGTCACCGCGAGCACCAGCACGCCGGTCAGCAACAGGTTCATGCGAAGCCCGGCACGGGTGATCCGGTCGACCCGGTCCCACTCCCCTGCACCGATATTCTGCGCCGCCATGGCACTGACCGCCGCGCCCACCGCCATGGCGGGCATCTGGATATAGGTCCATAGCTGGTTCGCCGCGCCGTAAGCCGCGGTCGTCGAGGTGCCGTGCCGGTTGACCAGCCCCATCATCGCCAGCGCCGAGGTGGAGACGACCAGCATCTGGAGTCCCATGGGAAACCCCTTGACCACGATGGTCTTGAGCAGCTCGACGGTGGGCAGCAGATAGCGCCACTCCGCACCGCGCAGCCGGATGACCAGATCCTTGGCATAGAGATAGGTGACGAGCGCCAGCAGCGATCCGGTATTGGCGATCAATGTCGCGATCGCCGATCCCTCTATCCCCAGCGCCGGGATCGGCCCCAGCCCCAGGATGAAGACCGGGTTGAGCGCCACGTCGAGGACCGACCCCAGCGCCATGAACTTCAGCGGCGTGATCGAATCGCCCACGCCGCGCAGCGCCATGGTCAGCAACACAGAGATGAAGCCCGGCGGCATCGCGACGAAGATCACCCGCAGATAGGCAAGCGCCAGTGGAAACACCTCCGCCGGGGTCGCCAGCGCGCGCAGGATGGCAGGTGCGGCCAGCCAGCCGATCCCGACGGTTGCGGTCGAGATCACCGCGAACAATCCCAGTGCCGACCCCAGCACCCGCCGCACCGCCTCCACATCGCGCCGCCCCATCGCCTGACCGATCAGGATGGTGGCCGCCATGCCGAAGCCGAAGGTCGCGGCAACCAGCAGGAACATGATGATATTGGCATTGGTCGTCGCCGCCAGCGCCCGCTCGCCCAGAAACTGGCCGATCCAGATCGCGTTGATCGATCCGTTCAGCGATTGCAGCACGCTCGACCCCAGGGTCGGCAGCGCGAACAGCAACAGGGTCTTGCCGATCGGCCCGGCGGTCAGGTCGCGGCGTCCGCTTGGGGGTTTCACGGTGTCTCGTCTCCGGCGATCCATTCGTCTTCGATGAAACGCGCCATCGCGGCATCTTGAAACATCGGCGATCGATTTCCGTGCCCCGTGCAATGGCCGCTCGGATAGCCCCAGTCGAACGCCCGCGGCTCTTCGGGCGGGGCGCTATCGTCGAACAGCGACTGGACGGCCGAAATCCCATCGCCGCGGGGCGTGACGGCCGGCACGATGCCCTGCGCCTTGCCGATACAAGGCGACATGGCCCGGCACTGCCGGATCATCTGCCTGCGCTTTCCTCGCGGATGGCGCGCGTCATCTCCGATACCTGCTGCCCCCCTCGGGCATGGGGGCGGCTGCCATAGAGTCCGTTCAGCAATCCCCGGTCGAACGCCGTCAGTTCCGCAGGAGCGACCGCATCGGTGTCGAACAGGGTCAGGATCGTCGCAGACGTCATCCCCTCCACGGGCTTGGTGGCGGCCATGGTCCGCATCACGGCGTAATCGGCAATCTGACCCAGCGTCTTGTTCAGCAGGGCCTGACGCTTGATGACCACCACCGAGGCGGCGATGTCCTGGCGGATCGGGCTCAAAAGCCGTGACGCCGCGCCGACCTTCATCTCGGGCCAGTTCGCGGTGGGGCTGTCCTGTTGCAGCACCAGATCGCCGTCGCGCGACACGCGCATGGCGGCGTTCCAGGCATAGACAGGTCCCGCCCCCTTCACGATGCGGCTGACGGCCGGGCGGGACAGGTCCCCGAATATCTGGGGAGAACGCTCGCGCAACGCCAAGAGCTGTTGCTGCGGATCGTCGGCGAACAGGACCAGGATATTGGGTGTGCAGCCATCGGGGGCCATTTTCATGCCCAACGACTCGACCGTCACCATCATGCGGCGAAGGATTTCCTCGCTGGCCGCGACCGGCAGCCCGGCGGTGCCAATGCAGACCGGCGCGCGAAACCGCATGAGCGGCATGTCCGACTTCGGCCGCCCGGTGACACCGATGACCTGATCGCGCACCTCCCGCTCGGTAGCCTGGGGTCGGGCCGTCACGACGACCGTCTCGCCGGTCGTGCCGGGCGGAGTGGGGGTCTGCGGCGCTGCCGATTGCGCCATGAGCGGCGACGGCAAGAGAAGCATGGCCCTCATCAAGAAGGCCGTAGTCCATCCCCTGCGCATCGCCACTCTCCCCCTGGCTGGTGAAATTACCCCGCGATCGCGTCCCGTACCGCCTGAAGCGCCTCGGCACCCTTGGTACCGTCGGGGCCGCCGCCCTGCGCCATGTCGGGACGGCCGCCGCCGCCCTGCCCGCCCAGCGCCGCCACCGCCTTGCGCAGCAGGTCGACCGCATTGTGCTTGGAGGTGAGGTCGTCGGTGACGCCGACCGCGACCGAGGCGCGGCCGTCGTTCACCGCGACCATCACCGCGACGCCCGATCCGCCCAGACGCTGCTTGGCATCGTCGACCGCACCGCGCAGCCCCTTGGCCTCGAAGCCGTCGAGCACCTGGCCGATAAAGGCCACGTCGCCGATCTGCTCCGGCCCGGCGGCGGCACCACCGGCCCCGCCGCCCATGGCGAGCGCCTTCTTGGCCTCGGCCAGTTCACGCTCCAGGCGGCGGCGATCCTCGACCAGTGCGGCGATGCGCGCGGGCACCTCGTCCGGCGTGGTCTTGAGGGTCGCCGCAGCGGCCTTCAGCATGTCGTCCCGGTGCGACAGATAGGCCCGTGCGCCTTCGCCGGTCAGCGCCTCGACACGGCGCACGCCGCTCGACACCGCGCCTTCCGACACGATCTTGAACACGCCGATCTCGCCCAGCGCGTTCACGTGGGTGCCGCCGCAGAGTTCGAGCGAGTAGGTGCCGTCGGCATCCTCGCCCATCGACACGACGCGGACCTCGTCGCCGTACTTCTCACCGAACAGCGCCATCGCGCCCATTTCGATCGCTTCGTCGGGCGTCATCAACCGGGTGACGACCGGGCCGTTGCCGCGCACCTGCTCGTTCACGCGCGTCTCGACCTCGGCAATGTCGTCGGCGGTCATGCCGACCGGCTGCGAGAAGTCGAAGCGCAGGCGCTCCGGCGCGACCAGCGAGCCCTTCTGCGCGACATGGGTGCCCAGCCGCTGGCGCAGCGCCTCGTGCAGCAGGTGCGTCGCGGAATGGTTTGCGCGGATCGCGGCGCGGCGGGTGGTGTCGATCGCCAGCTTCACGCTGTCGCCGACCTTGATGCCGCCCTCCCGGATCTCGGCATTGTGGACGAACACGCGACCGAGCTGCTTGGAGGTGTCGGTGACGACCGCCCTCAGCCCGGTATCGCTGGAGATGGTGCCGCTGTCGCCGACCTGGCCGCCGCTCTCGCCATAGAAGGGCGTCTGGTTGACGATGATCGATACCGTGTCGCCAGCGGCAGCGCTGTCGACCCGCGCCCCGTCCTTGACCAGCGCCAGCACTTCGCCTTCGCCCGTATCGGACGCATAGCCCAGAAATTCGGTCGAGCCGGTTTCCTCGGCAATGTCGAACCAGACATCGTCCGACGCCTTCGCGCCCGAGCCCTTCCAGGCGGCCCGCGCGGCGCGCTTCTGCTCGGCCATGGCGGCGTCGAAGCCCGCGCGGTCGACCGACAGATTCTGCGCGCGCAATGCGTCCTCGGTCAGGTCGTACGGAAAACCGAACGTGTCATAGAGCTTGAACGCCGTCTCACCCGCCAGCGTCGTGCCGGGCGCCATGCCCGCCGTCGCTTCGTCGAGCAGCTTCAGCCCCTTGTCGAGCGTCTGGCGGAAGCGGGTTTCCTCCTGCTTCAACGTCGCTTCGATCAGCGGCTGCGCGCGGACCAGCTCGGGATAGGCCGCGCCCATCTCGGCGACCAGCGCCGGGACCAGCCGGTGCATCAACGGCTCCTTGGCGCCCAGCAGATGCGCGTGACGCATGGCGCGGCGCATGATGCGACGAAGCACATAACCGCGCCCTTCATTGGCGGGCAGCACCCCGTCCGCCACCAGGAACCCGGCCGAGCGAAGGTGATCGGCGATCACCCGGTGCGATGCCTTCTGGCCGTCCTCGGCCTTTGTGTGTGTCAGTTCACACGAAGCCGAGATAAGCGCCTTGAAGGTATCCGTGTCGTAATTGTCGTGGACGCCTTGCAGGACGGCCGCGATGCGCTCCAACCCCATGCCGGTGTCGATCGACTTCTTGGGCAGCTCGCCGACGATCTCATTGGCTTCCTGCTCGAACTGCATGAAGACCAGGTTCCAGATCTCGACGAATCGGTCGCCGTCCTCCTCCGGGCTGCCGGGAGGACCGCCATAGATATGGTCGCCGTGGTCGTAGAAGATTTCGGAGCACGGACCGCATGGCCCATTCTCGCCCATCGCCCAGAAATTGTCCTTGGTCGGGATACGGATGATCCTGTGCTCGGGCAGGCCCGCAATCTTCTTCCACAGGTCGAACGCCTCGTCATCGGTGTGATAGACGGTGGCGGTCAGCTTGTCGGGATTGATGCCCCAGACCTTGGTCAGCAGGGTCCAGGCATGGGTGATCGCCTGTTCCTTGAAATAGTCGCCGAACGAGAAATTGCCCAGCATTTCAAAGAAGGTATGGTGCCGCGCGGTATAGCCGACATTGTCGAGATCGTTATGCTTGCCGCCGGCGCGCACGCATTTCTGCGAGCTGGTGGCGGTGGAATAGGGCCGCGATTCCAGGCCGGTGAACAGGTTCTTGAACGGCACCATGCCCGCATTCACGAACATCAGCGTCGGGTCGTTCTGCGGCACGAGCGGCGCGGACGGCACGATCTGGTGCCCTTGCGAACCGAAATAGTCGAGAAAGCCGCGGCGGATGTCGTTGGTCGAGGTCATGGACGCGGGCTTAGGCGAGGTTTCGCGCGCGCTCAAGCGCCCGCGCGTTCGGGGCGGTCCATCGCATCGGTCGGCGGTGCCGATTTACGCCACCAGAGATGGCAGACCGCCGCCACGCCCAGCCCGACGCCCAGCATCAGCCCGCCCATGCCACCGCTGCGACCTTTCGCAACCCGCCCGGCAAGTCGTCGATCGAGAGGTTGAGGGTCATCTCGCCTCTTCCCTCTCCCCTGGATAGGGAGAGGGTTAGCGGAGCTTGCCAGCCTTGCTGGCTGGGTGAGGGGTCGAGCGAGCCCAAGGCTCGCGCGTTGCGCGCCCACCCCTCACCCAGCTCCGACTAAGTCTTTGCTGCGCAAAACTAAGTCTGCGCAACCCTCTCCCCTCTTCGAGGGGCGAGGGAGGAAGAAACCGAACCCGACATAGATCCGTCCCGGGCCGGTCCGAACCTCATCCGATCGGAGCCTCGATGCGGCGCGGCGGCGTCGAAAACCAAACCGGCCCGCTGGCCGTCATGTGGAAGCAGTCCTCGATCCGAATGCCGAACTTGCCCGGCAGATAGAGCCCCGGCTCGTCGGAAAAGCACATGCCCGGTGCCAACGGCGTCGCCTCGCCGCGGACAAGGTTGACCGGCTCATGCCCGTCCATGCCGATGCCGTGCCCGGTCCGGTGCGACAGGCCCGGCAGGCGATAGCCGGGACCATATCCCTGGCTTTCATAGAAACGCCGCACCGCATCGTCGATGCTGCCCGCCGGTGCCCCGATCCTTGCGGCGGCGAGGGCGACCTGTTGGCCCTTCGCCACCGTGTCCCAGACTTTGCTCTGCTCGGCACTCGGGGCGCCATGCACCCAGCTGCGCGAGACGTCGGACTGGTAACCCTCGACCGTGCAGCCGCAGTCCATGAGCACGACCTGACCGTCCGCCACCCGGTGAACCTGCTTGCTGCCATGCGGATAGGCCGAGGCTTCGCCGATCAGCGCCATGCTGAACTCCGGCGCACCGCCCAGCTTGCGCGTGGCGGCGTTCATCAGCGCACCGATCTCCGCGCCGGTCATGCCCGCCTCGACGCGGGGATAGACCCAGCGATAGGCGGCCATCGTCACGTCGGTCGCCAACTGCATCAGCGCGATCTCTGGGGCCGTCTTCACCATCCGGCACCCGCGCACGACCGGATTGGCCGATACCAGCCGGACGCCGGGCAACGCCTGTTGCAGCCCGTCAAAGGCGAAGAAGCGCGCCGTCTCCTCGATCCCGACCGGCCGCCCGGCCAGCTTGCGGTCGCGCAGGAACCCTGCGACCACGGCCAGCGGGTTCCGATCCTCCTGCCACACCCGTATCTCGGCGGGCACGGCCAGCGTCTCGCGGACCGAGGGTTCCTCGAAATATGGCGTGACGATGCACGGCTGTCCCTCGACAGGAATGATAACGGCCGTCAGCCGTTCGCTGCGCCACCATTGGACGCCGGTGAAATAGACCATGGTCGAGCCGGGCTCGATCAGGATCGCCCCGATCCCGTTCGCCTTCATCAAGCCCTGCGCCCGCGCCAGCCGCCCCGCGCGCTCCTCCGGGCCGATCGGCACCGCCCCGCGCGTCATGTCGGACAGCCCCGACAGGTCCGGCTCCGCGGCGCGCAGCAGCCCCGGCCGGACGAGGAACGGCAGGGCGGCGGCCGCGATCATGGCGCGGCGGGACAACGGGGTCTGCATGACGGTGACGATAGAATTCTTGACCTGAGCGCCGCAATGCCCTTGGCTCGCCCGTGGATTTTAATTTGGGGTATGCATGGCCAAGCGGCTGACCTTGTACATCTTCATCGGCCTCGTCCTGGGGCTGGTCGTGGGGCTCTCGCTCAACCTGTCGTTGAATGACGGCAGCGCGGAGGCGAGCGCGCAACTCAAGACGATCGCCAGCTATTTCGCGATCGTCACCGGCCTGTTCCTGCGCCTGATCAAGATGATCATCGCGCCTCTGGTCTTCGCGACCCTGGTGTCGGGAATCGCGCAGATGGGCGATACCAAGGCGCTGGGGCGGATCGGGGTGCGGTCGCTGGCCTGGTTCATCTCGGCCAGTCTCGTTTCGCTCAGCCTGGGCATGTTGCTGGTCAACCTGCTGCATCCGGGCGTCGGCCTGAACCTGCCGCTGCCCGCCGTCACCGCCGATAGCGGGGTGGTGAAGGCCGGGTTCGACCTGCAGAAATTCGTGACCCACCTCGTTCCCGCCTCGCTGATCGAGGCGATGGCGACCAACGAGGTGCTGCAGATCGTCATCGGTTCGCTGTTCCTGGGCGTCGCGATCACGGCGGTCGGCGAGCGCGCCGCGCCGCTGGTCCGCGCGGTCGACGCGCTGGTCGCGGTGATGTTGCAGGTGACGGATTACGTCATGCGGGTCGCGCCGGTCGCGGTGTTCGCCGCCGTTGCGGGCACGCTGACCGAGCAGGGGCCGTCGGTGATCGGCAAGCTCGCCATCTTCATGGGCAGCTTCTATCTGGGCCTGTTGCTGCTGTGGTGCGTGCTGCTCGGCGTTGCGGCGCTGTTCATCGGTCCGCGCATCCGCGACCTGATCGCACATATCCGTGCGCCATTGATCCTCGCCTTCTCGACCGCCTCGTCGGAGGCCGCCTATCCTCGTATCCTGGAGGGGCTGGACCGGTTCGGGGTGCCGCCGCGCATCGCCAGCTTCGTGTTGCCGCTGGGCTACTCGTTCAACCTCGACGGCTCGATGATGTACATGACCTTCGCATCGCTGTTCATCGCCCAGGCCTACGGCATCGACCTGTCGATCGGGCAGCAGATCACGATGCTGCTGGTCCTGATGGTCACGTCGAAGGGCATTGCGGGCGTGCCGCGCGCCTCGCTGGTGGTCATCGCGGCGACCATGCCGATGTTCAACATTCCGGAGGCGGGGTTGCTGCTGATCCTGGCCGTCGACCATTTCCTCGACATGGGCCGCTCGGCGACCAACGTCATCGGCAATGCGGTGGCCAGTGCGGTCATCGCGAAGTGGGAAGGGCCGCTCGACCCGCCCGAGCCGGTCGATGTGGCGTCGCTCCATGCACCGTCGGGCATGCCCGCGAAGGACGCCCCCGACAGCTTCCGCCAGATCGGGGGGCATTGATCGGCGGACCTCATGTCTTACGCATAGGCATAGGGTCCGCCCTTGGCGAGCGCCGCCTGATAGGCCGGGCGGGCGTGGATACGCTCCAGCCAGGCAAGGGTCGCCGGGCGGCGCTCGTCCAGCCCGGCGCGCGAGCGGGCGGCTTCCAGCGGGAAGCTCATGATGATGTCGGCGGCCGTCATCTGATCGCCCGCGAACCAGGGCGAGCGCGCCAGTTCGCTTTCGACATAATCGAGATGGCGGTCGACCATCGGCTGGAAACGCTTCATCGCCACCTTGCCCATGACCGGGATGCGGCTGAGCACCAGCGTGACGAACAACGGCGGCATCAGCGACCCTTCGGCATAATGCAGCCAGAAGCGCCAGCGCTGCATCGCCTCCCGGTGCGCGGGCGGCCCCAGGCGGCCATCGCCTTTGCCCACCAGATATTCGATGATCGCGCCGGTCTCGGCGATCACCAGCCCGTCATCCTCGATCACCGGCGACTTGCCGAGCGGATGCACGGCGCGAAGTTCGCGCGGGGCCAACATGGTCTTGGGGTCGCGCTTATAGTGCTTGACCTCATAGGGGAGGCCCAGTTCCTCCAGCATCCACAAGATGCGCTGCGACCGGCTGTTTTCCAGATGGTGGACGATGATCGTCATGGCTTTTCCCCTCTATTGGGCGGCTCAACGCGCCAAAGGGGATAGCGGACGCATCGGTAAGACTCGTCCTCCGTTGCAGGCCGAACGCTCACGGAGAAAATCGCCGTCCGAAGCCGCAAACAACCGATGACGACGCAGGTCGGGATTCAATCGGGTGAGCGCCGATGAACGATCACAATCAGAGTGTAACCGGGCTCAGCCTGCGCCGGGATATGCGTTGGAGACGGAAGGTCGACCTCCCCAACCATTTCGATGCGAACACCGATCGACATTCGGGCTTTTCCCCGTCCCTCCCCTGGACAAGGGAAGGAGTTAGAGCCTGATGCCATCAGCTTGATCTAGAGTCGAAAACGATCAACTCTGCTCACCCCTCCCCTTCAGGGGAGGGGCCGGGGGTGGGGCGCTTCCGCAAGCGAAACGCCCAGGGCGATGCCCCACCCCACCCCCTCCCCCTGAAGGGGAGGGGCTATGCTTGGTTCGATCCCATGTCATCATGCTCTCGCGGAGCTTGCCAGCGTGCTGAGTAGCGCAGCTTGGGTGAGGGATTGAGCAGGCCGTCACTTCCGCCAAGACGAAGTCGGCACAACCCTCTCCCGTCTATGAGGGGCGAGGGGAAAAGCGGTAGGATTGGCTGTCGATCCACTCCGGATCAGCCATCCCCCTGCGCAACGGCCCGCCAGATTCACGCCGTGGCTGGCAAGGCAATCCGGTCATGGGAGCGATACCGCGACAGCGCTTCTCGCAAGGCCGCCTCCATCCGCCGCCGTTCCTCAGGGGCGGCCTGTGCCAATGCCCGCGCCGCGGGACCGATTTGCGACAGGAAGGACAGCGCGTCCTCGACCGGATCGTCGCCTTCGCCCACCACATAGTCGAACGGCACGCGGACGGCCCCGTCAGGCCGCCATCCGCTTTCCATCAGCCACGCCCCGACCTGGTCCATGTCGGCAAAGGCGAAGGGACCGGGCAGGTAAGCGTCGTCCTGCGGAGGAGCGATACCGGTCACCGCATCCGCCAGCGTCGCGAAACTGTTGGCGGCCCGTTCCGCAAAGCAGGAAAAGACCAGCTGCGCTCCGTCGCACGCGGCTTGCCGCAAGCTGGCCAGCGCCTCGACGGGATCGGGAAAGAACATCACGCCATGACGCGAGCATAACAGATCGAACGGCCCTTCGGCAGCCGCCACGGCCAGCGCATCGCCGCACTGGAAACGCAGGGCGTCGCCAGACGCCCTGTCCACCCGCGCCTGTGCCACCGCCACCAATTCCGCCGACAGGTCGACACCCGTCACGCGCAATCCCGGCCGCGTCGCCCGGAGCGCCAGACTGGTCACCCCCGCCCCGCAACCGATATCGAGGGCATGGCCCCGTTCGGGCGCGACCGATGCGATCGCCGCGTCGAGATGACGGGACAGGTCCGCCAGGCTGCGGTCGGTCCGGCGCCATTCCGCGGCCCAGACCTCACCGACCCGCCCCCGCCAATCCATCCCGCCCGTCACGATCCCGCCCCCGGTATTTGCCAGCAAAAAGGCCCGCCATTGCTGGCGGGCCATATATTTTTAGATATCATCCTCGGCATCGGGGCCGGTCATCATTTCCTCGGCGACCTTTTCGGTCCGCTGGCGGATCGCCCGTTCCAGCCGGTCGGCCATGTCGGGATTGTCGCGCAGGTAATTCTTGGCATTCTCACGCCCCTGCCCGATGCGGACCGAGTCATAGGAGAACCAGCTGCCCGACTTCTCGACCAGCCCCGCCTTGACGCCCAGATCGAGGATCTCGCCGATCTTCGAGATGCCTTCGCCATACATGATGTCGAATTCGACCTGCTTGAACGGCGGTGCGACCTTGTTCTTCACGACCTTCACGCGAGTCGCGTTGCCGGTCACTTCCTCGCGATCCTTGATCGCACCGGTGCGGCGGATGTCGAGCCGGACCGAGGCATAGAATTTCAGCGCATTGCCGCCCGTCGTCGTCTCCGGGTTGCCGTACATCACACCGATCTTCATGCGCAGCTGGTTGATGAAGATCACCATGCAGCGCGAGCGGCTGATGGAGCCGGTCAGCTTGCGAAGCGACTGCGACATCAGGCGGGCCTGAAGGCCGACATGGCTGTCGCCCATCTCGCCTTCGATTTCCGCACGCGGCACCAGCGCGGCGACCGAGTCGACCACCAGCACGTCGATCGCATTCGAGCGGACGAGCGTGTCGGTGATTTCCAGCGCCTGCTCGCCGGTATCCGGCTGCGACACGATCAGTTCGTCGATGTTGACGCCCAGTTTCTTGGCATAGACGGGATCGAGCGCGTGTTCGGCGTCGACGAAGGCGGCGGTGCCGCCCATCTTCTGCGCCTCGGCGATGACGTGCAGCGCCAGCGTGGTCTTGCCCGACGATTCCGGACCATAGACCTCGATCACGCGGCCGCGCGGCAGGCCGCCGACACCGAGCGCGATGTCGAGGCCGAGCGAGCCGGTCGAGATCGCCTCGACCTGCATCGCTTCCTTCTGGCCCAGCTTCATCGCCGAGCCCTTGCCGAATGCCCGGTCGATCTGGGCGAGTGCGGCGTCCAGCGCCTTTTGCCGGTCTGCGTTTGCGGTTGCCATGCCTGTTTCGATCACTTTCAGATTGGCGGCCATCAGATGCTTCCCTCGCTAGACCAAGCTGGTGGTCCATTCAACGCATCTGCAATGTATGTGTTTTGTTCCAGGAGAACAAGATGCGAACAAAGCCTATCGCAAAAAAGTCGGCAGCGTCCACCAGCCCTGTGTACGCGCGGCCTCCGCCGCCGCGTCGCGCGCGCCGGTATCGCCGAAGATAGCGAAACAGGTCGCCCCCGATCCCGACATGCGCGCCAGCTCGACGCCCGCCGCGCTCGCCAGCACGGCGAGCACCGAGTCGATCTGCGGCGCGATGGCGCGGGCGGGCGGCTCCAGGTCGTTGCGCCCCGCCGCCGCGACCGCCATCACCGCCCCCTGCCCCAGCGCGCCGCGGTCCACGCCGTCCCAGCGCCCGAACACCGCCGCCGTCGACACGCCGACGCCCGGATTGACCAGCAGCACCGGCCGCTCGCCCAGCGGCTCCAAGGGTTGGAGGGCATCGCCCTTCCCTTCGCCGCGCGCGGTCTTCCCGAGCAGGCAGGCAGGCACATCCGCGCCCAGTTCCGCCGCCAGCGCGAACAGCGCGGGATCATCGGTCGCGACGCCGTGCAGCCGCGCCAGCGCGCGCAAGGTTGCCGCCGCATCCGCCGAACCACCGCCGATGCCGGAGGCGACGGGCAGATGCTTGTCGAGGGTAATCGCATGGGCATCGCCCACGCCGAACTGCGCACCGAAACCGCGCGCCGCGCGCATGACGAGATTGTCGTCCTGCGACTCGCCCGCCAGCACGGCCGCGAACGGCCCGGTCAGCGTCAGGCTGGGGCTGTCCGCCCGCTCGACCGTGACGACATCGCCGTCACGGCAAAAGGCGAACAGCGTCTCCAGATCATGATAACCATCGTCACGACGACGACGCACATGGAGCGCCAGGTTGATCTTGGCCGGGGCGGTTTCGACGATCGCGGTCATGCCCATCCCATGCGTCGCAAGCGCGCTCCCGGCAAGGCCGGTCAGCCCGCGATCTTTGCGGCCAGCCTGGCCTGCTCCGCATCATCCGCCGTCAGGGCCGCCGCGCGCCAGGCATAACGTGCCTCGTAACGCCGCCCCAGCGCCCAATAGATGTCGCCGAGATGGTCGTTGATCTCGCTATTGGCGGGTTCGGCCATGGCAGCGCGCTCAACCAACGGCAGACCGCGCTTGGTCTGTCCCGCCTTGAAATAGGCCCAGCCGAGCGAATCGGTGATCGACGCATCGTCGGGAGCCAGCTTGCTCGCCTTTTCGAGCAGCGCGAGCGAGCCGGGCACGTCCTTGCCCCGCTCGATCCGGGCATAACCCAGATAGTTGAGCGCCAGCGGCTGGTCCGGTCCGAGTTCGACCGCCTTGGCCAGCGCAACATCCGCCTCACCCTTGCGCCCGGCCTGGTCGAGCGCCCCGCCATATTGCAGCCACGCCGCCCAGGGCAGTGCAGGGTCGGCGCGGGTTACGCGTTCATACCAGGGCACCGCGTCGGCCGGGCGCTTGGCGGCGATCAACTGGTCGGCATAGACCTGCCAGTCGTCGAGGCTGGACTCCTTCGCGGTCGCCAGCCCCTGCGCCAGCATCAATGCCTCGCCCTGCCGCCCCGCCTCGGCGAGCAGGCCGATGCGGACGATCGCGGCGCGGTGTGCAAAGGCGCCACCCGGGCGCACATCCCTGATCGCGGCGATGGCGGCATCCCAGGCCTCGTCCTTCGACAGGGCCTCGGCCATGATCAGCCGGGCGCGGTCATTGTCGGGGTCCGCGATCAGGGCGGTGCGGGTCAATGCGATGACCAGTGGGCGCGGCCCCTCGCTCGCCAGCTCGGCGCCGATCCGCACCAGCAGTCGCGACACGCCGAACCCGAGGTCCGGTTTGGCGCCCAGCGCCTTGCGATCGGCCAGGACGAGAGGATCGCTGAGCAGCGCGCGGGCATCGGCTTCGTCGCCACGTCCCGCCATGATCTCGGCCGCCGCGATCCGGGTGTCGGGCGCGGCGCGCATCGTCTCCAGCAGGACGCGGACCGAGGCCGGGTCGATCCGCTTGCTCGCCAGCGCGAGAAGGATGCGATGCTCGTCGGCCAGCCGCTTGGCCACCGGCTCCTTGCCCGCACTGTCGAGGCCGGGCTCGACCGGTTGCTTGCGGTCCCACGCCGCCCAGGCACGCAAGGTCGGCGAGAGGATGCGCAATGCGCCGCCATCGATCCGCTTCAGCGCCGCGTCATAGCCCGCCCGGTCACCTTTACGCGCCGCGATCGCCAGGTCGAGCAGCGCCACGTCGAGCGGCGCGACATTCTCGGCCTCCATCACCCGCGCGGATTTCAGGGCCAACGGAACGTCGCCGCTGGTCATCGCCTCGCGATAGGCACGCACCGCGACCGCCGGATCGTCCGGCCAGCCCGCCAGCGCGATCGCGTAGTCGCCGCTTGCGGTCGTCGCGCGCCCTTCCGACGCGGCCACCCGCGCCGCCAGATAGGCCGATAGCGGCGAGCGGGGCACCTCCACCGCCGCCAGCGCAGGCACGGACCAGCAGGCCCCGACCAGCAACACCCCGGTCAGGGCACGCAGAAACGAACGCTTACATATTGGGATAATTGGGTCCTCCGCCACCTTCCGGCACGACCCAGTTGATGTTCTGGGTCGGATCCTTGATGTCGCACGTCTTGCAGTGGACGCAGTTCTGGGCGTTGATCACGAATTTCGGATCGCCCTCTTCCACGCCCACCACCTCGTAAACACCGGCCGGACAGTAGCGTTGCGCGGGTTCGTCGAACAAGGGCAGGTTGTGTTCGATCGGCACATCCGCGTTCTTCAGCGTCAGGTGGACCGGCTGGTCCTCCTCGTGATTGGTGTTCGACAGGAATACCGAGGACAAGCGGTCGAAGGTCAGCACGCCGTCGGGCTTGGGATAGTCGGGCTTCTTCACCTGATCCTTGCGCCACAGGCTTTCGTGATCGGGCTTGTGCTTCATGGTGAAGGGCATCTTCAGGCCGAAATGCTCGGCCCACATGGTCGCGCCCGCCAGCCCGGAACCCAGCGTGTCGCCATATTTCTTGACCAGCGGCACGACGTTGCGGACGGTCGACAGCTCCTTGTAGAGCCACGACGCGCGGAACGCCTCCGGGTAATCGGTCAGTTCGTCGCCCTCGCGCCCTGCCTGCACGGCGGCAAAAGCGGCTTCGGCGGCCAGCATCGCCGACTTCATCGCGCCGTGCGTGCCCTTGATCCGCGGCACGTTGAGGAAGCCCGCCGAACAGCCGACAAGCACGCCGCCGGGGAAGGTCAGCTTCGGGATCGCCTGAAGCCCGCCGTCATTGATCGCCCGCGCGCCGTAGGAGACGCGCTTGCCGCCCTTCAGCAGTTCGGCGATGACCGGATGGGTCTTCCACTTCTGCATCTCCTGGAACGGGGAGATATAGGGGTTGGTATAGTTCAGCCATGTCACGAAGCCGAGCGCCACCTGCCCCCCCGCCTGGTGATAGATGAAGCCGCCGCCATTGGCGTCATGGCCCAGCGGCCAGCCTTGCGTATGGATCACCCGGCCCGGCACATGCCTGGCGGGGTCGATGTCCCACAGCTCCTTGATACCGAGACCATAGACCTGCGGCTGGCTGTCACGGGCCAGATCGAACTGACGGATGATCTCCTTGGACAGATGCCCGCGAACGCCCTCGGCGAAGAAGGTGTATTTGGCATGCAGCTCCAGCCCCGGCTGATAGTCGGGCTTGCGTGTTCCGTCGCGCGCGATGCCCATGTCGCCGGTCGCGACGCCCTTCACCCGGCCATCGTCGTGGAACAGGATTTCGGCGGCGGCGAAACCGGGGAAGATCTCGACGCCTAGTTCCTCGGCCTTGCCCGCCAGCCAGCGGCACAGATTGCCGAGACTCCCGGTATAGGTGCCCTTGTTGTGCATGAAGGGCGGGGTCAGCGCGTGCGGCAGGTTGCGCTGCTTGCCCGCGCTCAGGATCCAGTGGAGATTCTCGGTCACCGGCACCTCGGCCAGCGGACAGCCATCCTCGCGCCAGTCGGGCAGCAGTTCGTCGAGCGCGATCGGGTCGATCACCGCGCCCGACAGGATATGCGCGCCGACCTCCGATCCCTTTTCGAGGACGCAAACGGCGAGTTCTCCGCCCTGTTCGGTCGCCAGCTGTTTCAGGCGGATCGCCGCCGACAGGCCCGCCGGACCCGCACCGACGATCACCACGTCATAGGGCATCGATTCGCGTTCGCTCATGGCATCCTCGCATCTGGTCCGCGCCCTGCCATACCGGCCCGCTTCGTACGGGTTCGTCCGGGCGCGGACGGGAAACATCTTGTCCCGACCGTCGATCCGACAGATTGACGCGCACGTCAACCTTGCAGCATGGACCTGTGTCATATGGGGGCTATTCCAACGTTCGACACCGCACCGCTCGACGGTGCCCTCGCAGCCAGCATACTCGACTGGTGGCACGATGCGGGCGTCGACCTGCTGGTCGAGGACGAACCCCGCGACTGGAGCGCGCCGGAGCCTGTGCGGGCACCCCGCGTCATGCCGGGCCAGCCCCCAGCCGCCGCCCCCGTTACCACTTCGGTCGCGTCCCTGCCCGACACACTGGAAGCGTTCCTGGCCTGGCGGCTGTCCGATGCCGCGCCGGAGGCGTCGTGGGACGGCATTTCGCTGACCGCGACCGGCCCGGCCGACGCCGCGCTGATGGTGCTGGTCGACTGCCCCGACCGCGATGACGGCGATGCGGGCCAGATCCTGTCGGGCGCGCCGGGGCGGCTGTTCGACCGGATGCTCGCCGCCATGGGCCTGTCGCGCGAGACGGTGCATATCGCCTCGGTCTGCGCGCGGCGGCCGATCGCGGGCCGTACGCCCGCCGGACTGGAGACGCGGCTGGCCGAGATCGCGCTGCACCATGTCACCCTCATCGCCCCGCGCGGGCTGCTTCTGCTCGGCAATGCGGCGAGCCGTGCCGTGCTCGGGACCGAATTGACCGACGCACGCGGACATTCCCATGCCATTGACCATAAAAGCGGAAAAAGCACGGCTGTCGCCACCTTCCATCCGCGCTTCCTGATCGAGAAGCCGATGGCGAAGGCGGAAAGCTGGAAAGACTTGCAAAGGGTCATGGGGGATTTGCGCGCATGAAACTGGGCCGGACGATCGCGAAGGGCGCGACCATCGGGGCTTTGTTGACGGTCATCGGTGGTGCGGCCCTGGCTGCCGAACCCGGCTCCAACGCCGACGTCCGCAGCCCTGCCGCGCTCAAGGCCCCGCCCGCCATCCCCGCGCTGCTCGATGCCGATCAGAAGGCGGGCTATATGCGCGTCTTCGCCGCGATCCGGGACAGCCGCTGGACCGATGCGCAACTGGAACTGGACTCGCTCAAGCCCGGTCCGCTCCATGCCATCGCGCGCGCCGAACTCTACACCGCCAAGGGGTCCCCCAGGGTCGATGTCGAGCGGCTGGTCGCCCTGCTGAACGAAGCGCCCGAACTGCCCCAGGCCGAACAGCTGGCCCGCCTCGCCCGCTCGCGCGGCGCGCATGACCTGCCACCCCTGCCCGAAGCGCATACGCTGATCTGGCAGGACGGCGCCCCGCGCCGCACCCGCGCCAAGAGCGTGCGCAGCGATCAGATCGCCGCCGATCTGGCCGTGAGGATGCAGCCCTTCGTCAAGGCGGACGACGGCCCCTCCGCCCGCGCGCTGCTCGAATCGACGCAAGGCCTGTCGCCCGAGGCGCTGACCGAATGGCAGCAGAAGGTCGCGTGGATCTATTTCCTCAGCGGCGACGATACCAATGCTCGTATCCTGGCGGCGCAGGCCGCCGAAGGGTCGGGCGACTGGGCCGTCCAGGGCCGCTGGACCGTCGCCCTGTCGGCGTGGCGGCAGAATGACTGCCAGGCCGCCGCGACTGCCTTCGAGGGGACGGCGGCGCGCGCCACGGACGTCGATCTGCGCGCCGCTGCGCTGTATTGGGCCGCACGCGCCGACATGGTGTGCGGCCGCCCCGACAAGATCGAGGGCCGCCTGCGCTCCGCCTCGCAGTTCCGCGAAAGCTTCTACGGCCAGCTCGCCCGGCAGGCACTGGGAATGCGCGGTGATCGCGAACCCAGGGGACAGCTGGTCGCGACCGACTGGGCCGCGCTGGATCGTCGCCCCAATATCCTGGTGGCCGCAGCGCTGGTCGAAGTCGGCGAAACCGACCTCGCCGATCAGGTGATCCGCCAGCAGGCGCGGATCGGCCAGCCGTCCGAGTTCCGCAGCCTCGTCCGCCTGGCCGAATCGCTCGACCTGCCCGCGACCACCGTCTGGCTGGCACATAACTGCCCGGCCGGTGTCACCGCCACGGCCGAGGCGCGCTATCCGACGCCCAGCTGGAAGCCCGACAGCGGTTGGCGTGTCGACAAGGCGCTGGTCTATGCCCACACCCTCCAGGAGAGCGGTTTCCGCAACAAGGTGGTCAGCCCGGCGGGCGCCTATGGCCTGATGCAGATCATGCCCGCCGCCGCGACCGATTTCGCACGTGAGCGCGGCGTATCGATCGACCGCAGCGCCCTGACCAAGCCGTCGACCAACATGGATATCGGCCAGCGCCATCTGGAGCGGCTGCGCGACATGACCGGCGTGACCGGCGGCCTGCTGCCCAAGGTGATCGCGGCGTATAATGCCGGGCCGAAGTCGGTGGGCGAATGGAACAGCCTGGTCCGCGACAATGGCGATCCGCTGCTCTATATCGAGAGCATCCCCTATTGGGAGACGCGCGGATACGTAACCATGGTCCTGCGCAATTACTGGATGTATGAGAGCCAGACCGGCAAGCCGAAGTCGCCCAGCCGCGCGGCGCTGGCCCAAGGCTTGTGGCCGCGCTTCCCCGGCCTGCCGGGCGCCTCGGCGATCCGCCTGCAACGCCCGAACGTCGCACAGGCGAGCGTAACGCCCAAGACGACCCTCGCCCTGAATGCGACGGTCAGCCCGCAGTCGAATACGACGATGCCTCAGGCGAATTGATGCGGGTTTGCGGCTGGGGGGATTCCCCTGGCCTTCGACTTCGCTCAGGCTGAGCGGGGGTTGGTGTTCGCTCCCACCTCCGTTCGCGCTGAGCCAAGTCGAAGCGCACGCCGACACAGCAGTTGCGAGCAAAAGTCATAGGTCCCCGCTCCGTTCAGCCTGAGCGAAGTCGAAGGCCACGCCGCGCCGCATCCAAAACGCCCCCAAAACCCCCGATCGGACGTTCACCCCGCCATGCCCATCGACACGACCCGCAACTTCACCCCCGTCCGCATCGCGGTCCTGACCGTCTCCGACACCCGCTCGCTGGCCGAGGATCGCTCCGGCGACACGCTGGCGGGCCTGCTCACCGACGCCGGTCATGAACTCGCCGATCGCACCATCCTGCGCGACGATGCCGACCAGATCGTCGCACAGCTCAATCGCTGGATCGACGACGCCAGCATCGACTGTATCCTGACCACCGGCGGCACCGGCGTCACCGGCCGCGATGTCACCCCCGAAGCGGTCGAGCGCGTCGCGACCAAGATGATCCCCGGCTTCGGCGAGCTGTTCCGCTGGCTGAGCTATCAGACCATCGGCACCTCGACGATCCAGTCCCGCGCCTGCGCCTGTGTGGCGCGCGGCACCTATATCTTCGCGCTCCCCGGCTCGACCGGCGCGGTCAAGGACGCCTGGAACGGCATATTGCGCGACCAGCTCGACAGCCGCCACCGTCCCTGCAACTTCGTCGAGTTGATGCCCCGCCTGCTGGAGCAATAATCAGTCGGCCTGCATAGCCGCAAGTTCATGCCCGTCGACATCGCGAAAGTGAAAGCGCCGCCCGCCCGGAAAGGCGAAGATCGGCACGACGACCGCCCCGCCTGCCGCCTCGACCGCCGCCAGCGTCGCGTCGAGATCATCGACCCGGATGACCGGCAGCGGCGCCTTCACCCTGTCCGATGCGGCATCGAGCCCGACATCGGTATCCCCGCTCATCGTCGCGGCATAATCCGGCCCGAAATCGGTGAAGGTCCAGCCAAACGCCTCCGCATAAAAATGCTTCGCCGCCGCCCGATTACCGACCGGCAATTCGAGATATTCCAGCCGCGCCATTCGCCCCTCCGTTCTTGATGCGTTCCGATGATGGTCGAATCGTGACGTGGCCGCAAGCCCCATAGGCTTGCACGTGTGTTCTCTTTATGTTCTAATCAGATCATGCCGAAGATCGCAGCTCGAGGGGCCACCCACAACGCGACGAGCCGACGCTTCGCCCTGCCGGAGCGGGAGGCGGATGGCGACTGGCTCGACGCCCGGTCGCTGGTCGACGGCGCGCCGCCGCCGCTGCGGACCAGCGTGACGGTCCTTACGCCACGCACGATCCTGACCCGCAACAATTCACCCGACGTGCCGTTCAGCCAGTCGATCAACGCCTATGCCGGCTGCGAGCATGGCTGCATCTATTGCTTTGCCCGGCCGACCCACGCCTATCACGACCTGTCGCCGGGGCTGGATTTCGAGAGCCGGCTGTTTGCCAAGCCGGATGCCGCCGCGTTGCTTCGCGCCGAGCTGGCAAAGCCGGGCTACCGCGTCGCGCCGATCGCGCTGGGCACCAATACCGACCCATATCAGCCGATCGAGGGTGAGTGGCGGATCACGCGGTCCATCCTGGAAGTGCTGGCGGAAACGGATCATCCGGTGGCGATCACCACGAAGTCCGACCGCGTGGTGCGCGATATCGATATCCTCGCCACGATGGCGGCCAAGGGGCTGGCGACCGTGTGCGTCTCGGTCACGTCACTCGATGCCAAGGTGGCGCGCACCGTCGAACCGCGCGCGCCGACGCCCGAGCGACGGCTGACTGCGGTTGCGAAACTGGCGGCTGCGGGTATCCCCACCTATGTCTCGATCGCACCCGTCATCCCCGCGATCACCGATCACGAGATCGAACATCTGGTCGCCCGTGCCGCCGAAGCGGGCGCGCGGCATGCCTTCTTCATTCCGGTCCGCCTGCCGCATGAAGTCGCGCCGCTGTTCCGCGCCTGGCTGGACACGCATTTCCCCGACCGGGCGGGTAAGGTGATGGCGATCATCCGGTCCTTGCGCGGCGGGCGGGACAATGATCCCGATTTCTTCACCCGGATGAAGGGGCAAGGGCCGTGGGCGGACCTGCTGCGCGTCCGCTTTCACCGTGCCTGTCGGCGGCACGGGCTCAATCTGGATCGGCCCATGCTCGACACCAGCCGGTTCCGTCCGCCCAAAGGGCCGCAGGGCGAGCTGTTCTGAGGATCGTCCTGCCTGTCCAAGGCGTTATGCGATGGAAGGAGAAATGCCATGATGACCGACCCCGAACAGACCAGCCCGGACAATATGCCGAACGAGGATGAGGCGGACACCTCCGGCGGCGGCTATGGCAATCACGGTGATGCCGATGAGGCAGGGCAGGATCGGCGTGAAGTCGGTGGCTGATACAAGACCAGCATGACGGAGCCGCGGACCTGGTTTACGGCCAGTAAGCAACCAAGCTGGCAGCTGCATATTCCTCCCCTGTAAGGGGGAGGGGACCAGCGTAGCTAGTGGAGGGGTATCCCCCGTCTCGATGGCGGGACACCCCTCCGTCAGGCCTGATGGCCTGCCACCTCCCCTTCCAGGGGAGGAATAAGAGGTGTCCGTGTTCGCCGAACACTCGTCGAAGGCGTGCCGTCCTACCCCACCAGCGCCAATCGCGCCTCGGACGATTTCATCGCCACCGCCTTCACGCCGGGCAAATCCTCGATATGGCTGGCCAATTCGGCGTCGAGCAGGAAGTTCCGCCCCAGCGTCAGCAGCGTATCGCCCTCCGGCCCCTCGATCCGCGCGCGGACCTCGCCCCGGCCGTTGCGCAGCGGATCGAGCATCGCATGCAGCGCCTTGAACGCCACCTTGTCGGTCACCGTCACCTCCACCACGAATTTGGCGGTGCTGGCGAGGCCATCGAACAGCTGCACCCGCTTGACGCTGACGCGCGGAGCTTCCTCACCCGGTCGGCGGTCCAGCTCGACGGTAATGAGCGCACAGTCGCCTTCCTTCGCCGCCTTTTCCAGATCCGCCGCGACCGAGTCGTCGAAACAGGTCGCCAGAAACTGCCCCGTCGCGTCCGACAGCTGCGCCATCATGTAGCGCTTGCCGCGCGCCGATGTCCGCCAGCGCGCATCCTCGACCAGCGCCGCCATGGTCGCGCCGATCCGCGCGCCGTCGTCGGGGATAACGAGGTCGGTCAGCGAGGTATAGGTCCGCGCACCGTGCATCTTGGCGATATGCGCGTGGCGATCGACCGGGTGCGCCGAGAAATAGAAGCCGAACGCCTCCTTCTCCTGCTCCATCCGCTGCGACAGGGTCCAGCGGGTCCCGCTCGGCAGCTTGATCGCGTCGCCCGCGACTTCGGTTTCGCCAAACAGTCCGCCCTGCCCGCTCGTCCGCCCCTCATGGGTGCGCGCGGCGATGGCGAGGACGGTTTCGGCGACAGCATGGACGCCCGCGCGATTGGCTTCGATGCCGTCGAATGCCCCCGCCGACGCCAGCGTCTCCAGCTGGCGCTTGTTCATCAGGCGCGGATCGACCCGCTTGGCCAGCGCATCGAGCGAGGCGAAGGTGCCGCCGGCCTGCCGCTCGACGACCAGCTTCTCCATCGCCCCCTCGCCCACCGACTTGAGCGCGCCCAGTGCATAGCGGACGGCCAGGCCATCCTCATGCGCCTCGACATCGAACTCGGCCTGGCTGGCGTTGATGCAGGGCGGCAGCATCGTCACCCCCATCCGCCGCGCATCATCGACGAAGATCGCCAGCTTGTCGGTCAGCGCCATGTCGTAGCACATCGACGCGGCGTAGAATTCGTGCGGATGATGCGCCTTCAGCCACGCCGTCTGATAGGCAAGCAGCGCATAGGCCGCTGCGTGGCTCTTGTTGAAGCCATAGCCTGCGAACTTGTCGATCAAGTCGAACAGTTCATTGGCCTTTTGCGCCGGGATGCCGTTCACCTCCTGGCAACCCTTGACGAAGATGGCGCGCTGCGCATCCATCTCCGCCTTCACCTTCTTGCCCATCGCGCGACGCAGCAAGTCCGCGCCGCCCAGCGAATAGCCCGCCAGGATCTGGGCGGCCTGCATCACCTGTTCCTGATAGACGAAGATGCCGTAGGTTTCGGACAATATCTGTTCGAGCAGGGGATGCGGGTAGATGATCTCCTCGGTCCCCTGCTTGCGTCGGCCGAAGCTGGGGATATTGTCCATCGGACCCGGCCGGTACAGCGACACGAGTGCGATGATGTCGCCGAAATTGGTCGGCCGCACGGCGGACAGCGTGCGCCGCATCCCTTCCGATTCCAGCTGGAACACGCCAACCGTGTCGCCCCTCTGGAGCAGGGCATAGGTCGCCTCGTCGTCCCAGAGCAGCGCGCCGAGATCGACCACGACCCCGCGCTTGGCGAGCAACTGCACCGCCTTTTGCAGGACCGACAGGGTCTTCAGGCCCAGGAAGTCGAACTTGACCAGCCCCGCGCCCTCGACGAACTTCATGTCGAACTGCGTCACCGGCATGTCCGAGCGCGGATCGCGGTAGAGCGGCACGAGCTGCGCCAGCGGCCGGTCGCCGATCACCACACCGGCGGCGTGGGTGGACGAGTGGCGCGGCAGGCCCTCCAGCTTGGTGGCGAGATCGAGCAACCGGCGGACCTGGTTGTCGTTGGCATATTCCTTCGCCAACTCCGGCACGCCGTTCAGCGCGCGCTTCAGGTCCCAGGGATCGGTCGGGTGGTTGGGCACCAGCTTGGCAAGCCGGTCGACCTGGCCATAGCTCATCTGAAGCACGCGGCCGGTGTCCTTCAGCACCGCGCGCGCCTTCAGCTTACCGAAGGTGATGATCTGCGCGACCTGATCGCGACCGTACTTCTCCTGCACGTAGCGGATGACCTCGCCACGCCGGGTTTCGCAAAAGTCGATGTCGAAGTCGGGCATCGACACACGTTCCGGGTTCAGGAAGCGCTCGAACAGCAAACCCAGCTTCAGCGGATCGAGATCGGTGATGGTCAGCGCCCAGGCCACCACCGAACCCGCGCCCGAACCACGCCCCGGACCCACGGGAATGTCGTGGTCCTTGGCCCATTTGATGAAGTCGGCCACGATCAGGAAGTAGCCGGGGAAGCCCATCTGGATGATGATGTCGACCTCGAACGTCAGCCGCTCGTGATAGGCCTCGCGCCAGCCGGGTTCGCCCTCGCCCTCCAGCTCGGCGATACGGTCGAGCCGCGCCTCCAGACCGGCGGTCGCGTCGCGGCGAAGCATCGCCGCCTCGCCCTCGCGGTCGCCCGCCAGGCTGGGCAGGATGGGCTTGCGCCACGGCGCCATGACGGCGCAGCGCTGCGCGACGACCAGCGTGTTCTCGATCGCTTCGGGCAGGTCGGCAAAGAGCTGCTTCATCATCTCGGCGGGCTTGAGCCACGCCTCAGGACAGCTTTTCGGGCGATCGTCCATTTCGACATAGGTCGAATTGGCGATGCACAGCATGGCGTCATGCGCGTCGCGGAACCCGCTATCGGTGAAACAGCAGGGGTTCGTCGCTACAAGCGGCAGGTCGCGGTCATAGGCCAGGTCGATCAGGTCCTGCTCGGCCGCCGTCTCGATGGGGTCGTCGCGGCGCGCGAGTTCGACATAGAGCCGGTCGCCGAAGATCGCCTGCAACCGGTCGGCATAGGCCTTGGCCCGATCCGGCTGCCCTTCGGCGAACAGGCGCGCGATACCCCCCTCGCCGCCCGCGGTCAGTGCGATCAGGCCCTTGCTGAACTTCTCCAGCGTGTCGAACCCGACATGCGCGGCCAGCTCGATCGGCCGATCCAGATGCGCCGCCGACACCAACGCGCACAGATTGTCATAGCCGGTCATGTCCTGCGCATAGAGCGCGACCCAATCGACCACCGCGCCGACATTGTCGGGCATGTCGGGACGCGCGATGCCCAGCATCGTGCCGATGACCGGCTGCACGCCCGCCTTCTTCGCCGCGTCCGAAAAGGCCATGGCGGCATACAGCCCGTTGCGGTCGGTCAGCCCGGCGGCGGGAAAGGCATTCGCCTTGGCCTGCGCCGCAATCGCCTTGGGATCGATCGCGCCGTCGAGCATCGTGAAGGAGGAAAAGATGCGAAGCGGCACATATCCGGAATGCATCCTCCATCCCTATCCGACCGCGCGTGATTCGACCAGTGCGGAACCCGGCCGTCGGAACACCGCCCAAGCCGATCGGTTATGCCAACAGAAGAACCAATCCAGATCAGGGCGAACGACGATGACCGACAGCGACCGTTCCTTTGCCGCCTCTTTTCAGCCCGGCGCGGGTTGGGGCTGGATCCTGGCCTATGGCATCCTGTCGGCGCTGCTCGGGCTGGCGGCGTTCCTGTTTCCGGTCCCTGCGACACTGGCGGCAACGCTGGTGATCGGGGCCTTCTTCATCGCCTCGGGACTGGTGTCGATCGGCGCCGGCATTTTCGGCAAGGGCCATGAGGGGCGCGGCTATGCGATCGGGTTCGGGCTGGTGTCGCTGATCATCGGGCTGATCATGGCGTTGGAGCCTGCCACCGGTGCGATCTCGATCACGCTGCTGGTGACCGTGTGGCTTGGCCTGCGGGGGGCATTGGAGATCGGGCTGGGCGCACGGATGCGGCGGCGGCGCGGGTGGATGATTGCGCTGGGCGTGCTGAACATCCTGCTCGCACTGTTTGTGCTGGTAACGCTGCCGTGGAGCGCGATGACGCTGCCGGGTTATATTCTGGGGCTGAGCTTCCTGTTCGGCGGGATCACCGCCATCGCCTCGGCGCTGGACCATAAGAAGGGGGCGAGCGCGTTTTCGATTTGAGCGGGCAAAACCCCGTTCAGGCTGAGCAAAGTCGAGGCGCAGGCTCCGCCCTAGCGAAGCCGTGCCTCGATATCCTTCACCAGATCCTCGGGCTTGGTCGTCGGGGCATAACGCGCGACCACCTGACCATCCCGGTCCACCAGAAACTTGGTGAAGTTCCACTTGATCGCCTTGGTCCCCAGCACGCCCGGCGCCTGGGCCTTGAGCCACTGGAACAGCGGATCGGCATCGTCGCCATTGACGTCGACCTTCGCCATGACCGGAAAGCTGACGTCATAGGTCAGCGAGCAGAAGTTCGCGATCTCCGCCGCATCCCCCGGCTCCTGCGCGCCGAACTGGTTGCAGGGAAAGCCCAGCACCGTCAGACCCTGCCCCTCATAGCGGCGATGGAGCGCCTCCAGTCCTTCATATTGCGGGGTAAAGCCGCATTTCGACGCGGTGTTGACGATCAGCAGCGCGCGCCCCTCAAAGGTCGCCATGTCGAGCGCCCTACCGTCCGCCGCCTTGACGGTGAAATCCGTGATACCGCTCATGCGTGTTTCCCCAGCAGATAGTCGAGATTGGCCCGGACGCCCGGCCATTCGCGGTCGATGATCGAATAGACGACGCTGTCGCGGATGCGCCCATCGGCCATCACCTGATGCCCGCGCAGCACGCCATCCTTCCTGGCGCCCAGCCGCTCGATCGCCGTCTGGCTGCGCGTGTTCAGCGTATCGGTGCGGATCTGGATCGCCTGGCACCCCATGACCTCGAAGGCATGGGCCAGCAGCATCCGCTTCGCCTCGGTATTGACGCCGGTCCGCTGGACGCGGGTGGCGTAGAAGGTGCCGCCGATCTCCAGCCGACGATGCTGGGCCGCGATCCGCATATAGCGCGTGGTGCCGACGACCTCGCCGCCCGGCGTCTCGACCGTGAAGAGCAGCGCTCGGCCCACGTCGCGCTCTTTCAGCGCCGCCGCCAGCCACCGCTCGGGCGTCTTCATCATCGACACATTGGCGAAGAAGATATTCCAGAGATCGCCCTCGCGCGCCACCTCGACCAGCGCTGGCAGGTCAGCCTCGGCAAAGGGGCGGAGCGTGACGTGGCGGCCGGTCAGCGTCGGCGTCTCGGTCCAGACGCTCATTGCAGGCGCCCTTCGTGGAGGCGAACCACCCGGTCCATCTTCAGCGCCAGCCGTTCGTTATGCGTCGCGACCAGCGCCGCCGAGCCCTCGCCGCGGACCAGGCGCAGGAACTCGTCGAGCACGATTTGTGAGGTATGCTCATCGAGATTGCCCGTCGGCTCGTCGGCCAGCACCAGTGGCGGCTGGTTGGCGAGCGCGCGGGCGACCGCCACCCGCTGCTGCTCGCCGCCGGACAGCTGGCTCGGCCGGTGCGTCAGCCGGTGGCCAAGGCCGAGCGCGGTCAGCAATCCCTTCGCCCGCATCTCAGCGGCCTCGGGCATCGTACCCTTCACCAGCTGCGGCAGGACGACATTCTCGATCGCGTTGAAGTCCGGCAGCAGATGGTGAAACTGATAGACGAAGCCCAGATAGTCACGCCGCGCGACGGTGCGACCATGCGAGTCGAGCTTCGACACCTCCTCGCCCGCAATGCGGATCGAGCCGGAGAAACCGCCCTCCAACAGGCCCACCGCCTGCAACAGCGTGGACTTACCCGAACCGGACGGCCCAAGCAGCGCGACGATCTCGCCCGGCGCGATGGCCAGGTCGACGCCGCGCAGCACCTCGATGGTCTGGCCGCCCTGGGTGAAGCTGCGCGACAATTCGCGCGTAGCCAGCACGGGCTCGGCGGCATGGGGCTGGGTGACCGTTCCCATGCGGATGATCGGATCATTCATAGCGCAGCACCTGAACCGGGTCCGTGCTCGCCGCCTTCCAGGCGGGGTAGAGCGTGGCGAGGAAAGAAAAGACGAGCGCCATCGACGCGATCACGACGATCTCGACCGGATCGGGCTTGGACGGCAACTCGGTCAGATAGCGGATCGAGGGGTCCCAGAGATTCTGACCGGTCACGAACTGGACGAAGTTCACCACCGCCTGACGATAGAACAGGAACACCGCACCCAGCCCCAGGCCAGCGACCGTGCCCAGCGCGCCGATGATCGTGCCCACCGTCATGAAGATGCGCATCAGCCCGCCGCGCGTCGCCCCCATCGTGCGCAGGATCGCGATGTCGCGCGTCTTGGCGCGGACCAGCATGATCAGCGAGGACAGGATGTTGAACACCGCGACCAGGATGATGATCGACAGCACGGTGAACATCGCCACCCGCTCGACCGCCAGCGCCTCGAACAGCTGCGCGTTCATCGTCCGCCAGTCGGCGATGACCGCGCGCCCGCCCAGCTTGTCGGCCAGCGGCGCCAGTATCTGGCCCACCCGGTCGGCGTCGACCGTCTGCACCTCGACCATGCCGACCGTGTCGCCCATCAGCAGCAGGGTCTGCGCATCCTCGATGGGCATGATGACATACGCCTTGTCATAGTCGTACACCCCGATCTCGAAGATGGCGCCGACCGTATAGCTGACGATGCGCGGCACGGTGCCGAACGGGGTCGTCTGCCCCTGCGGACTGATCAGCGAAATTTCCGAGCCGACCTGCGCACCCAGCGCCTCGGCCAGGCGGCTGCCGATCGCGATGCGGCCGCTGCCCGGCGTGATGCTGTTCAGATTGCCCATGATGATCTTGGAGCGGATGGCCGAATTGCCACGGATATCGGCGACCCGCATGCCGCGGACCAGCACCGCCTCGACCCGGCCGTTATAGCTGGACATCAAAGGCTGTTCGATCATCGGCACCGCGCTCGTGACACCGGGCGTGGCGCGCGCATCACGCACGATGTCGCGCCAGTCGGGCAGGCGTCCGCCCACCCCCTGCACCACGGCATGGCCGTTCAAGCCGACGATCTTGTCGAACAGCTCGGCGCGAAAGCCGTTCATCACGCTCATGACGATGACGAGCGCGGCGACGCCCAGCATGACCGCGACCAGGCTGATCGAGGCGACCAGGAAGATGAACGCCTCTCCCTTGCCCGGCAGCAGATAGCGCCGGGCGATCATCCGTTCATAGCGTGACAGGATCATTGATGTCCGATCGATCCGTGAAGAAACTGAAAAGCCCTGGGGCTGTACGGGGGGCTTCGGGTGCTGGCAATGCCGCGCCCGGATTGGGAGGCCAAACGGCCGACCCCGCCCATTGTTGCGCGCACGCCACACATCCGAGTCAATCGTAGCGCGAATGCCGCAAGAGGGATGACAAGCCGCCCCGCCGTACCGTACCACAATCTTACTGAGACACAGGCACCAACGGCCGTGGTTCGGGGATTGCTCCAACGCTCACCCAACGAGGTTGATGCGGGAGCGGGAAAAGGGGGCTGACGAGCGATCGTCACGCAGGCGCCCGGATCGGAAACGGTCCGGGCGTTTGTCATTCGGGCCTCGTCGCGCATCATTCCACCCGCAAAGCCGCCGGAACCGGCTGAGGTACGGGGAGCTTCCAGACTCCGTCCCCAAATGCCGGCCCGGCGCCCGTTCACGGGATCTTCGCTATACCAGATCAAGATGAACCGAATGTGGACGAATCCTGAGATTCGCCTACCCAATCCTCCCCAAGCTTGCTTGGGGAGGGGGACCGCAGGGCGTCAGTCCGGTGGTGGAGGGGCCATGCCGTTGGCTGGCGTAACCCGCCCCTTCACCACCGCTAACGCGATGGTCCCCCTCCCCTTCGAAGATGGGGAGGATTTGTTTAGAACGACTTGGAAATGGTGAAGCCATAGGTGCGCGGATCGCCTGGCTGACCCACGATCAGCCCGGTCGACCCCGATTGGGTGGCCAGCAGTTCGTAATAATCATGGTCGAACAGGTTGCGCACCCAGACAAAGGCATTCCAGCTGCCCGGCGCCTTGAACCCGGCCCGAACGTTGGACAGGCTATAGCCATTGATGTCCGTATAGGCCGAGCGCGACGGATTGGATGAGAATTTCGACCGATAGCTGCCGTCATAACCCAGATAGAATTGCCCCTCGGTCCCCGCCACGGTCGCGGGCAGGTCATATTCCGCGCCGTAGGAAAAGGCCCAGCGCGACACGCCCGGCAGCCACTGGCCCGAGATGTCGCAATAGGGCAACGATGCCCCCGGCTTCCCCGCCGCGGCCGGGGTCCCGACGATCTGGCCATCCACCACCGGCAGCGCGGTGCCGCCCGACAGCTCGGGCGGGCATGGCGCGTTGGTGAAGCGGGTATAGCGCGCGTCGGTGAACGCCCCATTGGCATAGACGTTGAACCGCTGCGTCGGACGAAAGGCCGAGTCGATCTCGATCCCGCGCGTCCGCACCCGGCCCGCATTGGCGAGATAGCCGCGCAGGACGTTGACCTGAAGATTGTTCACCGTCGCCTGATGATCGCCGATCTCGGTCCAGAAGCCCGCGATGTTCACCGTCGCGCGGCGATCCGCGAACTGGGTCTTCAGCCCCAGCTCGAAATGATTGACCTTTTCGGGCCGCACCGTCTGCGTCGCCAGGATCGGGTTGTTCTGTCCGTCGAGCGGCAGGCCGGACAGATTGATCCCGCCCGACTTATAGCTGCGGGCATAGGTGGCGTAATAATGGACGTTGGGATTGAACTCATAGGCGACAGTCAGGTCGCCGGACAGGTTCCAGTTGGTGAAAGAGGGCGTGTAGTTCTGCGGGGCGAGCACCCCACGCTGGTCGCTGGTCAGCGTCGCGGACCCCGCCCCGTTGGTCACGACCGAAACATAGGAGCCGTCCTTGCGATCATAGTTCAGCCGCAGGCCCGGCGACACCGACAGGCGATTGTCGACATGCCAGGTCAGCTTGCCGAACAAGGCCGCCGAGGTGTTGGTAAAGCCGATCGTGTTGCGCGAGGTCAGACCGTTCAATGTCGCCGGATTGCGCCCGCCCGCACTGGTCGGATTAAGCAGAAAGGCGCTGGCCGCCGGACCCTGCACCTGCAACCCTTGCGTATCGATCGACTGCCAGAAGTAGAAGGCGCCCAATACATAATCGAGCGTCCGCTTGCCATTGGAGGCGATCCGCACTTCCTGCGTCACCTGGCTCTGCTGCGACGGGTTGGCCGAGACGGTGGTGATCGGCAGGCCGATGAAATCGCGGTCGTTGGACGGATCCCAATGCCAGAAGCGCCACGCCGACACGCTGGTCAGCGTCGCCTCGCCCACATCCCAGTTCGCCACCAGCGACAGCCCACCCAGCTCCTGTTTGGCGCGCAGATCGGTATCGACATCGGTCAGCCGGTCGAAGGCGTTGGTCGAGGGTACGCTATAGCCCTGCGCCGCCGCCAGCGCCGCATATTGCCGGTTGAGCGGCCGCTGCGTCGCGCCCACCCGCGCATAATATTGCACGCAGCAATTGGGGTTCTGCCGCGCATAATCACCCGACAGCGTCAGGTCGAGCGTCGGCGTCGCGTGCCACAGGAACTGGCTGCGCAGCGACAGATTGTCCTGCGAGTTCTGCCATTCCTGCTGGCGGGTATTATAGACGGTGCCGCGTCGCGTGGTGATCGACGTCGACAGCCGCACCGCGACCTTGTCATCGACGAGCGGGCCGGACACCGACGCCTTGCCCTGGAAGAAATCGTAATTGCCCGCACTCAGCTCGACCCGTGTCTCGGGCGTGAAGCTGGGCGGACGGGTGATGATGTTGATCGCCCCCGCCGTGGTGTTCTTGCCATAGAGCGTACCCTGCGGCCCGCGCAGCACCTCGATCCGTTCGGTATCGGTGAAGTCGAACGTCGCCGAGGCGATGCGGCTGTAATAGACCTGATCGACATAGATGCCGACGCCCTGCTCGATCCCGTCATTGGTCAGCCCGAACGGCGCGCCCAGACCGCGGATATTGGCGGCCGAATTTCGCGGATTGGTCGAGTAGAATTGCAGCGTCGGCTGGATCTGGGTCAGCCGATTGACGTTGTAGGTCCCCGTCTCGGCCAGCGCGGTGCCGCCGATCACCGACATGGCGATGGGGACGCTCTGGATCGTCTCGGCCCGCCGCCGCGCGGTGACGACAACATCGCCCCCGCCCTGCTGCGCAGTGCCCAACCGCCCTTCGTCGCGGCGGGTCTGAGCAGTCTGCGGATCGGCACTCGGATCGGTTTGCGGATTGGCAGCGACGGCCGTCTGCGCCGCCAGGATGAAGGCCAGGGTCAAGGACATGGAAGCTCCCCTTTTGATTTCATCTCCTATTCACACATCGTTTTAGTAGGTGTTCAATCCAGCGATGGCTTGGCCCGCCCGAAGTTTTGCTTTTCGATCCTCAATGGCCCTTGAAGGCGCTTTTGCATGAACCATATGGGTTTGCGTGCGGTGCCGTTATCGGGCCGCACGGATGGGTCGAACCGCCCCGTGCCGGGGTGGACCGGCCGATCCCGTTTCAATTCGCTTCTGATGGAGGTTTTGACATGCGTATCGACCTGACTCCGTATCGCCGTTCGACCATCGGCTTCGACCGGCTGTTCGATCTGCTGGAGGCCAATTCGCGGGCCAATTCGGCGGAAAACTATCCCCCGTTCAACCTCGAGCGTCTGGCCGACGACCGTTACCGCATCACCTTGGCGGTAGCCGGTTTCGCCCGTGACGAGATCGAGATCACCGCGCAGCAGAACATGCTGCTCGTCACCGGCAAGAAGGACGACAAGGCGACCGCGCCCAACTTCCTGCATGTCGGCATCGCCAATCGCTCGTTCGAGCGGCGCTTCGAGCTGGCGGACTTCGTGTTCGTCGAGGATGCGCGCCTGAACGACGGCCTGCTCGTCATCGACCTCGTCCGCGAGGTGCCCGAGGCGATGAAGCCCAAGACGATCGCGATCAAGACGGGCCAGCCGCTCGCCGCGGTGGAACATCAGGCCAACGAGGCCAAGGCGGCGTAACCAGCTCGACGTCTTATTCTCCCTAAAGACGTCGCGGGGCGTCCGGGCCGACGGGTCCGGGCGCCTTTTGGTTTTCTCCCTACCTCCGTTCAGGCTGAGCGTAGTCGAAGCCCATGTCCGAACATCCGCCAAGAGGATAAGCCCTCCCTTGGCCTTCGACTTCGCTCAGCCTGAACGGAGGGTTTGTGCCTTCCGGGAAAAGAAAAACCCCGCCTCCATTATCTAGAGGCGGGGTTTCCCATCACACCAACCGGCTCTGCTTCACCGCCGCTTCGATGAAGCTGGCGAAGAGCGGGTGCGGGTCGAAGGGCTTGGACTTCAGCTCCGGGTGGAACTGCACGCCGACGAACCAGGGATGGTCGGGCCGCTCGACGATTTCGGGCAGCGTGCCGTCGGGCGACATGCCGCTGAACACCAGGCCGCCCTTTTCCAGCGCTTCCTTATAGGTGGTGTTCACCTCATAGCGGTGACGGTGCCGCTCGGAGATGTCCTCGCTGCCATAGATCGATGCGACGACGCTGTTGCCCGCCAGCTTGGCGTCATAGGCACCCAGCCGCATCGTGCCGCCCATGTCGCCGCTCGCTTCGCGCTTCTCCAGCCCGTCGCGACCCATCCACTCGGTGATGAGGCCCACGATCGGCTCGGAGGTCGGGCCGAACTCGGTCGAGGACGCATCGGCGATACCCGCCAGGTTCCGCGCACCTTCGACGCACGCCATCTGCATCCCGAAACAGATGCCGAAATAAGGCACGCGCCGTTCGCGGGCGAAGCGGACCGCCTCGATCTTACCCTGCGCACCGCGCTCGCCGAACGCGCCGGGGACGAGGATCGCGTGGCAGGGTTCGAGCTGCTGCGCGATCTCGCTTTCATCGCCTTCGAACAGTTCGGCGTCGATCCAGCGGATATGGACCTTTACCTTGTTGGCGATGCCGCCATGGACCAGCGCTTCGTTGAGCGACTTATAGGCGTCCTGCAGGCCGACATATTTGCCGACCACGCCGATCGTCACTTCACCTTCCGGGTTGACCAGGCGGTCGACGATCTCGGTCCAGCGCGACAGGTCGGGCGCGCCCTCGGGCTCGATGCCGAACGCGCGCAGCACTTCCGAATCGAGACCCTCGGCATGATATTGGAGCGGCACCGCATAGATGCTCTTGGCGTCCAGCGCCGGGATGACCGCCGAGGGCGGTACGTTACAGAACAGGCCGATCTTGGCGCGGTCCGAGGCGGGCAGCGGATGCTCGCAGCGGCAGACCAGCACGTCGGGAGCCACGCCCAGCGCCGCGATCTCGCGCACCGAATGCTGGGTCGGCTTGGTCTTCAGCTCGCCCGCTGCCGCGATGTAAGGGACCAGCGTGACGTGGATGCTGATCGACTTGCCACGACCCAGCTCGTTCTTGAGCTGACGGATCGCCTCGATGAAGGGCAGCGATTCGATGTCGCCGACCGTCCCGCCGATCTCGCACAGGATGAAGTCGATTTCCTTGCCGTTCTCGTCGAGCGTGTCGGCCTTAGCGAACGCCTTGATCGCGTCCGTCACGTGCGGGATCACCTGGACGGTCGCGCCCAGATAGTCGCCGCGCCGCTCACGCTCGATGATCGTCTTGTAGATGCGGCCCGAGGTCACATTGTCCGACTGGCGCGAGGATACGCCGGTGAACCGCTCATAGTGACCCAGATCGAGGTCGGTCTCGGCCCCGTCGTCGGTCACATAGACTTCGCCGTGCTGATACGGGCTCATCGTGCCCGGGTCGACGTTGAGATAGGGATCGAACTTGCGGATGCGCACGCTGTAGCCGCGCGCCTGCAAGAGAGCCGCAAGAGAGGCCGCCATGAGGCCTTTGCCGAGCGACGAAACCACGCCGCCGGTGATGAAGATATACCGCGCCATGGGAAGAATCGCCTAGCTTGGATGGGGTGGATACGACAACAGCAAAGATGCGCGCCGCCGGAAAATATCGGCGGCGCGTTGGCCTATGCTGCGATGGAAACGCGGTTTAGCGGGCGAGCGGAACCGCCGAATTGTCCGCAGGCGCCTGTGCAGGAGCAGCGCCGGTCGGGACCGGGGCGGGCGCGGGCTGGGTGATCGGTGCCTGAGTCGCGGGCGTGCGGGCCAGCGAGGTGTCGATGGCGGGCGCGCCGCGCGTCGCGGCCAGCACCGCCAGCAGGATCGAGAAGCCGACGAACGCGGTGGCCAGCACCGCCGTCGCACGGCTGAGGAAGTCTGCCGCGCCGCGCGCCGACATCAGCCCAGACGGGCTGCCCCCCATGCCCAGACCGCCGCCTTCCGACCGCTGCATGAGGATCACCGTGACCAGGGTCGCGGCGATGATGGCGTGGATGACGAGCAGAAATGCGAACATGAGGCGCGTATGATCCCGAACAAGGGGTGTGCGAAGGGGCGCACATAGGCGACGTGCGTGGCGGGATCAACCGTGCGGCGGATCGGAGTTCCCTTCCCCGCCCGTCCATGCACTGAAAAGGTTCCGAAAAATCCCTGCCACAAGTTGTTCATCTCGTCGGAACAGGAGTGAAACCACCACGGATAAAGGGCGTTATGACAACGAAACAACGCCCGGCAAAGCCCGGCACAGCCATTGGAATCGCCGCCGTGTCCAATCCGCACGACCCGCAGTCGCTGTTCGCCTGGATGAGCGCCCTTGTCGATTATGTCCGTTCGGGCGAGCCCGATCTGACCAACCGGCAAATGGCGTTGCTGCTCGTCGTATACCTGCGTCCCGGCCCGCATACGGTGCGCGGTTTGGCGCGCGCCTTGAACGTCTCGAAACCTGTCGTTACCCGCGCCTTGAATAGACTGGGAACGCTGGGCTATCTGCGCCGCCAACGCGATGATAGCGACAAGCGTAACATCTTTGTCGCCAGGACACCTGAAGGGGCGGACTTTCTTGAAGAATTCGGACATTTCATCGGCGCTGGCGACGCCCCAGCCCTCCAGCGGGCCAACGCGTAAGAGCTTCGCCCTGCAGGGGCGCACCGTCGAGCTCGATCCGCGAACCCACGCGGTTCGTCCCGATCTGGCCGATGTCCGGCTGGCTGAATACGTATTCGCGCCCCATTATGCAGCCCCCCTGCCCTATAGAAGCAGCGCACCGGTGACACTGCGTGAGGGACGTGCCACGAACAGCACGGTCCTGGCCGAATTGCGGTCGGGCGAGACGTTCGAGGTGCTGGAACTGGCAGGTGGCCATGCCTGGGGCATCTCGCCCCATCTCGGGCTGGTCGGTTATTGCGATGCGGGACTGTTGGAGCGGGTGCAGTGACGAAGACGGTCTTCATCGATGGCGGCGCGGGCACGACCGGGCTGGAGATCGCCGACCGGCTGGCGGGTCGCCCCGACCTGTCGATCCTGATCCTGCCCGATGATCGCCGCAAGGATGCCGATGCCCGTCGCGAGGCGATCAACGATGCTGATTTCGTCATTCTCTGCCTGCCCGACGATGCCGCGCGCGAAGCCGTTTCGCTGATCGCCAACGACCGGACACGGGTCGTCGACGCCTCGACTGCGCACCGGACCGCCGCGGGCTGGGTCTATGGTTTCGCCGAGCTGGAGCCCGAGCAGCAGGAGCGGATCGCCGCCGCCCGCTTCGTGTCCAATCCCGGTTGCTATCCGACCGGCTTCCTCGCCCTTGTCCGCCCGTTGGTGCGCGCCGGTATCATCCCGGCGGACTTCCCGGTGACGGTCAACGCCGCCTCGGGCTATTCGGGCGGCGGCAAGGCGATGATCGCCGAATATGAGTCCGCGACCGAGCGCGCGTTCCGCCCCTATGGCCTCAGCCTCGCGCACAAGCACGCGCCGGAGATGCAGCGTCATTCGGGCCTGACCCACGCGCCGATCTTCGCTCCGTCCGTCGTCGACACCTATCGCGGCATGGTCGTCGAAGTACCCCTGCCCCTTTACGCCCTGCCCGGCGCGCCCTCGCTCGACACCGTCGCGCAGGTGTTGGCCGACGCTTACGCCGACAGCCGCATCGTGCGTTTTTCGGCGGATGCCGTAGCGGCGGTGAATGTCGAGGAAAATGCCGGAACCGACCGGATGACCTTGCGCGTGTGCGGCAATGCGGCCACGGGACAGGCGCGACTGATCGCCACGCTCGACAATCTGGGCAAGGGTGCCGGGGGTGCGGCGGTCCAGAATTTGAACATCATGGCCGGGCTCGACCCGACCGCTGGCCTCGTGCTCTAAGGAGACGTCATGACGCGCAATCCCGTTGGCAAGCTGCTGCTGTTCGGCGCGACCGGCGACCTGTCGCAGCGGATGCTGCTGCCCTCGCTGTTCAACCTGCATTCGGACGGGCTGCTGCCCGAGGGGCTGACGATCACCGGCACGGCGCGGTCGGATCATGACGATGCCAGCTTCCGCGCGTTTGCGGCCAAGGCGCTCGACACCTTCCTGCCCGACGACCGCAAGGACGCCGACACGATCGCCAGCTTCCTGGAGCGGGTGCAGTATCAGTCGCTCGACGCCTCCTCGACCGACGGCTTCCCGGCGCTGGCGGAAAAGGTCGGCGACGTGTCGAACGGCCTGGCCATCTATCTGTCGACCGCGCCCAGCCTGTTCGAGTCCACCATCAAGGGCCTCGAATCGGTCGGCCTGGCGGGCGAGACGGTGCGGATCGGCCTGGAAAAGCCGCTCGGCTACGACCTCGCCTCGTCCAAGGAGATCAACGACGCGGTGGCCTTCGGCTTCCCCGAGGAGCGGACCTTCCGCATCGACCATTATCTGGGCAAGGAAACCGTACAGAACATCCTGGCGCTGCGCTTCGGCAATTTCTTCTTCGAGCCGATCTGGAACGCCCATGGCATCGACAATGTCCAGATCACCATCGCCGAGACGGTCGGGCTGGAGGATCGCGCGGGCTATTACGAAGGTGCGGGCGCGCTGCGCGACATGGTGCAGAACCATATCCTGCAGCTGCTCGCCCTGATCGCGATGGAGCCGCCCGCGCGCTATGACGGAACGGCGATCCGGGATGAGAAGGCCAAGGTCTTCCGCTCGCTGCGCCTGATGACGCCCGAGGAAGTGCCCAACAACACCGTCACCGGCCAATATGCCGACGGCGCGGTCGGCGGCAAGATCGTCGGTTCCTATGCCGATGAACTGGGCAAGCCGTCCAAGACCGAGACCTTCGTCGCGATCAAGGCGCATGTCGACAACTGGCGCTGGCAGGGCGTGCCCTTCTATCTGCGCACCGGCAAGCGCATGGCCGCGCGACGCTCCGAGATCGCCATCCAGTTCAAGCCGGTGCCGCATTCGATGTTTGCCGGGCGCGGTGGCCTGCTCCAGCCCAACACGCTGGTCATCCGCTTGCAGCCGGAGGAATATATCCAGCTGCTGGTGATGGCGAAGGAACCGGGTCTCGACCGCGAAGGCATCCGCCTGCGCGAAGTGCCGCTGAACCTGTCGCTCGACGCCGAGTTCGCGGGCACCCGCCGCCGCATCGCCTATGAGCGGTTGCTGCTCGACCTGATCGAAGGCGACCAGACGCTGTTCGTCCGCCGCGACGAGGTGGAGGCGCAATGGACCTGGATCGACGCCATCCGCGCCGGTTGGGACGCCAATGACGTCAAGCCCAAGACCTATCCGAGCGGCAGCTGGGGGCCGTCCTCCGCCATCGCGCTGACCGAGCGTGACGGGGTGCACTGGCAGGACGACTGACCTTCGCCGTCCGACCAGAGGACGTGTGACATTATCGGCAAGGCACGGGTCCGCTGGCCCAAGGCGGCGGATCGGCCTTGCCCCGACCATCTAGGACGCAGATACCATGACCGACGAAATCGAATGGTGGGATTACGAAGACACCACCGAAATGGCGAACGCGCTGGCGGGCGACATCCAGTTCATCATCGAAAGCGCCATCGAGGCGCGCGGCGCGGCGGTGATCGCGCTGTCGGGCGGCAAGACGCCGATCCCGGTCTATGAGAAGCTGGCCCAGGCCAAGCTCGACTGGAAGCGCGTGACCATCGTCCCCGCCGACGAGCGGATCGTGCCGCTGGGCGATCCGCTGTCCAACGTGACCATGATCGGCAAGATCTTCCTGCCCAAGGGCGCGCGGGTGATGCCGATCGTGCCGCAGGCGACGTCGGACTATAAGGCCGCCGGGCGCTCGGCCGATGCGCTGATGCAGGAACTGCACTGGCCGCTCGACCTGGTGCTGCTGGGCATGGGCGCGGACGGGCATACCGCCTCGATCTTCCCCGGCCCGGACTATGACGAAGCCCTCAACGGTCCGAAGGAGCGCCGCGCGCTGGGCCTGATGCCCGACCCGCTGCCGCCCGAGGCGCCGGTCGCGCGCGTGACGCTGAGCCGCGCCGGAATCGTCTCGGCCCGCTCGATCATGTTCGCCATTTCGGGTCCGGCCAAGAAGAAGGTGCTGGAGGACGCGATCAAGGAAGGCGCATCGTCGCCCTATCCGGTCGGCCGCGTGCTGGCCGAGGTCGAACTGCCGATCGACATCCACTGGAGCGAGCAATGAGCCTCAACGCCGCCGTCTCTGCCGTCACCGACCGGGTCATCGAACGCTCGCGTCCGGGCCGTCAGGCCTATCTCGACCTGATCGCGCACGAGGCCGAGACGGCGGTGCGCCGCCCCAATCTGGGCTGTGCCAACCTCGCCCATGCCTATGCCGGGACCGAGGAAGACCGCGACGCCATGAAGGCGGATCGCGGCATGAATATCGGCATCGTGTCGGCCTATAACGACATGCTGTCGGCCCACGCCGTCTATTATCGCTACCCGGAACTGATGAAGGTCTGGGCGCGCGAAGTCGGTGCCACCGCGCAGGTGGCGGGCGGCGTGCCCGCCATGTGCGACGGCGTGACGCAAGGCTATGCGGGCATGGAATTGTCGCTGTTCAGCCGCGACACCATCGCGCTGTCGACCGCCGTTGCCCTGTCCCACGGCACGTTCGAGGGCGCGGCGCTGCTCGGCATCTGCGACAAGATCGTGCCCGGCCTGCTGATGGGCGCGCTGCGCTTCGGCCATCTGCCGATGATCCTGGTCCCCGGCGGCCCGATGCCGACCGGCCTGCCCAACAAGCAGAAGGCCGCCGTCCGCGAAGCCTTTGCCGAGGGCAAGGCGGGCCGCGACGAACTGCTCGACGCCGAGATCGCGGCCTATCACTCCAAAGGCACCTGCACCTTCTACGGCACCGCCAACACCAACCAGATGATGATGGAGGTGATGGGCCTGCACATGCCGGGCGCCGCCTTCGTCAATCCGGGCACCAAGCTGCGCCAGGAACTCAGCCGCGCCGCCGTCCATCGCCTCGCCGCCATCGGGCAGCGCGGGGACGATTACCGGCCGCTGGGGCGCTGCGTCGATGAAAAGGCGATCGTCAACGCGGCGGTCGGCCTGCTGGCGACCGGCGGTTCGACCAATCACCTGATCCATCTGCCCGCCATCGCGCGCGCGGCGGGGATCATCATCGACTGGGAGGATATGGACCGCCTGTCGGCCGCCGTGCCGCTGATCGCGCGGGTCTATCCCAACGGCTCGGCGGACGTGAACGGGTTCGAGGCGGCGGGCGGCATGCCCTATGTCATCCGCGAACTGCTGTCCGAAGGGCTGCTCCACCGCGACATCGTGACGGTGGCGGGCAAGGACCTGTCCGATTACGGCCAGACCGCTGTGATCGAAGACGACAAGCTGGCGTGGACCCCGGTCGGCGACAGTGGTGACGAGACGATCCTGCGCCCCGCCGCCGCGCCCTTTTCGGCCGATGGCGGTATGCGCATCCTGTCGGGCAATCTGGGCCGCGCCTGCATCAAGGTATCGGCGGTTGAGCGCGAGCGCTGGATCATCGAGGCCCCCGCCCGCGTCTTCTCCGACCAATCGGAGGTGCAGGCTGCGTTCAAGGCGGGTGAACTGGAGCGCGACGTGGTGGTCGTCGTCCGCTTCCAGGGGCCGAAGGCGAACGGCATGCCAGAACTGCACAAGCTGACCCCGCCGCTCGGCGTGCTCCAGAACCGGGGCTTCAAGGTCGCGCTGGTCACCGATGGCCGTATGTCGGGCGCGAGTGGCAAGGTGCCGTGCGCCATCCATCTCAGCCCCGAGGCGATCGGCGGCGGCGCGATCGGCCTGATCCGCGACGGCGATATCGTTCGGCTCGACGCGGTCGAGGGCACGCTGAACGCCCTGGTCGATCCGGCCGAATGGGCCGCCCGCGAACTGGCCGCGACGCCTGCCCCGGCGCAGGGCATGGGCCGCGAACTGTTCGCGCTGTTCCGCCAGGCCGCCGACGAAGCCGAGAAGGGCGCCTCGCCCATCCTCGCCGCGGCCGGCCTGTAAAACGATAAGGGGGAGGACATCATGGAAATCGTAGCCGTCGACATCGGGGGCACGCATGCGCGCTTCGCGATAGCCGAGGTCGAGAATGGCCGGGTGGTGAAGCTCGGCGAGCCCTGCACGCAAAAGACCGCCGAGCACGCCTCGCTCCAGACCGCGTGGCAGGCGTTCGAGGCGCATCTGGGCCGCCCGCTGCCCAAGGCCGCGTCTCTCGCCATCGCCTCGCCGATCACCGGCGACGTGATCCGCATGACCAACAACCCCTGGGTCATCCGCCCCTCGCTGATCCCCGAGCGGCTGGGCGCGGACGTCTATACCGTCATCAACGACTTCGGGGCGGTCGGCCATGCCGTCGCGCAGGTGCCGGAGGAGGACTTCCTCCACATTTGCGGCCCCGAGGAGCCGATGCCCGCCAACGGCGTCGTCACCGTCTGCGGCCCCGGCACCGGCCTGGGCGTCGCGCAGGTGCTGATGACGCCCAACCGCTATCATGTTATCGAAACCGAGGGCGGGCATATGGACTATGCCCCGCTCGACGGGATCGAGGATGCGATCCTGAAGCGCCTGCGCCGCACCTATACCCGCGTGTCCTGCGAGCGGATCTGCTCCGGCCCCGGCATCGTCGCCATCTACGAAACGCTCGCCACGCTGGAGGGCCGCGCGGTGCCCAGCCGTGACGACCGCGAAATCTGGACCGAGGCGCTGGATGGCACCGACTCGATCGCGCTCGCCGCGCTCGACCGCTTCTGCCTCGCGCTGGGCGCGGTCGCGGGCGACTTCGCGCTGGCGCAGGGGGCCAAGACCGTCGTGATCGCGGGCGGCCTGGGCTACCGGATCAAGGACAAGCTGCTTCGCTCGGGCTTCGACCAGCGCTTCGTCGCCAAGGGGCGCTTCCAGTCGCTGATGGCGCGCATTCCCGTCAAGCTCATCACCCATCCCCAGCCCGGCCTGTTCGGCGCGGCCGCGGCCTTTGCCCAGGAGCATTCATGACCGACATCGCCACCATCATGCGTACCAGCGCGGTCATCCCCGTGCTGGTCATCGACGACGCCGCCACCGCCAAGCCCTTAGCCGAGGCGCTGGTTGCGGGCGGGCTGAAGGTGCTGGAGGTGACGCTGCGCACCCCCGCCGCGCTGGAGGCGATGGCCGAGATGAAGAAGGTCCCCGGCGCGATCGTCGGCGCAGGGACCGTGGTCAACGAGCAGCAGCTGCGCGACGTGGCGGATGCGGGCGCGGAATTCATCGTCTCGCCCGGCCTGACCGATCGGCTGGGCGCGGCCGTCATCGAGAGCGGCATCCCCTATCTGCCCGGCATCGCCAATGCGGGCGACATCATGCGCGGGCTGGACCTGGGCCTGACCCATTTCAAGTTCTTCCCCGCCGAGACGAGCGGCGGGCTGAAGGCGCTGAAGGCGCTGGCCGCGCCCTTCTATCAGGCACGCTTCTGCCCGACCGGCGGCATCACCGAGGCGAGCGCGCCCGACTGGCTGGCGTTCGACCGCGTGCTGTGCGTCGGTGGCAGCTGGGTGACGGGCGGTTCGATGGCGGACGTGGAGGCCAAGGCACGGGCGGCAGCGGCGCTGCGCGGGTAAATCTATCCTCCCCTCGCAGGGGAGGTGGCAGCGCGAAGCGCTGACGGAGGGGTGTCCCGCTATCGAGAGGGCGACACCCCTCCACCATGCTGCGCATGGTCCGCCTCCCCTTGCAGGGGAAGAATTACCTCTACCGCCCCCAGCAACCACTGCCGAAATGCTCGCATCGCAAGCCCTTCCTTGCGCGACAGCAACCGCGTCAGCCAGTAACGCCCCGCATCGATCTCGAGCGCAAAGGGCTGGACCAGTCGCTCCGCCGCCAGCTCGCGCAGGAACATCGCGCGCGGCGCCAGCGCCACGCCCAACCCCGCCATCGCCGCCCCCGCCATCAGCGCCGAACTGTCGAACATCGGCCCACGCAAGGCAGGCGACGGAACGCCAGCGGCGTCGAACCAGCGCTCCCACTCGCTGACCCGATAGGACCGCAACAGCCTTTCGCGTGCCAGATCGGCAGGTTGCCGCAAGCGCCCTGCGATCCGGGGAGAGCATAGGGGCGTCAGCGGCGCCGCCTGCAATGGCTCGGCATGGGTGCCGTGCCACGCCCCGTCGCCGAACCGGATCGCGTAATCGAGGCCCTCCCCGGCCAGATCGACGCGGTTGTTATTGATCGACACGCGAACATCGATGTGCGGATGGGTCGCGGCGAAATCGTCCAGCCGCTCGAGCAGCCATCCGGTCGCGAAGGTCCCCACCACGCCCAGCCCCAGCGTATATTGGAAGCGCCCGTCGGCAAACCGATCCAGCGTCGCCCCGATCCTGTCGAACGTCTCGGCCAGCACCGGGACCAGCGCATGGCCGTCATCGGTCAGCGCCAGCCCACGCGGCAGCCGGTGGAACAGCCGCGCACCCAGCCGCTTTTCGAGAGCCGCGACCTGATGGCTGACCGCGCCCTGGCTGACGCACAGCTCGATCGCGGCACGGGTGAAGTTCAGATGCCGCGCCGCCGCCTCGAAAGCGCGCAGGGCGTTCAGCGGAAGTTGGGCGCGGTCCATGCCTCATCATGAATTTTCCTCATGGCTCTGTCGAGGGAAGATGCTTTGTCGGCCCTGCCGACCCGCTTCATGATGCCGGACGAAGGAGATACGCCATGCTTGCCAGACCGACCCTGCTTTCGCTGATCGCCATCGTCTCCGCGCCTGCCATGCCTCGGGCACCCGATCCCCTGACCCGGCCGATCGTGACGGACCACACCGCCGAATGGCTCGCCCCCCGCCCGCCGGTGAAGGTCTTCGGCCATAGCTATCTGGTCGGCTTTGGCGGACTGAACGTCGCGCTGATCGATACGGGCAAGGGCCTGATCCTGATCGACGGCGCCCTTCCCCAAGCCGCGCCTGCCATCCTGGCGAATGTCAGGAAGCTCGGCTTCGCTCCCCATGATATCAAATATATTCTCAGCACCGAGCCGCATTTCGACCATGCGGGTGGCTTGGCGGCACTCGCCCGCGATACCGGTGCGACCGTCATCGCCAGTCCGCGCGGGGCCGAAGGACTGCGCACCGGGCGGCTGGCGGCCGACGATCCGCAGCGGGGCTATGACAGCCGCTTCCCGCCCGTCCGCACGGTGAAGGTGGTTCGCGACGGCGAACGACTACCCTTGGGCAACACCATCGTCACCGCACGGGCGACGCCGGGCCACACCATGGGCAGCATGAGCTGGAGCTGGCGCGCCTGCGAAGGCCAACGGTGCAAGACGATCGTCTTTGCCTCCAGCCTGAACCCGGTGTCGACCGACGATTATCGCTTCTCCGCCCCGGCGAACAAGGCGGTGGTGGCGGCCTTCGCACGCGGTCAGGCGGCGATGCGCGCCCTGCCCTGCGATATATTGATTACCGCCCATGCCGATCAGGACGGCGCGACCAGCCGGTTCCTGACGAAGCCCGGCGCCTGTCGGGCCTATGCGGATGCGTCACAGCGCAAGGTCGCACAACGCCTCAAGGACGAGGCGCGCTGACGCTTACATCTCGCCGCGCTGACGGCGGATCGCGTACCATTTCTGCACATTGGCGTTATGTTCGGCCAGCGTGTCCGCAAAGACATGCCCGCCCGATCCGTCCGCCACGAAATACAGCGCCTTGCTGTCCGCCGGGTTCAGCACCGCGTCGATCGAGGCGCGGCCCGGATTGGCGATCGGCCCGACCGGCAGGCCGGGGCTGGCATAGGTGTTGTAGCCGTTCTTGGCGTGCAGTTCCGACCGCAGAATGCGGCGGCCGAGCGGACGCCCCTTGGTGATCGGATAGATCACGGTCGGATCGGCCTGAAGGGGCATGCCGATGCGCAGTCGGTTGCCATAGACCGCCGCCACGGTGCGCCGCTCGGAGGGCTTGGCCGTCTCCTTCTCGACGATCGAGGCGAGGATGATCGCCTCCTGCGGGGTTCTCACCGCGATGCCGGGCCTCCGGTCGGCCCAGGCCTGGGCAAGATAGTCCTTCATCGCCCTCTGCATCCGCGCCACCACCGAGGCACGGGTGTCGCCCTTCTGATAGGCATAGCTGTCGGGCAGGACCGATCCTTCGGCGGGGACCGGCACGTCGCCGGTCAGCCCATCGGCCCGCAACAGCGCGTCATGGACCAGCACCGAGGGGTAGCCTTCGGGCACCGGCACCAGCCGCTGGCGAACCTTGCCCTCCTGCAGCAGGGTCAGGACGTCATGCGCGCTGGCCTGTTCGGGAATGGCATATTCGCCC